>JAEEGL014592797.1_pt1 | contig 60363 bp, 64 predicted proteins | sample 9134231 | NCBI WGS metagenome assembly JAEEGL01 (sample SAMN16246548, study PRJNA631951) | gut metagenome | biome: gut microbiome; feature: rumen; material: fiber-attached | host: Bos | place: Iran: Karaj | collected 2018-10
AACCTACGCCGGAGCCCACTCCCGAGCCGACGCCCGAGCCGACTCCCGAACCGACTCCCGAACCGACTCCCGAACCGACTCCCGAGCCTACGCCCGAGCCGACTCCCGAGCCCACTCCCGAACCGACTCCCGAGCCGACTCCCGAGCCTACGCCCGAACCTACGCCGGAGCCCACGCCCGAGCCCACGCCGGAGCCCACGCCCGAACCTTCGCCTCTGAACGCGCCGTCCTTCATCGAGCTCAACGAGGTCAGAAATTATAATCCGGGCATAGACGATGAGTACTTCGACTGCTTCTATTTCTACTTCGAACTGGAGCTCAACGACGTCGATACCTCCCGGCCCGTGACCGCAAGGCTCGAGTATGCCGATATCGGCAGCGATAACTGGACCGAGTGCCCGATGCTGGGCGACAGCGTCCTCACCGCGTCCTACGAGGGGGACGAACCCTTCTGGTCGTGCGAGGATCTGCGCTTCGATATCTACACCCTCGATATCGGCGACGCGATCGGCCTGATGAAGCAGGCGCGCATAGTCGTCGACTATACCTATACCGACGGACGCACCGGCACCGTCGAATCAACTGAGCTGAGCAGCCTGTTCATCTACAAGGGCGGGTTCATCGACGACGCGGCCGGCACCTATGAGAACAACACCGTTACCTGTACCTTCAGGATCGACACGGATCTGGTGCTGGATCTGAGCAAGCTTGAGCTGACCCAGCTCACGCTCGACAGCTGGCGGCCCGGTTCCGGCTACAATATGCGCGATATCAGTGAAGACGCCGTGATCACTCCGTTCGCGGAGGACGGCACGTTCACCGTGACCTATACCCTCGTCGACGAGATCCTCTATCCGGCGGATTACAACGACGTTATAATCGTTTACAGATACAGCGACTACGATGATTTCATCCATTGGGAATCGGTTGCGTCGGTGGAGCTGGAGGTCACGGCCGCTCCCTTCACCGCGCCCACGATCGACAGCGCAGGCGCCGAGCAGAGCGGGCAGGGCTACAGCTACATCCCGTTTACCGTAACGGTCGCCGACGGAACGCGTTACGGCGCGCTGACCGCCGTGCTGCAGCACTGGAACGGCAGCAGCTACGAGACCTTTGCAAACGGCAGCGGGCCCTACACCGTCAATACCCTCAGCCTCGATCAAAACGACGGCACGGCCACGTGGACGCCCGAGCTTGCCTACGGGGAGTGCCTCAGCGCGGATCTTGAGCAGGAGAACGGCTTCGGCTTCTTCCGCATAGAGCTGACGTTCGTCGATTCCGCGGGCGAGACCCAGAGCATCTACAGCGATCCAATGGTAGTCTATAAGGGCACCTATATCACGCCCGACGAGGAGGAGAGCATGTCCGTGGGCGACGGCTTCTTCTACGCCGTCTATTGGGTGGACACGGAGCTCGTCGATCTAAGCAAGGTCGAGACTGTCGAGTTCACGGCCGTCTCCCCGAGCGGCACGGATGTCCTCATTGAAACGGAGTGGTTCACGCTCGACGGCGACACCGGCGAGGTCAGCGTCCGCGGCGAGGTCGACTGCTACGGGCCGGAGGAATTCGATCATTTCACGGCCTCGGTAAGGCTCATCTATACCGATTCGGAGGTCGGCCCGGCCACGGTCGAATGGCTCGGCGAGGCCTCGATAGATATCGCAACGGATATGTTAGAATTCTACCCGCCCGAGCCGTTCGGCGTCGGCGTCAACGAGCTCGACGGCGCGTTCTATGTGACTTTCCAGCTTCTTATGAACGACGCCGAGGAGGTCACCGCAGCGCTGTACTGGTCCGAAGGCGCGCAGGATATCGCCTATTCCCCGTGTGATCCGTCCATGGGTACGGTAAGCCTTTCCCACGATAACATCAACGATTACGTATCCATCTGGAGCACGGCCGCCGGGGACGCGTGCCTCTCGGTTAATGTCCCCGTCGAGGCCGGTATGCCCGGCTGCTTCTGCTGGTTCTATATCGAATTCGAATGCCTGATGCCGGACGGTTCGACCTGCTATGTCTACAGCGACGATGTGCCCGCGTTCAGCGGTTCGTTCTTCGACCTGTGGTCGGAGCACTCCATCGCCGTCTACAATCCGGTCACCCGCGAGTACAGCTGTTCGTTTGCGATCTGGCCGCAGCTCGCGCCGGACCTTGCGAACATCACGGTCGTGTCCGTGCGCCTGGTCGACCACGACGGCACGGCCGCCCCGATCGAGCTTTCGACCGACTGCGTGACGCTGTATCCCGCCGAGGGGGATGAGCAGCACGACGCCGAGCTCCTCGTCACCGATCTTACCTTGAGCATGGACGTCGACTGGGAGCTGGAGCTGATCATGGCCTATTCACCCGGCGCTTACACCTGGACCGCCGACAGGACCTGCGCGACGGCGTGGGTCACCAAACTGCCCGTATTCAATCATTATCCAATAACGCCCCCAAAGGGGCCCGCAGGAGGTATCTGTTATGAAAAAGAAGAGGAATAAGGCCAAGACCGTCATCGGGATCGTGATCGCGGCGATCCTGGTGCTGCTGCTTGCGAATCCGAACTGGCTGCCCCTTCCGGAGAGTCTCAAAAACGCCGTCAGCAATATGGAGAAGGACCATATCCTGCTCAAGGGGGATGCGCATGCCACCATCGCCCAGCTGATCACGCTGGTCCTTGCGATAGCCATCGTATGGCTCGTCTATCAGCTGCTCAAACTGATCCTCAAGGCCATCGGCAAGCGCGGGGGTCGCTTCCAGACCGTGACGAGCCTTATCTCCGGCCTGCTCAAATACGTGGCCGTGATCGTCGCCGTCGTCTGGGGCCTCAGCATCCTCGGCGTAAACACCACGGCGGTGCTGGCCGGCGTCGGCATCGTGGGCCTGGTCCTCGGCTTCGGCGCGCAGAGCCTGATCGAGGATATCATCACCGGCGCGTTCATCATCTTCGAGAATCAATACAGCGTGGGGGATATCATCATTCTGGATGATTTCCGCGGCACCGTGCGCAGCATCGGTGTGCGCACCACCGTGATAGAGGACGCCGGCGGCAACCTCAAGGTGGTCAACAATTCGGATATCCGCAATTTCCAGAACCGTTCCCGCAACAACTCCGTGGCCCTCGTCGTGGTGGCCGTGGATTACAGCACCGACCTTCGCAAGCTCGAGGCGATGCTTCATGAATCCCTGCCCGCCCTCAAGGAGGAGCATCCGGACCTGTACCTGACTGTGCCGCGCTATCTGGGCGTGGATGAGCTCGCGGACAGCGGCATCAACCTCAAGTTCGCAGCGGACGTAACGGAGGAGAACGTCTTCGCCGGGCAGCGCATGCTTGCAAGGGATCTTAAGATCCTGTTCGACGAAAAGGGCGTCGGCATCCCGTTCCCGCAGGTCGTCGTTCACAAGGCCGACCAATAACAAGCCGCGCATTAAGGAAAAACCTCTTTTGCCGAAACGGGCAGAAGAGGTTTTATTGGAAAGCGAAGATGAAAAGGATCATTGCCGCGATAATCATAATACTTATGCTCTGCCTTGCGGCGGGCTGCGAAAGTCGGCCGGCTGACGGGGGAGAGACCGCCGTACCGGAGGAGACCCCGTATGCTTCCGTGCCCGCGGCGACGGAGGCCCCGACGGCGGAGCCCACGCCCGAGCCAACTCCCGAGCCCACGCCCGCAGGCGATCCCGAGGCCTATGAAGCGCTGCGCCTTGCGGAGCTCCACGGTCTCTCGGCCGAGGATATCCGCGGCGAATACGCGCTATTCCTGCGCTTTGCCCAAACGGTCGAGGCCAATCCCGGCCTCGATGAATACGCAGAGCTCGTTTATCGCCTCTTTCCGCTCATCGCCGATCACGCCGCGCTTATGGACGCCGATCATTTCTTCGGGCGCCTCGCGGGGCTGAGCTTTGAGGAAGGCGAGCTCGACTACGGAAACGTGGGCCTTTACAGCGCCATACCGAATACCATAACGATCGGCACGGACCTCGGCCTGACCGAGGAATGCGAACTGCCGTCCGTGATCTATCACGAGCTCGTGCATTTCGTGGATTTTTCGATAAGCCCCGCGGGGAACGCGATGTATCTGCTGAACGGCGAGCGCCTCTCCGCCGAGGAGCTGCTGGCCCTGCCCATCATGGAGCAGCTCGGCGCGGTGATCGTGTATCCGGCGGATTTCCTTACCGAGGGCGGCGCGGAGCTCTGCACCGCAAAGTACTTTGCCGGCGCGGTGCGCTGGTATTTCGACCCCTGCCGGTTCCTGACCGGGCTCGAATACATCTTCGGCGAAGAAAAACTCTCTGAGCTCTTCTTCTCCGCGGATTCCGAGGTGCTCGTGGCCGAGCTCTTCCTCGAGGCGGGGTATTCGAAAGAGGACTACTACGACGCCGCCATCACGCTCAATTTTCTGACAGATCCGCTCAATAACCCTGTGCCCGCCCGCCGGCTCCGGGCCGAGGATATCCTGATCGATCTCTATGAGTACCGGCTCGGCGGCGGCTGGCAGACGGACGAATACTTCCTCTATATCCTCAAGATGCTCAACGGCGTGGCATGGTCGGGCTACGAGACCTCCGCGTACGCCGATTTCCTCAGCGGCATACAGTTCGACACGTGGGAGGAATACAACGCCTTCCTCGATAAGGTCTATCGCGGCCTGCCGATGCGGCCGGAGCTGCTTATCCGCCCCGCGGAGCCCGTGATCATCGGCGGCCTCGAAACGATCGCCGCGCTCGCCTCGTGGACGGATCCCGACACAGAGGCGGAGATTCATGGAACGATATCCGTCGAATACGATTTTGAGTCCGGGACCCCGCTCGGCTGCAGATTTATCGATATGGACGCCGAATTCATAAGATACTTCCGCTGAATGGCGGGGCAGAGGACCTATCCCCCCTAAAAAACGCCCGGGAAAAGCCCGGGGCGGCAACCCGAAAGGAGAAGAATGAAGAATATGGAAAAAACGCTGAAAGTCCTGCTGCTCAACGGCAGTCCGCATAGAAACGGCTGCACCGCCGCGGCGCTCGAAGAGATGATAAAGGTCTTCGATGCCGAGGGCATCGAAACCGAGCTTATCGAGATAGGCGGCGCCGATATTCGGGGCTGCATCGCCTGCGGCCGCTGCGGCGAAAGGGGCCGCTGCGTGTTCGACGATCTCGTAAACGAGACCGCGCCCAAGTTCGAGGCGGCGGACGGGCTCGTCATCGGCGCGCCGGTCTACTACGGCTCGCCCGCGGGCACGGCGATCGCTTTTCTGGACAGGCTGTTTTACAGCACGCGTTTTACCAAGCATTTCAAGGTCGGCGCGGCCGTGGTATCCTGCCGCAGGGGCGGCAACACCGCGAGCTTTGACGTGCTCAACAAGTATTTTTCGATCAGCGGCATGCCGATCGCTACCTCGACCTACTGGAATCAGGTGCACGGCTTCACCGCCGAGGACGTTAAAAAGGACCTCGAAGGCCTGCAGACGATGCGCAATCTCGCAAGGAACATGGCCTTTATGATGCGCGCTTTCGCCGCCGAGAAGGAGCGGCGCGGCCTTCCAAAGGTCGAGCGCGGCGCGTTCACCAGCTTCCCCGACGGAAAATGAGGGAGGGAACATGGCTGAGATAAGGATACTTGGTCCCGAACGCGAGAAGGAGCTGATCGCCTTCAACAAGCTCTGCTTCCCGAGCGATTTCTGGAAGGAGGATGACTGGCACGACCTGCTCAACGACCCCCGCGCGGTCTATTATGCCGTCATGGACGGCGAAAAGCTCGCGGGGAACGTCTTCATCTACAACTGGGAGGGCGTGCACGACTACGTTAAGATCATGAACCTCTCCGTTCATCCCGATTTCCGGGGCAGGGGCTATGCGCATATCCTGCTCGACCATGTCCGAAAGGCGCACGGCGCAGGCGGGATCAAGCGCATCTGCGGCGAAACGCGCGACAAGAACCTGGCCATGCAGCGGGTGTTCGAGGACTGCGGCTACCGCCTCAACCGGATCGCGGAGGGGTATTATAAGGACCCGCCCGGCAGCGCGTATAAGTACGTGCTCGAGCTGTGACGCGCCTTTGTTTCGGCGCTTACCTTATGACCCGTCCGCCAGTCGCGTTCGGGCCATTTTCTAAAAAACGGAGCAACACTTTGCCTCTTTAAAACGTTATAACAGTGAAAGCCGAAGGAAAGGAGGGCGCTTATGATCGCGGAGCTGTATTCCGTGCACCGCGCGGAGCTTTTCAATTATTGCCGCATGATGTGCGGCAGCGCAGCCGACGCGGAGGATCTTCTGCAGGAGACTTTCTTAAGGGCGCTTTCCGATCAGGATCTTCTTGAGGAGCTCGGGGAGAAACAGCGAAGGGCCTGGCTGTTCAAAGTAGCGCGCAATCTTTTTTATGACGCCTGCCGCAGGCGAGCGGTGGAGAAAAGCCGCTTGATGCCTCCGGAGGAGGAGACCGACGGCGGGTTCTCAGCGGTCGATACCGCTATGATACTCTCGTCGCTCCCGCCGGACACGGCAAGGGTGTTCGTCAAGCGCTATTTCGAGGGTTACACCTCAAAGGAGCTCGCGGAGGAATACGGGCTTTCACCGTCGGGCATACGGGCGATGCTCAGCCGCGCCCGCAGGACCCTGAAAGAAAAACTCGAACAATAAACCAGGAGGTTCAAAATGAAAAACAAGCTGATCAACGCAGTCGTGTGCGACGCAAGGGAAGTAACTGAGCAAAGCCTCGAGGGCTATGATAAGGTGACGGTGAACGCCGCTGTCCTGATCACGGGCAAGCGCGCAAGGGAGCTTTTTGCAAAGCATCACGTGACGCTGAACGTCGCCTCGGTCGCGGACGTGCCGGACGGCGTCGAAGTAAAGGTCGTAAGCGGCAGGCATGAGATCGCCGCGGGGACCGCCGGGGACGGCGCATTCCTGATCGTCAACGGCAAGCTGATCGTGGAGGACGGCGCGATGGACGACGTGAAGAGCTATTCGAGGATCCTCGTGAACGGCAGCGCCTTCATGCCCATGAGCTGCAAGGGGCGGCTTGAAAACGTCTCCGTCAACGGCAGGACCGCCTATTATCCGGACGGAGCGGCCATACTCGATGCCGATACCCAGATCGACGGCCTCTTCATCGCCAGGGCCGCGGCCGACTCCTACTATTGCCCCGGCCGCCTGTTCTTCCTCGATACCGCGATGGACGCCGACGCCGTGCTCAAAAGAGGCATGCGCTTCTCTGCACGTACGCTCATCGTTGCTGAAAGCCTTGAAAAAAAGCTAATCACCGCATTCGACGAGGGCTCCAAGCTCATCCGTGTTCCCGACGGCGCCAGCCTGATTCGCGGGGACCTCGAGCTCAAACCCAAGACAATCAGAAAACACGGCACGAAGCTCTGCGTCTGCGGCGACGTCCGCATCGGCGACGGCGAAGCCCTTAAGGCGCTCGAATACCTCTACGCGGGCGGGACCGTCAGCCTCGATAAGGCGCTTGAGGACGATTTCGACGAGCTCGAGAGCGAGTATGAAAAGCTTAAGCTCGTCGATCCCGCGATCGGCTCGATCTCCGATCGCCCGGCCGTCAAGGTCGGCAAGGCGACGCTGAGCCGGTTCCCCAACGGCGTCAGGATCGAGGACTGCGCTAAGGTCACGCTCGGCGAGGAGCTCAGTCCGGACGAGATCATGGATAAGCTGCAGATCGTGGATTGCGCGATCGTGCGCTGCACGGTGGAGCAGGAGGAGGCGGTGCATATGATCGCCGAGGACGTGGCCAGGATCACGACCCGGAACGAGGATGAGGACGAGGACCTTACGGGCGGCCTCTTCGGCAAAGCCGGCGCCGAGGTCATCAACGCCGTGGAGTACAAGCTGTAACATGCGCTCAAAGCGGGGAACGGACCGAATGTGATCGGCCCGTTCCTCTTCGCTTTGATCATTGATTGACGGCCGCCGGTATGCTAAAATAGACCCATCCCGACAGCCCGGAGGATAAACCCATGATAAAGAACATCGCGATAGTCAGCCTTTCCGCGGGAACGATAGGCGAGCCCTTCGTAAAGCACGAGCTGGACATCGGCGTGCGCCGCCTCGAAGAAATGGGCCTCTCGGTCCGCTTCATGCCGAACGCCCTCAAGGGAAGGGCGTTCATCGCCGGGCACCCCGAGGCCCGCGCCGCGGACCTTCTCGCGGCCTTTGCTGATCCCGATATCGATATGATCCTCTGCGCGATCGGCGGGGACGATACCTACCGCCTGCTCCCGTATCTCTTCGATAACGGCGAGCTTGAAAAAGCCGTTTCAAACAAGCTCTTCCTCGGCTTTTCCGATACCACGATAAACCATTTTATGCTCCGCAAGGTCGGCCTCGATACGTTCTACGGCCAGTCCTTCCTCGCCGACATCTGCGAGCTCGAGAGCGATATGCTCCCCTATACCAAGCGGTATTTTACCGAACTTGTTGAGACCGGCACGATAAGCGAGATCCGCCCGAGCGACCGCTGGTACGAGGGCAGGGAAGATTTCGGCCCGGATCAGATCGGCGTCCCCCTCGTCTCCCATCCCGACCGCGGCTTCGAGCTGCTGCAGGGCGCGCCGGTCTTCTCGGGCGAGATCCTCGGCGGCTGCATCGATTCGATCTATGATATGTTCGCAAGCGAGAAATACCCGGATATGCCCATCCTCTCTGAAAAATACGGTCTTTTCCCCAAAAAAGAGGAGTGGCGGGGGAAGATACTGCTGCTCGAATCCAGCGAGGTCAAGATGCCGCCCGAAAGGTACGCCCTCGCGCTCGCGGCGCTCAAGGAACGGGGCGTTTTTAACGAGGTCTCCGGCGTGCTCGTCGGCAAGCCGATGGACGAAACGTATGAAAGCGAGTATAAGCGGGCGCTCGTAAGCGTCATCGACGACCCGACTTTGCCGGTGGTGTGCAATATAAACATCGGCCACGCGCAGCCCCGCTGCATCATCCCCCTCGGCGTTCCGTCGACCGTCGACGTGACCGCTCAGGTTATCCGCTTCGGCGGGAGCGGCGGGAGGATCACCGTCCGTTTTGCGGCGAGGGATGAGCTCGAAAGCGTGAACGTCCTCCGCCGGCAGGTGCAGGCGCTGCACGCCGCGGGCAGGCCCGAGCTCTTCAGGCCCGGTTTCCCGGAAGAGCTCCGCGATCACGTCTACGCTTCTTTCGATGATCCGTCCAAAAGGATCGTCGTTGCGGAGCGCGGCGGCACCGTTCTGGCGTACGCGGTCCTGAACCGCGTCATAAAGCCGGAGAACCCCTATATGTACGTCCGCGATCATCTCGATATCGACGAGTTCTGCGTCGACGCCGCCTGCCGCCGTCAGGGCGTAGGCTCCGAGATCATGCGCTTCATCCGCGCCTACGCGAAGGAACAGGGCGTCGGCCGCGTCGAGCTCAATATGTGGGAGTTCAATAGGGAAGCCCTCGCGTTCTATGAAGCGGCCGGCTTTTCGACCTACCGCCGAAATATGGAGCTCAAGCTTTAAGGCTTATAAAACAAAAAAGAGGGTTGCGGCGCTTTGCCGAAGCCCTCTTTCGGTTCGTTCGTCATTGGGGATCGATCACGCGGGTCATCAGGTACCCGGCGCTGTTATACAGGTTGCCGTCGTCGAAGAAACGCAGGAAGTCCTCGTCGGAGCCCTCCAGGTTCTCGAGCACGAGGCCGTAACCTTCCTCATAGCGGCAGGGGCCGTCCTCGATGACATTCCTGTCGCCGTCCAGGCGCTCCCAGGTCCAGTCGGCGTAGAAGACGTAGTACTCGTCCCTCTCCTCATGCTTCCAGGTGCCCAGGAACGGGGCGAGCAGCAGCTCCTCGGTGGATTCGGGGATCTCGAACGGGATGAGCACCTCGAAGACGCTGTTGTAGATAGTGTCGTCGTCGTTCGGCAGCAGGTAATCGAAGTCCGAACCGTCCATGCTCTCGAGCACGAGGCCGTAGCCGTCCTCATAGCGGCAGTTCCCGCTCTCGGTCACCATCAGCTCGCCGTCGAGCATCTCCCAGGTCCAGTCGGGGAAGACGCGCAGGTATTCGTCCCTGTCCTCAAACTTCCAGCCGCCGAGGAAGCCGGAGAGCTTCTCTTCATCCGTGGCGGGCTCGGGCGTGGGCTCCTCCGTGGGCGCGGGCGCCTCGGTTTCGGGCGCCTTGGTCTCGGCAGGGGCGGCCGTCTCCTCAGGAGCCGCGGTCGGCTGCGGGTCGGGGGAGGAGGGGGTGGTGCAGGCGCAGAATGCCGCAAGCATCAGCAGCGCCGTGATAAGCGAAACGATTTTTTTAAGATCCATATCCTTTTTCTTTCCGGCCGCAGCGCGGCCTTTTATTGGCTGATATGCAGTATAGCATCAACGGCGCGGCATGTCAATAAAGGAGGTGCCCCCGTTCCTTTCCCGTATTGCAATCAGGGGTCCGTTATGATAAAATGCTAATCAGGAAAAGAACCGGAGGCCGTAAATGATCGAGATCAACTATGTAAAGCTCAGCGCGGATTCGCAGGGGGAGAGGGCGGAAAAGATCGTTCTCACCGACGACGCCGTGCTTGAGGACCTTGTGGACGCGATAATGTCCGGCGAGGGCGTCAGCCCCATCCCGACCGACGAGGCGGGGAAGCGCTGGACGATCGATTCCGATATCGGCATGCTCGCCGGTATCCATATCACCGAACACGGCAACTGGAGCGCCGTGTATCCGGAGCTTTCGCCGAACCTGCCCCTGAAGGAAAGCGGCATGACCTCGGCGACCGCCGCCGAACAGTGAGCTTGAGCCGCCATGCCGGGCGGCTTAACGAGAAGAGAAGGAGGGAAGGAACATGCTGCCGTCGATGATACTGAACGCGCTGATAGTCATGCTCGTGGCCGGATGCGTGATAAAGGGCCTGATGATCGCCTCGCCGCGCGGAAAGCTTTTCCGCTTTTTCACCACGCTTTCGAACCTGCTGCTCGCGCTTTCGTCCGCGGCCGTGCTCGCCTGCTCGGTCAGCCCGCTGCCGCTCTGGGCGGTCGTGCTCAAATACGCCGGCACCTGCGCGGTGACGGTCACGATGCTGACCGTGCTGCTGTTCCTCGGGCCGGTCTCGCAGGGCTGGAAGGGGCTTCTTACCGGCCTGGAGCTGATACTGCACCTTATCTGCCCGCTGCTCGCGCTCGTTTCGTTCATCTTCTTTGAAAAGACCGATATGCCCGCGTGGACGATCGCCGTCGGCGCCGCGCCGGTGGCGCTCTACGGCCTGCTCTACGGCTACAAGGTCGTAATTGCGCCCGAGGAACGCCGCTGGGAGGATTTCTACGGCTTCAACCGCGGGGGGAAATGGGTGCTCAGCTTCATTCTGATGGCCGCCGCGGCGGCGCTCATCGCCTTCGCGCTCTGGGTCGTCCCCGTGTAAGACCAACGCTTTATTAGGGAAAGGAGAAAACCGTGAATCGCGATATCGCCCCGTTTATGCCCCTGCTCGCGTATCCCATCCTGCTGTACCCCTATAAGCTGCTCAATGAAAAGGTGCTGGTTGAAAAGCTCGGCTGCGGCTGCCCGTCCCTGGACAGCGCCGGCAACGTGATCGAACGGTTCAATGCGAACGATTTTACCATACTTTTCTGGCAGATCGTCGCGTTCCTCGTCACCGTCGCCGCCGCGATCCTCGCCCACCGGTGCGATAAGCGCTGGAAGCGGCTCGCCTTCCCGATGCTCGTCGCCGCCGCGGCGTTCGCGCTTTCGTATCTTTTCATATCGAATATGATATGGCTGTAATTCGATCGGATCCGATCGGGCATGATCAAAAATATGTACCGCTTCGGTGTTGACAGCCTCCTTCCCGGCGGTTATAATAGGCTCACAAAAAAGAGACCGCTGATTCAAAAAGGAGATTTGTTATGGGAATCGATTGGGAATGGCTGCTTGACGCAGAAGACGAAGACCTCCAGGACGCCTATGAGGACCTGGTAGACGAAAGCATTGATTATGAAGTGTACCCCGATGAAGACGCGGGGGACGATCCCTACTACGCACACGGCACGCTCAACGGCGAACCCGCAGCCGTGATCCGCTGCTGGAGCCACCACAGCTTCACCGATGAAGAGATCGAAAAGCTCTTCGCCGGCGAAGAGATCGAGATCGGCTACGAGGACCGCACCGGCAAGGCCCGCCGCACGAAGGGCCGGCTCGAAAGGTGCGAGTACGAGGGCCGCACGGTCACGAAGTTCGTGCCCCGCTTCGAAAAGCGCAAGGCCGCGGAGCTCTATCATAAGGGCAGCTTCCAAGGCGCCGAAGCCGCCGTCAAAAAGGTCTGGGGCGGCCACGTCTTCACCGACGAGGAGCTCCAAAAGCTCTTCGCGGGCGAATCGGTAACGGTCGAATACACCGTAAAGAAATCCGGCGAAAAGCGCACCGCCGCCGGCAGGCTCGTGCCCTGCGGCAATGACGGGGGCATCGTCCGCTTCAAGCCCGATTTCGAGGACTGACACATAATACTAAAGCAGCGGCTCGCACAATGCGGGCCGTTTATGTTATGCTTTGCCTGCCCGTAACTGCCGGTTTCAGTAATTTCCGCTCATTTTTCGCTAAACTATTGACAGTTCGTTTCATTTAAGATAAAATATATACGCAAATAAATGCAGTGAATGCATTTGCTGAAAGGAAGATGATTTTATGGGTAAGTACATTATCAAAGCGACCCCCACCGGCTTTACCTTCCGTCTCAATGCCGCGAACGGCGAGACCGTTGCGGTCGGCGGTGAAGTCTACACCACTCTCGATAACTGCAAAAACGGCGTCGAGAGCGTCCGCACCAACGCCCCCGTCGCCAATATCGAGGATCAGACCATCCAGGGCTATGAGGAGCAGAAGCATCCCAAGTTCGAGATCTATAAGGACAAGGCCGGCCAGTTCCGTTTCCGCCTGAAGGCAAGGAACGGCCAGATCATCGCCTCCAGCGAGGGCTACGTCAAGAAGGACAGCTGCAAGAACGGCATCGCGAGCGTCTGCAAGAACGCGCCCGATTCCCCGGTCATCGAGCCCGAGCTTCCCGCCGAGTAAGCCTTCAGAGCAGGGCGCCCAGGCGCCGTTAACCGAATAAGAAAGACCGCCGTGGCGACCCTATGGACCGCCATGGTGGTTTTTGTTTTTTTCTGCGCTTTTCATTGCCCGTCGGGCTCGAACGGCGCCCCGTTGACGAGGAAGCGCACCTCGTCCACGCTGCCGTAGGGCATCGCCGTCAGCAGCGCCGAATGCATCGCAAGGCTGTAAAGCCCCGGCGTGTCGGCGACCCTCATGAAATCGGCGGAAAGGTCTATCGTAAGCAGCCCGTTTTCGATCGCCGCGCCGAGCATCAGCGTGCCCGCGGGGAAGCAGGGGATGAGCCCCGGCAGCGCCGTGCCCGAAACCAGCGCGCTGACGGCCGCCCCGAGCCCCGCCGAACCGCTCACATAGCGCGTCACGGGTATGAAGTGGCTCCCCGTGCGGTTCGGGAAATACAGCGTCAGCGGCTTTGCGCTCCCGCTGACGGCCACCTCCGCGTTCTCCACGTTCAGAGGAAGCGCGCTCTCGCCCGCCGGGGGAGTGACGCCGTGCGCGGTTTCGGCGGAGCTTCCGTTCATAAGCACCGTCACGCGGTCGATCGAGCGGAATTCGGTCAGCGTGTTGACTATCGCGGCGAAGAGCAGCCGCTCGCTTTCGGCGTCCGGCAGCGCGGGCATCCCGATCAGGTCGAGCCGCGCCTCGCCGTCGGTCACGGCCAGCGAAAGCCGCGTCCCCTCCGGTATCGGGGCGTTGAGGCCGCTGCCCATAAGCGCGTTCCGGTTCTCCCTGTCGGCGATCAGGCGGCCGAGGCAGGCCTTCGCGATGCCGTCCTCCCACGGGATCCGCGCCGACACGGGCAAAAGATACCCCTCGTCCGTCACGTAATAGAGCCTGGTCGAGGCGTAGCGCCCGTCATCCGAGCCCGAAACGCCGTCCGGAACGCTCGAAGGCATTTCGCTCCCGGCCGGCTCCTTCGCGGGCTCAAGCGTGGCCGCGGCGTCCGGGGGCGGGGAAGGCAGCGGCTCCGTGATGCCGGCAGGGAAGCGGCACGCGGTAAGGACGAACGCGAAAAATATCAGCACCGATGCCGCCGCGCGTCTGATTTTAGACATTTTTTCTCCTCCCTTTTTCATGATCGGATAAAAATCATGTTTTTTTTAATAATTAATCGGAATTCGTGTAAAAATCTGTAACGGGAAACGCCGTTCCCCAACTATATATTTTCTCGGCGCCGTTTAGAGCGGCAAAGCTTTGGAAATACTTCCCTTAAAAGCCTCCCCGGAAGCTTCTGCCAGAGCCAAAAGGCGAAGCCCGCCGCTATCAGGCTGTACGCGGGAACGCGCCACCTGGCGCCGTAAAAGAGCGCGGCCGCGGTCAGGATAAAGGCCGCCTCGCCGAAGAACAGGTCGATGCAGGCGGTAAAGAGCTTTCCGCCCAGAGCCAGCGGCAGCCGCAGCAGGTCGAAAAGGATGCCCAGCGCGAAGCCGTCCAGCAGGCAGAAGGCCAGCAGCGCATAGTCGGAAAACTCATCCATCAGCGAAACATCCTGGCGAAAATACTCTCTTTTTGAACAGGCATATCGTCGTATTCGAACGCCGCGATCTGCCCCTCGATAACGATCTGGCCCTCCTCGAGGTTCAGCTTGGTGATATGCAGCCCGTCGCCCTCCACTATCAGCGCTCCGCCGTCCGTCAGCAGCGAGACCTCGGCCTCGTTGAAGCTCGAAACGTCCTTGACGCCCGATATGCTCATCAGCTCCCTGTTCTCGATATGGACCGTGTGGCTTCTCAGCCGCAGCGCTCCGCCGTCGCCGGCGAGTCTGTCATTCATCGTTCCTTCCTCCGTTCCGTGATGCCAAATGATACGAAGAAAGCAGGCCGGATATCACAGCGCCGCGTTCATTTGACATTATACGCAGGGCCTCACGGATCAAAACAGTTGACATTCCTTGAAAAAACAGGTATAATCAACGGGTAGGAGCCCCTGCTCCCGGCCGCACGGCCGCCATCATCGCTGATCATATTATGAGAACCACAGCTCATATGTTTTATTGTATCCGCTTAAACCTCAACAGAATGGAGCCAAAAAGAAAATATGCTGAATAGAGACGAAATGCTTGAGAAAAGTCTTGACAGCCTCAGGACTATTGCCAAGGCACAGGGCATTAAATCTATCTCGAAATACAGAAAGGCGGAGCTCGTCGATCTTATTATGAACGGCGAGGGCACCGAGCCGAAGAAGCGCGGCCGCCCGCTCGGCTCTTCCTCCAAGGCGGGCAAGGCCGCCGAACCCGGGGATGAGCCGCCGATCGGCGTGCAGGAGATCGCCGCGCCGCCCGATCCGCGCGAAGGGATGCAGCCGCCCGTGCAGGAGTTCCAGCCTCCGCAGGGCCCGCGCCAGGGCGCCCAGCCCGTACGGCCCGAGAGCGGCGGGGGATACACCCTCGGCTACTCCTCGCGCCAGCAGACGAACGCGCGCCAGCCGGGCTCGTACCGCGGTGACCGCGCCAACCGCGTGCAGACCCAGCGTTCCGGCCAGCCCTACCAGGGCTATCCCGCCTACCAGCAGGAGGGCTATCAGCAGCCCTACCGTCAGAACGATCCCTACGCCCCGCAGGATTACCGCATGGCGCAGAATCCCCAGAATCCGCAGTATTATCAGCAGCCGGGCTATCAGCAGCAGTATCAGCAGCCGGGGTATCAGCCCGGCGCTCTGCCGCAGGACGGCTACTATAACGCCGAATACAACACCAGCAATCCCGCCGTGCCCGAGATCCTCGCTTCCGGCGAATGTGAGGACGCGGAGGGCATCCTCGAGGTCATGCCCGACGGCTACGGCTTCCTAAGGCGCGACAACTACCTCCCCGGAGCGAACGACGTCTATATCTCCAATTCCCAGATCCGCCGCTTCAATCTGCGCACGGGCGACCTCGTGGCCGGCAAGACGCGGCAGTCCATGGAGGCCAAGCGCTACGTGGCGCTGATGTATATCACCGCGGTCAACGGCGTCGCGCCCGAGGAGGCGATGGAGCGCAGGCCCTTCGAGGAGCTCGTGCCGATCTTCCCCAACGAACGCCTGACGCTCGAGACGAAGAACGCGGGCGACCGCAAGAGCGACCTCGCGATCCGCCTGATCGACCTTATCGCGCCGATCGGCAAGGGCCAGCGCGGCATGATCGTCTCCCAGCCCAAGGCCGGCAAGACGACGCTGCTCAAATCCATCGCCCACGGCATCGCCGAAAACTATCCCGACGTGCACCTGATCGTGCTGCTAATCGACGAAAGGCCCGAGGAGGTCACCGAGATGCAGCGCTGCATCAAGGGCGAGGTCGTCTATTCCACCTTCGACGAGCTGCCCGAGCACCACACCCGCGTGGCCGAGATGGTCATGGAGCGTTCGCTGAGGCTCGTTGAGATGGGCAAGGACGTGGTCGTGCTGATGGATTCCATCACGAGGCTGACCAGGGCCTACAACCTCACCATCAACTCCACCGGCAAGACCCTCTCCGGCGGCATGGATCCCGGCGCGCTGCACAAGCCCAAGCGCTTCTTTGGCGCCGCGCGCAACATCGAAAACGGCGGCAGCCTGACCGTCATCGCCACCGCGCTCGTCGAGACCGGCTCCCGCATGGACGATATGGTCTACGAGGAGTTCAAGGGCACCGGCAATATGGAGATCCATCTCGACCGCAAGCTCAGCGAAAAGCGCATCTTCCCGGCCGTGGATATCTACAAATCCGGCACGCGCAGGGAGGAGCTGCTGCTCTCCCCCGAGGAGCTCTCCGCCGTCGGCTCGATCCGCAGGATGCTTTCGGGCGGCAACACGGCCGAGGCGACCGAGCAGATCATAAGCCTGCTTGAAAAGACCGAAACGAACGACGAGTTCATAAAGCGCATCCAGTCCTTCAACTCCACCTACGCCAAGGACGGCTTCCTGCCCGGAGGCGGCAGGGGAATGGCCAGATAAACGATAAACAGAAAGAATCAAACACTCTTCCGCCAGGCTGCCCGTATGACGCGGGCAGCCGGCTTTTTGTCCGGGGATACGGCGTTCGGCAGAAAAAAGGCTATACAACCGCATAGATTTATGGTACAATCAAACTGCGATAATATGCGATCGTGTTCAGGAGGATCCTTTATGAAAAACAAATGTTTTCTGCGCCTTGCATGCGTTCTTCTCGCGGCGCTGATGCTTTCCTTCCTCCTCGCCGCCTGCGGCAAGGAAAAGCCCTACGAGCTCCATTTCAAAAACGGGCTCTCTGCAAAGCTCCATCAGATCTTCATCAGCCCCTCCGATTCCGAGACCTGGGGCGGGGAGGATAACCTCATTAACCTTGCGGACGTCGGCGCCGGCAGCACGATCGGGTTCGATTTTTCCAAGTTCGGCGGCACCGACGGCGGCACCTACGATATCGGCACCATCGACGAGAACGGCATGAACTACGACTGCTACGAGGTGGTGCTCAAGACCGGCGACGAGATCTCGCTTGTTCCGTCGGGCGACGGGGCGATCTTCACGATCACCCATCAGGACGGCACCTATGTCGACGTCGAGGCCGACGTCTATCCCAACGAATAAACGGGTGGGAAACGAAATGAAAACGAAACTCACCGTTAAACTGATATCTTTGGCGATCGCGGCGCTCATTGCGCTCTCAGCCCTCTCGGCCTGCACCGTGCTCAGCTGCGGGCCCAAGGGCGAGGAAGCCTCCTGGGGCCGCTTCGTATTCACCCTGCCCGCGGGGCTGGAGCTCAAGGGCGGCAACGCCGTCGATCCCGAAGCCCAAGGCGCGTTCACCCTGCGCTCGAAGAGCGAACCGGCGTACTACATCGCCTGCGAGCTCTCCGGCCTTGAAAACTGCGAGAGCAGCATCACGGCCGCGAAGGCCGTCAACGAGGGCGCCGAGGACGTCGTGCTCGAATTCGGCGGCGTCGAATGGCGCGGCGTCAGCTGCAAGCTCAACGACAGGGACTATCTCCATCTCTACGCCCGGTTCGGCGACGAAGGCTCCGATGAATACGCGCTCGTCCGCAGCTACGGCTTTTCTTCCGGCGGCACGGAGCTGAGCACCTTCCTCGGCACCTTCAAGCTCCGCGACCGGAACGCCTGAACTTAATAACAACAGCTTCCAACATATACAGGAGGTATCGAAATGCTTAAAAGAATCATTGCGCTCGCTTTGAGCGCGCTGCTCATATTCGGCGCCTTCACGCTCTCGGCCTGCACGGGCAAGACGGGTGAAGACGCGACCGAAGCCCCCGCGACCGACGCGCCGGCCACAAAAGTGCCCGCTGCTACCGACGCGCCCGCCACCGTGGTCCCGGGCGGAAGAAAGATCAGTTTCGTCAATGGCCTTGACGCCGAGCTTGCCGAGCTCTATTTCAGCCCGGTGACCGACACCGAGTGGGGCGAGCCCGTCGAATACGATATCCCCGCGGGCGCCAGCGTTGACGTGAATCTTACCGACCTCAGCTCCGAATACGACGTCGGCGTCGTCGACGAGGACGGCATCAATTACGATATCTGGAACGTGGAGATCTGGGACGGCGACGTGCTGACCCTCATGCAGGGCGACGGGGAGATGACCGGCATCCTCCGCGTCGTGCATGCGGACGGCGAGACGGAGGCCTACGAGGCCGAGGTCTATTCGAGCGACGATCCCGAGCCCGGCGAGAAGGGCGCCTATCCGCTCACCGTGCTCTGCGAGCAGACCTATGAATACGATTACGACGCGGATCCCTACGTCTACTACACCGAGCTCAAGCTCATGCTCGCTCACACGGTCGATCAGGATGAGCTCAGCGCCGCCGTGGAGGAGTCGAGCGACGAGATGCGCGCCAAGGCGTACGCGCTGTTCGATGAGACGGCGGCCGCCGCGCGCGAGGCCTACGAGGCTTCGCCCGAAACGTATGACTACAATGATTTCGGCGTTACCGTCACGGCCTTCGTCCGCCGTGCGGACACCCGCGTCCTCAGCATCCTCTATGAGACAATGGTAAGGAGGAACGGCTACAACGAATGGACCTACGCCGCGTATAATTTCTATACGCCCACGGGCGACAGGCTCGCGCTCGGCGACGTCGTTACCGATGAGGACGAGCTCGTCGGCCTCATCAACGAGCGCATGGCTGACCGCAACGAGGACGGCTTCCTGCTCGATGAAAACACCGATTATACCGCGTACTGGGACGATCCCGACTGTGAGGATTATGCCTGGACGCTCGATAATACCGGCATCACGCTGGTCTTCAACGACACCGCCTTCGGCATCGATGAGGCCTTCCTTCAGACCGTCTGCATCGGCTTCGACGATGAGCCCGGCTTCGTCTATGACGAGCTGACCGCCCATGCCGAGAACTATACCTGCTATTTCCCCTACGGCCTGACCAATTATTTCAGGATCGGCAGCAAGATCGTGCCCGTCGGCGTCAGCTACGCGCCCGACCCCGACGACGAGTACTCCGCCACGCTGTTCATCTACGCGGATGAGGATCTCTATTCCGAAGCCCGCACCGATTACAGCTTCGAGCCGATGCTGATGCACGTCGGCGGCAAGGACTATATCTACGTCTTCACCACCAGCTTTGACGACGACTGCAAGACGCTCAGCATCTACACGATCGACGGCGGCGAGGTCGTAAAGGTCTCCGACGAGAGCCTGTTCCACGCGCTGCTCTCCGTTTCCGGCGACGGCGAGGAGGAGCAGCTCGATTACTTCGATATGATCACCGATCCCGAGGGCTTCATCCTGGGCTGCTACACCGACCTTCTCAGCACCGTGAGCGGCTACCGCGTGTATTCCGCGGATGAGAACGGCGTGCCCGTTCCCGCCATGAATATGATCTATTTCGACTACATGTTCGAGCTCACCGCGCTTCGTGACTTCACCGCCGAGGAGCTGATCGAGGATACCCCGACGGGCGACTTCATCACCGTTCCCGCCGGCACCAAGCTCTACTATACCGCCACCGACGATATTTCCGAGGCATGGCTGATGCTCGAGGACGGCCGCGAGATCCGGCTCGAGGTCGACGGTTCCGACTGGCCGAGGACGGTGGACGGCGTGGATATCGCCGAGCTGTTCGACGGCATCGTCTTCGCGGGCTGACAGGAGGCCGGGAATGAAAAAACTCTTTGCCGCAATACTTGCTTTTTCGATGCTCCTGAGCCTCGGCCTTACGGCATGCACGGGCAATGATAAGCCCGGCAGCACCGACGCCCCGACCGCGGACGCCGGCCCCACCGCCGCGCCCGACACCTCCGCTCCCGCGACCGACGCGCCGCCAATGCTGACCTTTGAAAACGGCCTTGCTTCCACGCTCAGCGGCGTCTATATCAGCCCCTCCGAAAGCACCGTCTGGGGCGAGCTGCTCGCCGAAGGCCTTGAAAGCGAAGCGAGCTGCGAGCTAAGCTTCGCCCAGCTTGAAGGCGAGCCCGGCACCCTCTTCGATATCGGCACGGTCGACGAGGATCAGGTCAATTACGACGCCTACGACGTGCGGCTCGAGGCGGGCGACGTCATCCGCCTCACCGGCGACGGCGAGAGCGGCAGCTTCACGATCACCCGTGCGGACGGCAGCGTCGAGGAGGTCATCGCCAACGTTTATTCGGACAGCGACCCGGTAAACCCCGTCACCGGCATCGCGGCGCTGTATCCGAATATCGAATCGGTCTCCGTCGTTCAGAGCATCAATGAATCCGAGTCCCCGGTGTTCGCATGCATGTCCTATGACCTTATCCACCTCGCTTCCGACGAGGAGGATTATTACCCCGGCCTCCATGAGGCCGTCGAAGCCCGCAATGAAGAGCGCGCCGACGAGGCGAACGAGCGCTTCCGTGAGCTGTGCGCCGGCTACTCCCCGGCCGAGGACGGCGCGGGCCTTACCTACACCGTCGAAGCCTTCGTGCGCCGCGCGGACAACGGCGTGCTAAGCGTTCTCTATAAGACCGAGATCACGGTCGGAAATAACGTCAGCTATTCCTTCAGCGCCGATAATTACAGCGTGTCCGAGGGAAGGCTCCTCACTCCCGCCGATATCGTGACGGATACCGGTCTCCTGCCCGGCATGATCAACAGCATCATGATAGAGCAGGGCGGCGTGGGCTTCCTGCTCGACGCTTCGACCGATTATACCGAGTATTTCACCGTTCCCCACTGCGGCGATTTCGCCTGGGTGCACGACAGGGACGGCATAACCTTCATCTTCAATGAGGACGCCTTCGGCAATGAGGATGCGTTCACAAGCATCGTGTTCCTGCCCTTCAAGGATTTCCCGGAGCTCAGCAGCTATAAGGAAGCGCCCGAGAACTACGTCGTCTCGTTCCCGCGCGGCGTGAACACCTATGCGGAGCTCGGCGGCGAGATCTGTTCCGTTTTCGTAAGCGGCATGAAGAACGAGTACGGCCTCTTCGATACCCTCTTCATCGGCTTCGGCACCTTCAGCTTCGAGGAGCCCGCCGAGGCGTTCGAGTTCGAACCCATGCTCGTGCATTATAACGGCGGCGACTATATCTACGTTCAGACGACCGGCTATAACGACTGGCGCGGCATCTCGGTCTTCCGGCTCGGCGCCGCCGGCATAAAGAAGCTCGGCGATCTCAACGCGTCCCTGTTCCACTGGGATACGGATACGGAGGATGACGGTGCGTACAGCCGCTTCGAGGAACCGATCACCGATCCCGAGGGCTTCATGCTCTCCACCCGCACGGGCCTGCTCAGCACCGCGGACGGCTATCGCTTCTACTGGATCGGCGAAAGCGGCATGCCCGTCTCCGAGGATACCAAATACATCCTCACCGACCGCTATGAGTTCACGCTGCTGCGCGAGCTCGAGGTCACCCGCATCGGCACGGCGGGCGAGGATCTCGGCACCGTAGTGCTCGGCGAGGGCGAAAAGCTGACCTACGTCGCCACCAACGATACCGATTACGCGGAGTTCCAGCTCATCGACGGCAGCGTCGTCGGCGTGATGGTCGACGTCAGGAACGGCGAAAAAACTATCGGAGGCGTATCGGTCTTCGACATCTTCGAAGGCATGCGCTTCGCAGGCTGATGACCCGGCTCCCGTCTGTCCCATGGCAGGCGGGAGCGTTCTTATACCGGCGCTTTCCGGAGGCATGAATGCTTAAAAAGCTTCTCCCGCTTTTGGCCGCGCTGCTTGCGGCGCTTGCCCTCGCGGGCTGCAATTTCAAAATAGACCCCGCCCTGATCTTCGGCACGCCCGAGCCGGTCGATTTCACGCACGCTTCGCCCGAGCCCGCCGCATCCGACTCGCCGGGACCCGTCTTTGAAGCGAGCTTCACGGTAAGAAACGGCCTTGATTCCGTGTTGACCGAGCTCTATATCAGCCCCGCGGATATGGAAAACTGGGGCGAAGCCGTCGCCTCGCTCGAGCCGGGCGCCGAGGCGGAGCTGGCCTTTTACGCGCTTGCCGGCGCTTCGCCGGAGGCGGGGGAGGGGCTCTTTGATATCGGCGCGATCGACGAAAACGGCGTCAATTACGACGCCTTCTCCGTCCGCATCCAGGACGGCGACAGCGTGCTGCTGACCGGCGACTGGCGCAGCGGCGTCTTCCGCATCGCCCACAGGGACGGCAGCACCGATTTCGTGACCGCCTCGGTCTATTGGAATACCTCCGAAAGCGACCCCGCGGCGATCGACGTCAGGTTCGGTTACGCGTCCTTGACCGTGAACACCGCCGCCGGGGCGCTCGTCTGCAGCTATTCCTATCCCCAGCTCGACGTCTCCGCGGCCGAGGCCTACCCCCAGCTCAGCGCGGCCTTCGGTCAGCTCGCTTTGGAGCGCGAGGCGGCGATGCGAAAGCTTGCCGAAAAAGCCGCGAACGCCCCCGCCGAGACCCACGACCCGGACGGAAACGAAACCCCGTCGCAGAGCGCTTCAAACGGCCCCGTCGTCGAGACCGCGATCCTCGGCCGGGCGGACGAGGTCATCGTCAGCATCCTGTTCGAAGCCAACGTGAACGGCGAAACGGTCTTTGCCTCGGCCGCGTTCGATCCCCTGACCGGCGCAAGGCTCCATCCCTCGGACATAGTGACCGACGTCAGGGCGCTGCCCCATCTTTTAAACACCGCCCTCAAGGCAAAGGGGAGCGAGCTCGAGATCAACGAATACCGCGACCATCGCGGCGACTTCTCGGCGGATTCAGCGCACTATGCCTTCCTGCTCGAAAAGGGCGGCATAAGGTTCTGCTTCAACAAAAACGCGTTCCGCTCCAAGGCGGAGGATACCCCCTCGGTCCTGCTGACGTATGAAACCGATCCTTTCCTTATAAAACCGCGCTTTTTGCTCAACCGGTGACCCCCATCATCCGTTTAATAAACGGAAAGCGGGCCATGGGGGAAAGCCCGTTTGCCATGGGCGCCGCGGTATTTACAGGCATGCCGAAAAATGATATAATATCAATTGTAAAACTGACCCCGATCCTGCGGGCAAAACGGGAGGTAAACATGAAAAAAACCGTGCGCTGTCTTGCATTCATCCTCGGCGCCTGCCTCGTCTGCGGCGCGGTGCTGCCGCTTGGCGGCTGCGCGAAGATCAAGGACGCGATCCGCGACGCTATCGTGACCGAGGCTCCGACCGAACCGCCCACCGAGGCGCCCACGCCCGAGTCCACGCCCGCTCCCACCGAAGCGCCCACGCCCGAGCCCACCGAGGAGCCCCCGGCGGGTCCCGTCCTCGTCAACGCCACCGGCAAAACGGTCGGCGATATCCGCATCTGCGACACCGAGGCCGAGGATTGGGGCGACGTGCTGATCGAGAGCATTTCGGACGGCGATGAGGCCGCCATCGATCCCGCGCTGATCCCCGATGAAGAGGGCGGTTATTTCGATATCACCTTCACCGACGAGCTCGGCAGGCAGGCCGATTTCGCAGCCGTTCACATAAATAACGGCTCCAGGGTAACGCTCGAGTATTACGACCATCTCGGCCAGTACGAGACGGAGGACGACGAGGTATGTGAATACGTCATCACCGTTCTGACCGACGGCGGGGAGGAGCGCTACGAAGCCGTGCCCTGCTATCCCGATGAAGCGGGCATGCTCAAGCTGATGCTCGAAAAGCACAGCATCTCCCGCTACGCCCATATGACCGACGATCTGCTTCTTCGCAAGAATTACGAGAGCGTTTCGCTCTGCTTCGATTCATGGCAAAGGTATCAGCACCTTGCCGCCGCGCTCGAAAGGGATCTCGGCGGGGACTATGCGGATTCCCTCTCCGGCTGGGCGGATGAGCTCGCGCCGGACCTTGAGGAATACCGCGCTTCGGACCCCGATTCCTTCGCTCCGATGCTGTCCAGCCGCAAGCTCTACGTCCGCCGTGCGGATAAGAACTCGCTCAGCATCCTTGCCGTGACCGCCTATGAGGACGGCGAGGGCGGCTTCTTCTTCGAAAGCTTCACCTATAATACCCGCAGGGGCAGGCGGCTCGCGCTTTACGACGTCGTGACCGACGTTTCCCGCCTTCCCGACCTGATCGCCGAGCAGCTCGAGTTCCGCGAGATGCCGTTCGAGCCCGATTATCTCGGCGATCCCGCGCATTATTTCTCCGAGGAGCGCGATGAATACGCCTGGACGCTCGATCCCACGGGCCTTACGATCTATTTCAACGGCGGCGCCTACGAGGTCAACACCGTGCTGATCCCGTATACGGACAACGAGGACCTGTTCTGCGAGGCCTATGAGTTCGACAGCGAGGAGTACTGCATGTATTTCCCCGAGCTGATCACCCAGTACATGGACCTTCACGGCGAGGGCGAATCGAGCGAGCTGCGCGTCGGCCGCATCGCGCCGGATGAAAACGGCATGAGCGATACGCTCTGCATCGAGTATAACGGCGTCGAGGTCAACGAGCCGCTCGAGACCGGCGGGATCATGGCATGGCTCGTGCATTCGGGCGGCAGGAACTACCTCTACGTGCAGGGCGCCGACCGCTTCGGTTACGGCATCCTCGCCGTGTTCGATATCAACGGCCGCCGGCCGAGGCTCATCATGAACGAAAGGATGAAGCTCCCCGTCACGGTCCATTGGTACCAGAACCCCGAGCTCTGGGCCTTAAACGGCGACTATATCGAGCTGATGACCGATCCCGCTTATTTCAGGCTCCTCTCCGCGACCGACATGCTCGAGACCGCGTGGGGTGCCAAGCACTACGCAGTGGACGGAAGCGGCCTTCCCGGCACCGAGGAAGAGTTCTTCACCTTCACCGATCCGGATATGATCATCAACCTGCGCCTTATCGGCACAGTCACAGGCACACTCATAGGCGATACCGGCCCCGGGGTCACGACCGTGACCTACACCGCCGAAGAGCTCGGCGACGACAACGTATTCATCCTCATCGGCACCGACAACGAGGATCGCATCCTCATCGCGCGTGAGGGCGACACCGAAACCCTGCTCGCCGTAGAGGTCGAACGCGGCGAGGACGGCTCGCTCACGATCGGCGGCGTGCCCTTTGACGGGATCTTCGAATACGAAGCCTCCGTGGGCTGATAAAAATAGTTAACAACGGTTCCGACCGAGATATAAGGAGGAAAAAATGAGCATTATCGACGCCATCGTCAAAAGACTGACCAGCGCCGCGAAGGATGCGGAGAAGAATGTGGAAAAGAAGCTTTCCATCCGCACCACCAAGGTGATCTTCCCCAAGCTCCCCGAGACCTATGAGGAGTTCGTTGCTCTCCCGCAGGCCAAGATGGGGACCCCCGCGGAGACCGCGGCGCTCACCGTAGTGGCGTTTAACGTCTATCCCAGGGACCCCGAGCTCTCGCTCAAGATGGTCAACTACCTGCGCGGGCCCAGGCCCATCTCCGAGATGGACAGGCAGTTCATCGCCGAGCGCATGCAGGATAAGGACTACGTGACCCGCTCCTACTTCAAGGGCGCCACCTACAAAAACGACTATGAACCCTCCCTTCCCTACACCGTCAGCCCCTTCACCAATCCGCATTCCGACCTTCAGAACAACATGAAGCGCATGTGGATCAATTCCGGCGGTGCCGACAGCCCGCGCTGCGTCGACGTCCGCCTCGCGAAGGACGGCAAGTGGTATCTCTGGGAGCAGAACATCCTCGCCGATATCCGCAAGCCCGATTCGACCAATCCCTGGGCCGAATGAAGCGAAATCGCGGGCCGCGCGAAAAACCGCATCCGCTTATTGCATAATGGCGGAAAAAGGTTTATAATGAATATATAAAGCCGTAAAGGCTCAACTCTATCCGAATAATAGGCTTGGAGGTATACAAATGGAAAACAACAGACCGAGCGGACGTAAACAGAACGTCATCGGCGAAGGCGCTTCCGTCCATAAGAAGGGCGAAGGCCTGAATACCGGTCCCGTCGGCAAGAGCGACGGGTACCAGGGCCGCAAGGAGCAATACAGCAGCCAGGGCGGCAGCACCGGCGGCGGCATTTCCCGCGCAAGCTTGGGCAAGGGCGGAGGCCTGATCCTCATCCTGCTCATCGCAGCGTTCTTCATCTTCGGCGGCGGTAAGATGTGCTCCGGCATGCTGAGCCCGAGCGGCACCACCGAACCCCTTGTCACCACCGCGCCCCAGAACAACCAGTCGAGCTCCGGCATCTCCGGCGTGCTCGGCCAGCTGATGGGCCTCAGCGGCGGCGACAGCAGCGAGGAGACCGCTGCCTTTACCAACGGCGGCACCGTTTCCACCGGCTGGACCGCGGACGCCAACAATAAGGACGACGTCGACACCACCGTCGCGACCGGCACCAGGGCGAAGTACACCAACATCCTCGGCAACGGTCAGGACACCGTCACCATCATGGTCTATATGTGCGGCACCGACCTTGAGTCCGGCAACAGCATGGCCACCATGGACCTTCAGGAGATGGTCAACGCGGGTGCCAACAGCGATAAGCTCAACCTCATCGTCTACACCGGCGGCTGCAAAAAGTGGAAGAACAACATCGTCTCCAACACCGTCAACCAGATCTACAAGGTCGGCAACGGCGGCCTCGCCTGCCTCGTCAAGGACGACGGCAGGGACCCGATGACCAAGCCCGCCACGCTGACCCGCTTCATCAATTACTGCACCCAGAACTTCCCGGCCAACCGCTATGAGCTGATCTTCTGGGATCACGGCGGAGGCTCCGTTTCCGGCTACGGCTACGACGAGAAGAACGCCAACTACGGCTCCATGTCCCTCAAGGGCATCAACGACGCGCTGACCGCCGCGGGCACCAAGTTCGATTTCATCGGCTTCGACGCCTGCCTTATGGCCACGCTCGAGAACGCGCTGATGCTCGATGCGCATGCGGACTACCTGGTCGCCTCCGAGGAGACCGAGCCCGGCGTCGGCTGGTACTATACCAACTGGCTCAAGTCCTTCAACAACAACACCTCGACCCCGACCCTGAACGTCAGCAAGAACATCATCGACGACTTCGTCACCGTCTGCAATCAGAAGTGCCCGGGTCAGAAGACCACCCTCTCCGTGGTCGACCTCGCCGAGCTCAAGGCCAACGTGGAGCCGAAGTTCAATGCCTTCTCCACCGCCACCGCGCAGCTGATCGCGAGCGACTATCAGAAGGTTTCGAGCGCCAGGAGCAATTCCAGGGAGTTCGCCACCTCCAGCAGGATCGACCAGATCGACCTCGTACACTTTGCCTACAACCTCAACACCAAGGAGTCCAAGGCGCTCGCCGATGCGATCCTCAAGGCGGTCAAGTACAACCGTACCTCCTCCAATATGACCAACTGCTACGGCCTCTCGATCTTCTTCCCCTACAGGAAGAACTCCATGGTCAGCAGCGCGGTCTCCGTCTATAACGCGATCGGGCTCGACAGCTCCTATGCGACCTGCATCCAGAAGTTCGCCAGCATGGGCGTCGCCGGTCAGGCGGTCGGCTCCACCGCGAGCTACGGCAGCATCACCGGCTCCAGCCCGCTCGGCAGCCTCCTCGGCAGCAGCTCCGGCTCCGGCGCGCAGTCCTCGTCCGATATCAGCAGCCTGCTCGGCAGCCTTATGGGCGGCGGCAGCGGCGGCGGCAGCAGCAGCCTGCTCGGCGCGCTTCTCGGCGGCGGCAGTGGCGACTTCTTCGGCAGGTCCCTGGGCGACGTGGATACCGCCGCGCAGTACCTCTCCACCCACCAGTTCGATCCCAACCAGCTCGTCTGGTCCCGGAAGAACGGCAAGTACGTCATGACCCTCTCCGAGGATCAGTGGAACCTCGTTACGGGCCTGATGATGAACGTCTTCGTTGACGACGGCGAGGGCTATATCGACCTCGGTCTCGACAATCTCTATGAGTTCACCAAGGAAGGCGACCTGATCGGCGAGTACAACGGCGTATGGCTCGGCATCGACAGCCAGCCCGTCGCGTACTACATGCTCGACATGCTGCAGGAGGGCAATAACTACACCATTACCGGCCGCGTGCCCTGCCTGATCGACGGCGTGCGTTCGAACCTCATCCTCGTATGCGATAACGGCAACTGGTCCATCGCGGGCGCCTGCTACGACTACGTCGATGGCGAGACCGACACCGTCGCCAAGGGCATGGCCGAGATCCCCGACGGCGCGAAGATCGACCTGCTCTGCGACTACTACAGCTATTCCGGCGATTACCAGAACAGCTACCTGCTCGGCGAGCAGATCACCTACACCGGCGAGAACAAGGTCGGCGACTACCAGTTCAACGAGAAGTTCCAGGTCACCTACCTCTTCACCGATCTCTACGGCTACGAATACTGGACCCCCGCGATCCCGGATTAATAAACCAAAAACACATGCGGCGGCGCGGGAAGCATCCCGCGCCGCCTCTTCATTAAGGAGGAAACATGTTCAAGCTCGTTAACGGCGATATCATCATCCGCGAGGGCGTCCCGGAGGACGCCGAGGCGCTCATCGCCTACCTCAACACGATCGGCGGTGAGAGCGATAACCTCAGCTTCGGCGCGGGCGAGTTCACGATCACGATCGAAAGGGAGCGCGAGTTTCTCAAGACCACGCTCGAAAAGGATAAAAGCTGTCTTTTAGTCGTGTTCCGCGGCGACAGGCTGATCGCCGACGGCTCTGTTTCACAGAAGCCGCGCCGCATGGGCCACCGGGCCGAGCTCGGCATATCGGTGCTGAGATCCGAATGGGGCAGGGGAGTAGGCACCCTGCTGATGGAGGCGCTGATCGCCTACGCGAGGGATCACGGGCTCGAATACCTCGATCTCGAGGTCCGTTCGGACAACGAAAAGGCCATCCGCCTGTATAAGAAGCTTGGCTTCACCGTTTGCGGCACGATCCCGGGCTATATGAAGGTCAACGGTGAAAATCACGACGTGCTGACCATGTGCCTCGACCTTAGATAAGTGTCCGGGCCGCGCACAAAGACCCGCAGGGGCGGCGATCTTCCCGCCGGCCATGAAGCCAAGAAGCGTCGGATTGCATTTATGCAAAAAAGAACAGACTGATCAGCCTGTTCTTTTTTATGTTTCAGATTGCTTTCCCGTCAGTGCAGCATTCCAATGATATCGTTTATCGTCACGAAGATCATCAGCCCAAACAGCAGCGCAAAGCCCACGCCGTTGACTATGGCCTCCACCTTGCGGTTGAGCGGGCGGCCGATGATCGCCTCTATGAGCAGGAACAGCAGCCTGCCGCCGTCGAGCGCGGGGAAGGGGATCAGGTTGAAGAGGCCGAGGCTCAGCGAAAGGATGCAGGCGATGTACACAAGGTTGACCGTGTTGTCGCGCGCCACGTCCACCATGATGCCGACCGTGCCGACCACGCCGGAGATATCCCCCTGATGGATGCCGTTCTTGAAGATGCTGCCGAGCGCCTGCGCCGTGCCCTTAACGATCGTCCAAAGATAGCGTCCCGCGCCGCCGAAGCTCTCGAAGAAGCCGTGGCGGACGTAGTGATCCACGAGCCCGCTGATCGATATGCCGAGCTGCGATTTGCCGAACGCCTCGTTGTACGCGCCCTCAACGGCTACCGTAAGCGTTTCGCCGTTCCTTTCGATCGTAACGGTCATGTCGGCGCCGGAGCCCGCTATGGCCGCCACGAACGCGTCGTAGATGCTCTCGCCGTCCTTGGGCACGGGCGTTTCGCCGTTGATGGCGAGCAGCACGTCGCCCTCGAGCAGTCCTGCGCGCTTCGCCGCGCCGTCGGCCGACACGGACGCGATGACCGGCACCTGATAGCCGGCGCTGTTTGTCGCGTAGACCGGCTGGGGCGTGCAGAGGAAGATGAAGAACGCGATGATGAACGCGGTAATGATGTTCATCAGCGGTCCCGCGAAGATAACGATCATGCGCTTCCAGACGGGGTGCGCGTTGAAGCGGCGGGGGTCGTTCCGGGCGTCCTCATCCTCGCCGTCGAACTGGCACGCGCCGCCGAACGGTATCGCGCGCAGCGCGTATTCGGTCTCGCCCTTTTTGAATTTGAACAGGGCCGGGCCGAAGCCGAGCCAGAACCCGAGCACGCGGAAGCCGAGCAGCTTGCCCGCGGTGAAATGCCCGAGCTCGTGCACGAAGATCAGCAGCTCCAGTATCAGTATCGCAAGAAAAACGTATAATAAGGTTACCATTTCTTTCCTTTCTCAGGGTTCAGGCTTTCCATTCCCGCGCGAGCCTTCGCGCCTCCTCATCGAGGAAGATGATCCCTTCGACCGTGTCGACCCGCCCCCGCGGCATATGCTCCATCGTGTTTTCGACGACGGAGGCGATGTCGGTAAACGCGATATCGCCCTTAAGGAAGCGCTCCACGGCGACCTCGTTTGCGGCATTGTAGGCGATCGGCAGGCATTTGCCCTCGCGGAACGCCTCGTAGGCGAGCCTTATCGCCGGGAAACGGTCGGTATCGGGCTCAAAGAACTCCAGCCCCGAAAACGCCGCCGGCCCCGCGCCCTCAATAGAGGAGGGGATGCGCTCGGGGTAGGTGATCGCGTACTGTATCGCAAGGCGCATATCGGGCTTTGCGAGCTGCGCCACGACCGAGCCGTCGACGAATTCCACCATCGAATGCACGATCGACTGCGGGTGGATGAATACGCTCACCTCGTCCGGCCCGAAGCCGAACAGCCAGCCCGCCTCCATTATCTCAAGGCCCTTGTTGAAGAGCGAGGAGGAATCCACGGTGATCTTTCTGCCCATGTTCCACGTCGGGTGGCGCAGCGCCATCTCGGGCGTGACGGCGGAAAGCTGTTCCTTCGAAAAATTGCGGAACATGCCGCCCGAAGCGGTCAGGATAAGGCGCTTGACGTCCTCGCGCCGTCCGGCCGCAAGGCATTGGAAGAGCGCGCTCTGCTCGCTGTCCACGGGGATTATTCTTCCGCCGTATTCGGACAGATATTTATCGACGATGCCGTGCGCGCAGACGATGCTCTCCTTGTTCGCAAGGGCGACCGTCTTGCCGGCCTTGAGCGCCGCAAGCAGGGGGAAGAGCCCATTAAAGCCGCTGACGCCGTTGACTATGATATCGACCTCAGGAAGAGCGGGGATCAGGCTGAGCCCGACCTTCGGTATTATGCGCACTTCCCTGTGGCGCGAAGCAAGCTCCTGCGCCGCTTCATCGCTGCCGATGCCGACGTACTGAGGCCGAAACTCCTCTATCTGCTTTGAAACGAGCTCGATATTGCTGTTCGCGGCGAGCGCGACGACGCATATCCTGTCCTTATGAAGGCGCGCAACGCTGAGCGCCTGGGTGCCGATGGAACCGGTCGAACCCAAAACGGCGATCCTTACGGGCATGTTTTCATCTCCTTTACGGGATCAGACTGCTTAAAGCGAAGGGAAACCCGTTATTCTGCCGAGGCATACGAGCAGTATGAATGCGAAATAGATCACGGGCGCGGCGAAGAGCGCGGAATCGAGCCTGTCGATGATGCCGCCGTGGCCGGGGAAGATCTTGCCGAAATCCTTGATGCCGGCCCAGCGCTTGAAGGTGGAGGCGAACAGGTCCCCGAACTGGCCGATGAGCCCGGCGGTGAAGCAGATGACGATCAGCGCAGGCAGCGAAACGGTGTTCCCCTTCATCCAGAGGAACTGCGCGAAATACACGATAACGCCGCCGACCGCGCCGCCGATGAGCCCCGCGACGCCGCCCTCAACGGTCTTGTTGGGGCTGATGACGGGGGAGAGCTTGTGCTTGCCGAAGAGCGAGCCGACCATGTACGCCGTGTTGTCGGACATAATGACCGAAACGAAGATCGTCAGCAGCGCAAGCCTTGTTAGTCCCTGCATATCGAAACCGATGAGGCCGAAGAATGAAAGGGGAGCGATCGGATAGGCAAGGATAAGGATCGCGGCAACGAGGTCCTCGTTGGTGCGTTTTTTATTGATGATGCGCTCGATCGCGATCGCGAGGAACGCGAGCGTGAACGCGCAGAAGAGCCAGGTCGTGCCGAGCTTATAGAGCACCGCGAACATCACGGCGCCGAGCACCGTCTGCGGGATCACGAAGGGCTCCATGCCCTTGGCGCGGAAAACAGCGCGCATCTCGAACACGGCGAGCGCCGCGAAGAGGCCCAGCACTATGCACTGTACCCAGCCTCCGAAAACAAGAACGAGCGCAAGCAGGCCGAGCAAAAGCAGGGCGACTCCTGTGCGCAGAGGCAGATCCTTCATAAAGTATTTCTCCTGTTTATTGACCGGCGCGCTGCTTAAAGCACCTTGCCGAACCTGCGGGTGCGGCCCATGAACTCCTTTATGCAGTCCGTATAGGCCTTTTCGTCGAAATCCGGGAAGAGCACGGGGGTGAACACGAATTCCGAATACGCCGCCTGCCAAAGTAAAAAGTTGGAAAGCCGCTGTTCGCCCGCGGTCCGGATGATGACGTCCGGATCGGGCTGCGAACGGGTGTAGAGATGAGCGGAGATCGCTTCCTCGGTCACGTCCTCGGCCTTTGCGCCGCCCTCGATCAGCTCGCGCACCGCGTGCACTATCTCGGCGCGCCCGCCGTAGTTGATGGCCACGTTGAACACAAGGCCGGTGTTGTCCTTCGTGCGCTCCATCGCGGTCTCAAGCAGGCCGCGCATGCGCGGGGCGAGGCGGCCGAGATCCCCGATGACGATCATCCGGACGTTGTTCGCGTCCAGCTCGTCGATATCCTTATAGAAATACTCGGAAAGCAGGGCGAACAGCGCGTCGACCTCCGTCTGCGGGCGCTTCCAGTTCTCGGTGGAGAAGGCGTACACCGTCAGCGCTTCAACGCCGATGGAGTGCGAGAACCTGACGGCGGCCTTCATCGCCTCCATGCCGGCGCGGTGGCCGGCGCTGCGGGGCAGCAGCCGCTTCTTGGCCCAGCGGCCGTTGCCGTCCATGATGAGGCCGACGTGCTTCGGCATGGCGCCCTCGAGCCCGAGCGCGCGGATCTCTTCTTCGGAAAACCTGGGATAGATCTTGATCATAGGAAACCCTTCTGTTGATCTCGGGCGCAGAAAAGCCGCGCTCAAAATAAGGCAATACGCCCGAAACGAAAGTGCCGGGCGTATAAAAAGCTAAACGGTCTCGACCGCGGTCCTGAACCGTGCCCAAACGAGCCGGACGGTGTTCTCGCGGTCCTTGTCGGCAGCCTGCCTGATCACGCGCTGCGCGTCGCCGTCCTCAACGCCCTTGAGCGAGCGCACTTCAGCGGTCTCGACGGAGTAACCCTCCTCTTCGAGCCGGGCAACGGCGATATCGAGCGGCAATCCGAGAACGTTCGTCAAACCGCGAGCAGCTCCTTCTCTTTTTCGGAAGCGATGCGGTCGATCTCCTTGATGGCGTTGTCGGTGGCCTTCTGAGCCTTCTCCTCCATGCGCTTCTGATCGTCCTCGGTGATGGTGCCGTCCTTGCAGTCCTTCTTGATGGTCTCGTTGGCCTCGCGGCGGATCGAGCGGATGGCGACCTTGCTCTCCTCGGCCTTCTTGCGCACGATCTTGACCAGCTCCCTGCGCCTCTCCTCGGTGAGCTCGGGGAAGATAAGGCGGATCAGCTTGCCGTCGTTGGAGGGGTTGATGCCCAGGTCGGACTTCTGGATGGCCTTCTCGGCGGCGCTTATCATGGAAGCGTCCCAAAGGGAGATCACGAGCAGGCGCGGTTCGGGGGAACTGATGGTGCCCATCTGGTTGATGGGGGTGGGGGTGCCGTAATAATCCACCATGATCCTGTCAAGCAGCTTCGGGTTGGCGCGGCCCGCGCGAAGGGTGCCGAGATCGCGGTTGAGAACGGCGATGGTCTTGTTCATTTTATCCTGTGCAAGTTCGATAGTATCCATATCTGATCCTCCTTTTTAGATGATCTAACCATATTATTTTAATGTATGCGGCCGTTTTTGTCAACCGCTGAAACCTTCGGGAAACGCGCTTTCGGCCTTCCGAATAAATAACGCAGGAAGGGGCCGGTTGGTTGCCTTTTTACGGCTGAAACATCGAGGTCTGCTGCCACGGCTCCGTTTTTTCGGGCCTTGAACCGTTCCCGCCGCCGTAGACCGCTGCGAGGAACGCCTCGGGGTCCTTCAGCTCGCCGGTCGCGAGCCCCCGCCTCGAGAGCGAAACGAAGACCGCCGCCGCCTGCGCCTGGCAGCTTACCGAGCGCGCGGGGTTGAACGAGATATCGGTGAAGGCGTCGAAATCGAGCACGGCCTCTGCAAGCTCCGGGTGCGTCATAAGCGCGTTTATATAGAGCCAGTTGTAGAAGAACGAGCGCGGCACGAGCGGGAAGCTCCGCTGAAAATACGAAAAGCCCACGAGCGCTCCGCTGGTATTGAGCCTCGGGTCGCGCTTGGCGTCGCGGGAGGAGAGGGCGAGGATATCGCCGTAGGGCCCTCCGTTTTCGAAGACCTTGGAGGCCTGGTACGCGGTCTCCACGCTGAACGCCGCCTTCTTCGTCTCTATCATAAGGTTGAAGGCGCTTAGTGAAACGCCGAGCGGCAGGGGCGAGGCGCTGGATATCTCAAGCACGCGAAGGTCCGGGTGGAGCCCAATAAACGCGGCGTGAAGGCTGCCGATGCATTTCTGCTTCTGCGAAAGCGCGAACCCGCCGTAATAGGGGAACTCCACGCTCTCGTCAGTGAAGCAGCGCCGGTCGGGCAAAGCGATGAACACGGGTCTTGACGCCATATCAGTCTCCTTTATCGCGCCGCTCCGCCCAGAAGCGCCAGTCGGACCGGGGCCTAAACAGGTCCGGATACACCGAGACCTTCCGTGAATAGGGCTTCCCGGCAAGCATTTTCTCGACCTCCGATTTGACCTCCTCGTTCTCGACGTTGACGAACATGATGTAGCCCGGGTCGATCCTCTCGAAAACGAGCAGCTCGGCCTGCGGGTCGGTCGTATAATAGGGGCGCAGCCGGAGCTTATCGCGCTCTACCTCGTTTAGGTCGCCGAACATGGAGCCGAAGGCCTGAAGCGTTTTGCGTTCCCCGATCGGCATTGCGGCCATCTCCGAGCTTGCCGCGTTGCTCCGGTTGAACGCGGCGTCGAGCTCCCAGAGCAGGTCCGGCCGGAGCGCGAGGATCGCGAAATCGACCCCGCTCTCTCTGCGCTTGGTATAGAAGGTGAGGTAGTTCGGGAACCCGACCGAAACGCTGATCGATTGGGGCTGGTTATCGAGCCGGTCCATGTCGTTGGCCGTGTAGCTGATGCTCCGGCACCTGAGCTCGGTCAGCGAGCAGAGGCCGTTTTCAAGGATCGTCGGCAGGTTGGAGATGCGGGTATAGTGATAGAGGCAGCGGATCTGCCTGCTTTCGGCGCTCTTTTTCAGCGCTTCCCTGTCCTCTTTCGTCAAAGTGCTTGCCAAAGTCGGCGCTCCTTTCGTTCGGAAAAACCGCCGCTTCAGCGGTTCATGCCGCAGTCGGCGCAGTCCCCGCTCTCGCATTCGGCGCATCCGTCTAACTCATGCTCATGGCCATGCTCATGCGCGTGCTCATGCTCGTGATGATGCCCGTCGCTCTCGTAGAGCCGCAGATTATAGCCGCGGATCCTGCTGACGCCGGGGCCATCCGAATTGCGGTCGGTATGGGCGAACTTATACTTGCCGCCGACGCGCAGCTCGGCCACGAGGGGCCCCGTGCCGTCGCTGACGAAGCCGGGGTCGCAGAGCAGGCGCACGCCGGTGCGCTCGCCGTCCTCCTCGATGTAGCCGAGGAACAGCATATCCCCGGTCATTTCGGCGTTCTCGGGACGGATGCAGTAGAAATTGTCGGTCAGGTCGCCGAGGGCGGGGGAGCCGTCCTCATTCACGCCCTGCCGGTATTCGCGTAAGTTTATAAAAAGAGTGAATTCCTTTTCCATTATTCGGACTCCTCATCAAAACGGAGGATAAGATTGACGCAGTCCGGGCAGTCGGGGTCGATATAGCCGCTGCCCGAAAACCCCGCCCTTCGGTAGACGTGCAGCGCGGCGGCGTCCTTTTCCTTGACGCAGACCTCAACGTGATCGTATCTCCCCTCGCGGCGCAGCTCATCGAGCAAAAGCGCGAGCGCGGCGCTGCCGACGCCCCTGTTCTGAAAGCTTTTGTCGATCATGAACTGCTGCAGATCGTAGCCGAGGGGCTCGTCGGTGAATTCGCGCACGAGCGCCAGCCCGACGATCCTTTCGTCGAGCAGCACGGTGAAGACCCTCGCGCCGCAGCCGCGGTAAACGTAGCCGCGCGCAATGATGCCGACCGGGGAAGAAACAAAGGCGCGCTGTTCGTCGGAAACGGACAGGGAGCAGGCGTCGAGGAAATTGCTCTCGTCAAGCTCGCCGAGGCGAACGGTACCGTTTTCTATGGTCATTCCGCGTACTCGAATCCGGGCTTATCGTCCACCACGGTGCCCACGTTGATGCCGTTTGCCGCCGCAACGAAGTTCTCGCTCGAGCGCATTGCGAACAGCAGCAGGGGCAGATGATTCTCGCGGGCGAAGCAGATCGCGGTGATGTCGGTGGCCTTGAGATCGCGTGCGATGACCTCGTCGTAGCCGATGCGGGCATAGCGCTTCGCGGTCGGGTCCTTGGTCGGGTCGGCGGTGTAGATGCCGTCCACGTTCTTGGCAAGCAGCATCGCGTCCGCATGGATCTGCGCCGCGCGAAGGGCGGCGGCCGTGTCGGTGGTGAAGAATGGCGAGCCGGTGCCGCAGGCGAAGATCACGACCGTACCCTCGTCGATCGAGCGGTTCGCCTCGCGCGCGGAGTAGCTGTCCATAAAGGTATCCATCGAAACGGCGGAGAGCACGCGCACGGGCACGCCGAGGTCGACGAGCGCCTGTTCGAGCGCGAGCGAGTTGCAGGCGGTCGCCAGCATGCCGATGTTGTCGGCACGGTTGCGCTCCATGGAGCCGCTGCTGCGGCCGCGCCAGATATTGCCGCCTCCGACCACCACGCCGAGCTTGCAGCCGTTGTCGTGCAGAGCCTTTATATGCTCCGCCGCCGCGGTCACGTTGTCGAAATCGATGGGCGATTTGCCGGAGAGGACCTCGCCGCTGATCTTGAGAAGGATGCGTTCGTATTTCATATTGCTGCCTCCGAAAAGTATTCCACAGAATGCGGCCCGGTCGGCCGCTCCTTCTATTATAAACAAAAAAACGGAAAATGGGAATACCGCCGGCCGACTTTTTGATAAAGAAGCGCCCCTCCGCACGGACTTGCCATAAAGCCCGTTCCTTCAGGCCGCAGATATATCGCTTTTTTGCCCGTTTTACCCGTTGCATTTGGCAAAATGATGTGCTAAAATAATCTCCATTCCGAAATACTGCGCCGGTGTGATGGAATTGGCAGACGTGGCGGACTCAAAATCCGCTGGTGGCAACACCGTATGGGTTCGAGTCCCATCACCGGCACCAAATGGGAGAGGGGGCATCCGCCCCCTCTCCCATTTGCTTCCAATGAAGGGACTCGAAGCCGCGTTAAAAATCGCAACAGTGTTGCGATTTTAGCGGCCGGATTTTTCGCATAGGGCGAGTGCGAAGCGGAGTGAGCGAGCACGAGACCCGATATGCGAAAAATGAGTCCCATCACCGGCTCTGCCTCCCCTCTGATTTGCTTCCAATGAAGGGACTCGAAGCCGCGTTAAGAATCGCAACAGTGTTGCGATTTTAGCGGCCGGTTTTTTTCGAATAGGGCGAGTGCGAAGCGGAGTGAGCGAGCACGAGACCCGATATGCGAAAAATGAGTCCCATCACCGGCTCTGCCTCCCCCTCTGATTTGCTTCCAATGAAGAGACTCGAAGCCCGTCGCGAAAGGCAACAGTGTTGCCTTTCGCAGGGCCGGGTTTTGCGTCGCAGGGCGAGAAGCCGGCGGATTGAGCCGGCTTCGAGACCCGATACGCGCAAAACGAGTCCCATCACCTCGTCGTCGCGGACTCCATATCCTTCGCTTCCTCGCAGGCTCGAAAGCTCACTCATTCCGTCGCTCCTCCTCTCCGCAAAAGACCTCGCTCGGCTCACCTGTTCGCTTGCAAGCGCGCTCACGACGGTTCGCAGTCGCTGCCACTCTTTTGCGGTTTCCTCATTTTTATGCGGACTCCATATCCTTCGCTTCCTCGCAGACTCGAAAGCTCACTCATTCTGTCGCATATCGCGGCGCGGCGCGCGGCGCACTCCGGCTCACTCCGTTCGCGGTTCGCAATTGATTCCCTTTCCAAAACATGATATACTGAAACCGCAGAATCCGATCTGCCCGAATTCGATCAACTTAACGGAGGTACCGTATGCTTAACTATTCCCACACCATTCCCACGAAGCTCTATTTCGGCAAGGGGCAGATCGCAAAGCTTGCAGAGATCCTGCGTCCCTTCGGCAGGAAGGTCCTGCTGGCATACGGCGGCGGCTCCATCAAGAAGACCGGCCTCTATGACCAGGTGATGGACATCCTCTCGGACGAGGGCTTCACCGTCGTCGAATGCGGCGGCATCGAACCCAATCCGCGCATCGAATCCGTCGAGCGCGGCGTAAAGCTCTGCAAGGAGCACGGTATAGACGTGATCCTCGCTGTCGGCGGCGGTTCCACCATCGACTGCGCAAAGGCGATCGCCGCGGGCGTCTACTACGAGGGCGACGATCTCTGGCAGATGGTCGCAGGCCGCCACGGCATCCTCAAGGCGCTCCCGCTCGTCGACATCCTCACCCTCAGCGCCACCGGCTCCGAATACGACGGCGGCGGCGTCATCTCCAACATGAAGATCAACCAAAAGCTCGGCAACAGCTACACCTTCCCCGCGGCGTCCATCTGCGACCCGACCTACACCTTCACCGTTTCGAAGTACCAGACCGCGGCGGGCACGGCGGATATCATCAGCCACACCTGCGAGGAGTATTTTTCCCGCACGCCGGACAGCGACCTTGCCGACGGCATCTGTGAAACGATCTTCAGGACCGCGATAAAGAACCTGCCCATAGCGCTCGCCGAGCCGGATAACTACTCCGCCCGCGCGAACCTTATGTCTATCTCCTCGATCGCCTGCTCCGGCATACCCTCCTACGGCAAGCAGTCCTCCGGTTGGCCCTGCCACGCGATGGAGCACGAGCTCTCCGCCTATTACGATATCACCCACGGCGTCGGCCTTGCGATACTTACCCCGCGCTGGATGCGGCATATCCTCAAGAAGGATCCCGGCTGCGCCTGGCGCTTCGTCCGCTTCGCAAAGAACGTCTGGGGCCTCGACGGCGAGGATGAGACCGAGCTTGCCCTCGCGGGCATCGATAAGCTCGAAGCCTTCTTCCGCGAGTCCGGCATCCCGATGACGCTTTCCGAGCTCGGCATCGGCACGGAGCATTTTGAAGCCATGGCCGCGCACGCGAACCTCGGCGGCCGTCTCTCAAGATCGTTCGTTCCGCTGACGGACGCGGATATCGTCGAGATCTTCGAGGCCTGCCTTGACTGACCTAATAAAAGAACGCACCCTCTTGCTGCCAAGGGGGTGCGTTTGCATGCAAAACACGCGGATACGGGCGGTTCAGCGCCGTTTCTCCGCAGTATCTATGCTCTTTCCGAACACGACGAACCTTTGAAACAGGAATTCGGTCACGAGATTGGTGAGCATCGCGAGCGCGTCGGCGAAGAAGGGCTGCCAGCCACAGGTCTCGGTCAGGTACCTAACGCCGAGCGTCGAAAGCGGCGTGAAGACGGCGTAATAGCAGGCCACCTTGAGCATCGCGATCGGTACGTTCGCGGCGGATTTGAAGGTGAACTTCCGGTTGAGCGTGAAGTTCCACAGCACCGAGAGCACCAGGCCGCAGAGGTAGCAGGCCCAACTCGGCAGCGGCGTAAAGCTCTCCAGCAGGAATATGGTGCCCGCCTGAATGAGCCCGGCGCTCGCCGAAAAGAGCACGAACTTCACCGCGCGCCAAAACTCTTTTTTCGCGTTTCCTGAATTATTCTCCATTTGCTTCGCCCTGGCGGGGCGCCTTCAGAACTCGAGGGTCTCGGGCGCCGCGCCGAAGGAATAGAACACGGCCTTTGTGTTTTTGAAATACAGCACCTGCGTATTCCCGTCGTCGGGGCTGTACATCCTTTTAAGCGAGGGCATCTTCTCGAGCATCGCGACCTTGACCTCGCGGTCGTCGTCGTTGACCAGCTCGCCGCTGAGGCGCAGCCATGTGCCGTCGATGAAGGCGCAGAGCTCCGCATTCGGGTTGGCCGCCAGCTGCTTGGAAACGTCCTTGACCTTGCCGGTCTGGATGTAGAGCCGCCCGTTATAGGCAAGCGCGGTGCCGAAGGGGCGCACGCGCGGCTTGTCGCCGTCGCAGGTGGCAAGGTAATAGGTGCGCGCTTTGTCGAGGAATTCAACGACTCTTTCCAAAGTATCCATGGTATTCTCCTTTGCGGGTTTTTTCTTACCTGAATTATAAACCAAATCGTCTTGAAAATCCATAGCCGGAGCGAAGAAAAAGCGAAGCGCCTTAGAAAGGACGCGTCGCTTTGTGTTTTATTAGGGTCATTCCGCCGAATCGAACGCCGCCGTGAACACGGTGCCGTTTTCGCGGCTGCTCGAGACCGTGAGCTCGGCTTCGGCCAGCTCTGCGGTGCGCTTGAGTATCGGCAGGCCGAGGCCGTGCCCCTGCTCGCTGCGCGCCTTGTCGCCCCGGTAGAACCTTTCGAAGATATGCGGCAGGTCCTCGGGCTCGATGAAGCTTCCGAAGTTCTGCACCGTCAGCAGCAGTCTGCGGCGGTTCTTGGGGCTCCGCTTAAGTGAAACGGCGACCTTTCCTCCGTCGGGCTCGTATTTGAGCGCGTTCTCGATAAGACCGCTCGCGATCTTCTCAGCGCCTTGCTCGGTGGTCCGGGCGAGCAGCCCTGCGGGGATATCGCTCTCGAGCGTGACGCCGCGGTCGTAGGCGACGGATTCCATCTGCAGCACGCTTTTTTCGGCGGCCTCGGAGAGATCCACGGGGGAGAGCGGGGCTGCGGCGCGGCTCTGTGACCGCTTTTCGCTGTCGGAATCGAGCTGGGAGAGCGTCAGCATGCTGTTCACCAGTTCCATCATGTCCCGGCAGGCGCTGTCGGTGCTGGCGATCCACTGTTCCTGCTCGCCCACGCGCGCTTCGGGATTCGAGCGCAGAATGCTGTTGTTGGCAAGCACCACCGTGACCGGGGTCTTAAGGTCGTGCGAAAGGTCCTGCACGAACTGCCGCTCCATCCTCATCGCGTCCTCCATCGGCTTTGCGGCCAGCTTAGAGAGCCTCAGGCTCACCGCGAACAGCAGCCCCATGACCGCCGCGAATACGGCCGCGAGCAGCAGCAGGCTGCGCACCGTGCGGGAGGTGATGTAGGAGGCGTCGGCAAGCGCGATCTTATAGACGGAATTCCCGCCTCCGCCCTGCAGATTGTTCTCGCAGCGATAGAAGAGCCGCTGCTCCTTCAGCCTGCCGAAGCCGCCTCCGTTTGCAACTATGGCCTCGACCGCCGAGCGGACCGTCTCCTCGTCGATCGTCAGCCGGCTCGAGATCATGCTTATCTCATCGGTCGCAGGCTTATAAAACACCGTCAGTATGCCCTCGTCGGAGGCTCTGCGCCCGGGCCTGTCGCCTTCCGGCGGTTCGCCATCGGGCGGCTCGCCGTGCTCGCCGCCGTCGCCGCCGGGGGATGGGGGCCGGTCGTCGCCCTGCTGGGGGCGATTGCCGGGGCCGGAGGGCATATCCAGCGGCTCGACGACCAGGCTCATCGTCTTTTCAAGCTCGCTCAGCTGGCTGCGATACATATAGATCGCGAGCGCGGCGAAGGCGATGATGAGCACGACGCCTATCAAAAGCATGGTATAGAGCACGAAACGGCGGCGGTATTCGCTCATTCAAGGACCTCCAGTCGGTAGCCTATCTTCTGTATCTTCTTAATGGATACGCGGGAATTGAGGTATTTCAGCTTCTTTCTTATAAACGAAACGTAGACCTCCACGTTGTTGTCGGTCGCCTCGGAATCCATGCCCCAACCGTTGATCAGCAGCGTCTCGGTAGGCACTGTCATGGTCGGGTTCGAGAGGAAGGTCTTGAGCACCTCAAACTCCTTGTGGCTCAGCTGCACGGTCCTTTCGCCCGAGGTCAGCACCGCGGAGGAGAGGTCGAGGCTCAAATCGCCGTAGTCCACCGTGTTGATTATCAGCTCCCCGCGCCGCCTCGTCAGCGCGTTGACGCGCGCAAGCAGCTCCTCCGCGGCAAAGGGCTTGGTCATATAGTCGTCCGCGCCGCCGTTGAGGCCGGCCACCTTGTCGGCGGTCGAGGTGCGCGCGGTCAGCATCAGCACGGGCGTGCTTACGCCGTCCTTCCTCAGTATCCGTATGACCTCAAAGCCATCCAGCTTGGGCAGCATCACGTCGAGTATTATAAGGTTATAATCGAGGCCCTTCGCGTAGTCGACCGCGTTCAGCCCGTCGTGCACGCAGTCAACGAAATAGCCCTGCTGCTCGAGTATCTTTTTAAGCGCGTTCGCGAGGGAGACCTCGTCTTCAACGACCAAAATCTGCATTTTTCGCTCCTCCTGAGTGAGAAAAGCCTCAAAACCGTTCTTTTCCCTTCGATTATAGCATAATATAGCCCGCTTTGCTGAAAATAATCTGAAAAAAATAATTTTGAGGTTTCAAATCCTTTTAAGAAAAAACGCTAAAATAGCAGGCAAAGAAAACAATGCGGCGGGAGTAGGTACCGCTTCCGGACCGCGAATAAAGGAGGTCCTTTTCATGAAATACGATATGAAACGCTTTGTGATAAAAAAACTCTGTGCGGCGGTGCTTGCCTTGCTTCTCGCGGCGCTCCCCTTCACCGGTATGACCGCACTGGCCGAAACGACAGGAGCTTCCGCCTCGGCGGCAAGCGGAGCCGATCCTGAAAACGCCGTGACCTTCACTTTCTCGGGCACCGGCGTCACCGCCTCCGGGCAGGGCGGCTATTCAATCGACGGCACGGCCGTCAAGATCGAGGAGAGCGGTACCTATATCTTCACCGGCAGCTGCAATGACGGCAGCATAACCGTCAAAAAGGGCACGAAAGCCGTCTATCTCGTGCTCAGCGGCCTTGAGCTTACCTCTCAAAACACCGCTCCCGTCAGCTGCAACAAGGGCTCCGAGGTCGTGATCATAGCGGCCGAGGGCACCGTAAACACGCTTTCCGACACCGAACTCAACAACGACGAGACTCATACCGACAATGAGAATGCCGAGAACGCCGTCATCAAATGCAAGGACGGCAGCAGCGTGACCCTCGCGGGCGCCGGCACCCTCAATATCATCGCCAACGGCAAGAACGGCATCAAGGGCGGCGCGGATCTGACCGAGGAAGCCTCCGGGACCGTGAAGGCTAGCCTCACCGTCACCGAGCTGACGCTCAATATCACCGCCTCCGTCAACGACGGCCTTAAGGCCGACAGCCTGCTCGAGCTCCTCTCCGGCAATATCACGGTCTCGGCGGCGGACGACGCGATCAAATCCGACCTTATCCTCAATATCGGCGCCGAGGGCACGGAGGGCCCCACGATAGTTATCTCCTCCTGTACCGAGGGCATCGAGGCCGCCGAGGTTAACATCTTTTCCGGCGATATAAGGATCAGCGCCTCCGACGACGGCATCAACGCCGCCAACAGCGACCTTTCCGGGTATTCCTTCAAAGTCGATATCAGCGGCGGCAGCGTCTATGTCGACGCCGAACAGGGCGACGGCATCGATTCGAACGGCACGCTCACTATCAGCGGCGGCACCGTAACGGTATTCGCTTCCTCGCGAGGCGACAATTCCGCCCTCGACAGCCAGACCGGCATGGCAATCACCGGCGGCACCGTGCTCGCGATCGGCTCGAGCGGCATGGCCGAGGCCTCCTCGAGCAGCGGCCAGACCTGCGTGATCTTCGGTCAGAGCGGCATCGGCGGTTTCAATCCCGTAGGCCAGGGCGGCTTCAATCCCGGCGGTCATGGCGGCTTCAGTCAGGGCGGCCAGGGCGGTTTCAATCCCGGCGGTCAGGGCGGCTTCAATCCCGGCAGCGGCATGACCCCTCCCGACGGCGGCGGCGGCATGACTCCGCCCGACGGCATGACTCCGCCGGACGGTGAGAGCGGCGGCACGCTTCCCGAGGGCGACGGCGTGACCCACCTCAGCTCCTCCCAGGGCACGGCCGCGGGCGCTTCGATCTCGATCTCCGCGGGCGACACGCTGACCGTGGTCGACGAAACCGGCGCAGAATTGATCTCTGCCACGGCGAAGCGCGCGGCGAGCTGGGTGCTGTTCAGCTCCTCGGCGCTTACCGACGGCTCGTCCTACAAGCTACTGATCAACGGCAGCGAGGCGGCCTCGGCGGAGGCGACCTCCGAAGCGACCGGCACGGGCGGCATGCCCGGCATGCCCGGCGGCGTGAACGGAATGCCCGAAATAGGCACCGGCGTTCGTCCCGGCAGCGAAAGCGGGACCGGTAACGAGGGTGAGGACGAAACCGCCCAGCCTTCAAAGGGCCTCTCCGCACCCCTGCTTATCGCCATCGGCGCCGGCGGAGCGCTCGTGCTCGCGGCGGCGGCCGCGCTGATCGCGCACACGGTCAAAAAGCATAAGAAACAGGCCGAGGCCGCGGAAACGGGCGGGGAAGACGCCTGAGCTTAAGTGATCAATAACGGATCTTCGTGTTCTTTACTCCTTTGGAGAGTGCCGGTAAAATGCCGGCATTTTCCTTTTGTATCGGCGCTGTGGCACGGCGCGCTGAATTGTGGTATAATATAGGCAAATCCACAAGGGCGAAAGCCGAAAGGAGCTAATATGGAAAGAATAATCACCGTGCGCGGCGTCGGCACCGCCAAGACCAGGCCCGATCAGGTCGTGCTCTCGATGCATATCCACGCCAAGGACAAGGACTATGCAAAGGCGATGGAGCGCGGCAGCGAAATGATCGAAGCGATCAGCAGCGAGCTGGAGAAGCGCGGCTTCAAGCGCAAGGACCTCAAGACCCTCGATTTCTCCGTTAACACCGTCTACGACAGCGAGCCGGACGAGCGCGGCATCTACCGCAGCGTGTTCGGCGGCTATCAGGTCGACAGGCAGCTCAAGCTGACCTTCCCGCTCGACAACGAAAAGATCACCGCGGCGTTCGAGGCCGTCGCAAGCTCCGAGACCAATCCCGACCTCAACGTCGCCTTCACGGTCAAGAACCCGAGCGCGCTCAAGCAGGAGCTGCTCGAAAAGGCCGCGAAGAACGCCCGCGAAAAGGCGGAGACTTTGACAAGCGCAAGCGGCGTGCGCCTCGGCCGGCTCATCAACATCGACTATAACTGGGGCGAGGTCAACGTCTTCTCGCCCACGCGCTACGGCCGAAACAATATGGTCATGAACGCCAAGATGGAATGCGCCGGCGGCTGCGACGAGAGCTTCGAGCCCGACGACATCTCCTCGAGCGATTCCGCGGCCTTTACCTGGGCGATAGAGGGCTGAAAGGAGACGCCGCATGCTGATACCCTGCATCGTCTTCGGTATTATCGGCGTCGTGATCGGCGGCGGGAGCGCGCTCTCGATGCACTACCGCGACAGGATCGGCGCTAAGCCGAACGCGGAGTTCCTCGAAAAGCTGTTTTCGCTGATCAGCAAGCTGGGCATCGCGGGCATGATCCTCTTTATGGCGCTCTTTATGACGAAAATAAAGGAGACCCGCCTCGGCTGGCTGGCCGTCGGCCTTGCCGTGCTCGTGCCGATGCTCGCGATAATCCTGACCGCATACGCCGTCCGCAGCAGAAGGGCGGCCGCGGCGCAGGCAGAAAAGAACGACCCGAAACCCGAATAACACCCCAAAAAACAAAAGGAACGGAGCCCGAAACGGCTCCGTTTTCGTGTTTTACATAATTTACGGCACTTTTTTCATGCTGACGGGCATCTTTCCGTTGAACTCCACCGTATAGCCCGTGCCAGGCTCGGGCGTGAAGGTGTAGCGCCCGTTTTCGGCGATGAACCAGTTCTGCATCAGTCCGCCGATCACGCCGCCGTGGGTGACTATGACCGTGTCCTCGCCGCGAGCGATGATCGGTTCGAGCGCGTGCAGCGCCCTTGCCGTGACCTGATCGCCGCTCTCGCCGCCGGGGCAGATATTCGCCTCGTTGTCGCCGTCGATCCACGCCTGAAACGCCTCGGTGTCCTTGAGCTCCTCATAGCTCTTCATCTCGAAATCGCCGAAGTCGATCTCGCGCAGGCCGCTGAGCACGCCGTGGGGAAGGTCCCCGTAGAGCGCCTTGAAGGTCTGCTCGGTGCGCAGCATCCCGCTCGTGTAATAATGCTCTGCCTCGGGGTAGTGCCCAAGCTCGGCCATGCGCTGAAGCTGCATAACGCTGCACGGCAGCAGCGGCAGGTCGGTGCTCCCGTAGAACAGGCGGCGCATATTCCCTTCGGTGATCCCGTGGCGGATCAAGGTCAGCTTCATCATAGCCTCCGTTCGCCTTATTTCAGCTTTTCTTCAAGCCCGAAAAAGAGCCTCGTAACGCTCCCGGCGCTCTCGGCGATGAGCCGCAGCAGCCTGCCGTGCGTTTCGCGGTACTTCCGTTCCTCCGCGTCCATCGGCACTATGCCGCAGCCTATCTCGCGCGAGATCACGACCGCCCCGGTCCCAAGGAACGGGGATAGCTTTTCATAGATACTCTCCGCGCTTTCTCCCTCGGCGGAAAGGCGCTTAGTCAGCGCTTCAAGATGGTAGAAGCAGCGAAAGTCTCCGCCCCCGGGCAGACCGACCGCAAGGTCGAACAGCTCGTTCTGCTCAAAACCGTATTTCTGCACGGCGTACGTCAGCTTGCCCGCGTACGCGCCGCCGATGATAAGCTCCATTTCGTCCTCCTTCAAAGCGTGCCCGCGCTCAGCAGCACCAGCGCCGCGGCGCCGAACAGCTCGCCGAGCGAGAGCGCAAAGCCCGAGATATCGCCGTTCATGCCCTTAAGGTCTTTGTAGCCGATCAGGCAGAAGAGAAAGTATGCCGCAGCCGTCACGGACGGGGCGAGCCCCGAAAGCCCGAAGAGGACCGCGGGCACTGCGGCTACGAGCACCAGCATGATGATGAGCGCCAAAATATGCCCGCGCACGGGTCTCCCGGCATTGGCCATCCCGGCATACTGGCTGGTCTGCATGGGCCGGAGCTTAAGTACCGCCAGCCCCGCAGCGGCGCGGGAGGCGACGGGTATCAGCGCGAGCGACAGCAGGAATGCGAGCTTCGGCATCGGGATCAGCCCATACCGAACGGACGGCGCGGCGGGCTTTGAAAGCATTTCACTTAGTTTATCTGTGCCGATCCCGGTCAGAAGCGCACCGGGGTCGACCGAGGCAGCTTTCTTTGCGGAAAGGAAGACCGCGAACTGCGCCAGCATCAGCAGCACGAGGCAGATGACGCCGAATGCGCCCGCGTGGGGGTCCTTCAAAATCCTTCGCCGTTCCTCAAGCGGGCGGCGGGAGAGCATCGCGTCACAGACGTCGGTGTAGCCGTCAAGATGTATAAAGCCCGTGACCGCCCAGGGCAGGGCCGCAAGCAGCAGCGCGGCCAGCGGGGCGGGCAGGCGGATGAGATCGACGAGCCACGCAATAAGCGCCCACAGCCCTCCGACGATGACGCCCACGAGCGGCAGACACACGAGCATCCGCCCTCGCGAATCTTCGTCCCATTTCGGGAAGGGGCAGGGCAGCGCCAGAAACATGCCCCAGGCCATGAAAAACGCGTAGAACCAAGCCTTCATTTCATCCTCCCGCCGGGTCAAGCATGCCCGGATCGCCTTTAATAAGCTTCGCTTCGCCGCAGCTGACCTCGAGCACGGCGTTGAATTCGGCCGCGAGCCGCCGGAGTACCCCCGCATAGCCGCGCATCCAGAGTTCGGTAAGCTCCTCATTTCCGTCGCCGGCGCGGAAAACGTCGTCCGCGACCGCGATAAAGCATTGAACACCGCCTGAAAGCGCAAGCAGTCCGCTTGCCGCGCTCTCCTCCGCCCGGGAGGCAAGCGCTTTTTTATCGCCTCCGGCAAACAGCAGCCTTCCGTATTCGCCGGAGAAGAGCTCGTTGGTAAACAGCGCCGTCACGCTGTCGAAGAGCACTGTTGAGGCGGGGTCGGGCTTCGGCGCGCTGCCGAGCATACGGCTGCATTCCACGGTCTCAAAGCCCCAGCCTGCGCGCTCCTCCCGGTGCTTTTTTATCCTTTCAAGGTCCTCGCCGTCGGTCGGTTCCATCGTCGCCCAATAGATGAGCGGCCCGCGCGCATGCGCTTTCGCGATGCGCTGGGCGAGCATGCTCTTGCCGCTCTTGCTCCCGCCTGTTATCAGCAGCCTCATATGAACCCCTTTCCCGGCGTCAAAAGCCGCTCTTTCGCAGCTCCTCAAGATAGCCGTCGTCGATCGCGGCCTCGTCAAAGGTCGCCATGGAGCTCATCGCGGCGCAGGCCGCGCGCATTATCTGAAATGCGAGCGGGCAGCCGCTGCCCTCGCCGAGGCGCATATCGAGACTGAGCATGGGGGAGAGGCCGAGCTCCGCGTAGACTGCCGCGCAGCCCCGCTCCTTGGAAGCGTGGGAGAGGAACAGATGATCCTTAACGGCGGGGCAGAGCCTCACCGCCGCAAGCGCCGCCACGACCGAGATAAACCCGTCCGCGACCGCGGGGATGCGATAAAGCGCTGCGCCGAGGAACGCGCCGGTCATTGCGGCGATGTCGAAGCCGCCGACCTTTGAGATAACGTCGATCGGGTCGCCGCTGTCGGGAGCGTTGACCGCGAGCGCGCGCTCGATGACCTCGATCTTATGTGCGAGCCCGCCGCTCGGCAGCCCGCTGCCATAGCCCGTCACCTCGTGTGCGGGCAGGCCCGTGAGCGCCGCGAGCACGGCCGCGGAGGTCGTGGTGTTGCCTATGCCCATCTCGCCGATGCCGACGGCCGAAACGCCATGGAGCGCGGCTTCCTTCACGGCTTCCATGCCGATCCCGATCGCCCTAACGCAGTTTTCGCGGCTCATGGCGGGCCCGAGCATGATGTCGTCCGTGCCGCGCGCTATCTTGCGGTCGACGACGCCGCCGCCGACGGTCCCGGCGTTGATGCCCACGTCGAAGACGCGGATCCCGTCCCCGAAATACGAGGCGATCGCGCTCATGCCGGTCCTGTGCTTCGTCATGTTGACCGCCTGCTGCAGAGTGACGTACTGGGGCGTTATCGCCACGCCCTCGGCCACCACGCCGTTGTCCGCCGCGAACACGAGCACGCGGCAGTTTTCAAGCCCGTTTATGACCCTTCCGGTCACGCCCGCAAGGCGGATCGAGATCTCCTCAAGCTTCCCAAGGCTGTGCGGGGGCTTGGCGAGCGAGGTCTGCCGCGCTTCGGCCGCCTTCATCGCCTCGCCGTCCGCGGGACGGATCGCCCTTATCAGTTCATTAAGCTCAGCTTCTCTCATTTCACAGGAATCCTTTTTCATAGAGCCAGTTTATCGAGGCTTCGCAGTGCATGTTCTCTATCGTAAAGCTCGCATTGGGGCAGCTTTCGGAAATCGTCAGCAGCACTTCCTCCATCGGCACCGTGCCCTCGCCGAGCGGCGAATGCAGGTCCTTTTCGCCGAGGTTGTTGTGGATATGCACGTGCGAAAGCCGGGAGGCCATCGGCGCGATCCATTCAAGCGGCGGGACCTTCGAAACGCCGCAGTTCGCGTGGCCGACGTCGAGGCAGAGCGAGAGGCGCGGATCGTTGACCTCCCCGACTATTTCGGCCAGCAGGTCGGGCGAGGGCTCCATCACGTTCTCGAGCATCAGCTCGACTCCTGTCAGCATCGCTTCGTTCTCGCGCAGGAAGCGCTTCCAGAAGCCGATGCTTTCCGAAACGAAGTATTCGGGGAAGTATACCTCCGGGATAAAGCCCCCGTGGATCACTATCCTTTTTATGCCGAGCCTTTCGGCGATGCGTATCGACTGGCGGTAGCGGCTCGCCGCAAGCTCCCGGGCCCTGGGGTCTATCGCGCAGGGCGCCAGCTCCGCAAACGGCGCGTGGAATACGGCTCTTTCGATCCCCTCCATGCGCTCGCGGCAGAAGGCGACCGTTTTCTCAAGCTCGCGGTCGATCCTCTGCGCCCAGCAGAAATCCGCGATCTCCAGCCCCGCGCCGCAGCGAAGGGCCTCCTCGCGGCAGTCGTCCGCCGTGGTCGAGATAAACAGCCTTTTTGCCATGCTTTCACGCATCGTCATCGCCGCCTTTCGTCACTTTTATAAGAAATACTTCTCTTATAAACGATAATACCACACGGCCGCCTCAAACGCAAGCAGGGTCAGCCGTCATACCTGCGCAGCCTTTCCTTTTCGCGTTCGCGGCGGTATTTCTTCTTATCCTCGAAGACGGCCGGGCGCGGCAGCCTTTCGCGTTCCTTCCCGCGAAGCGCGGCCAGCCTCTTTAAAAGCTTTTTCGTGCGGGCGTCCTTCTTCACGGCGCACCTCCTTATCCGTTATGAATCAAGCATAATCATCATGCGGCGCTTTGTCAAGAAAAATGCGGCTTTCACATTATATTTCGGCTCCGCTATTGCATTTTCGCGGCAAATGTTGTAAAACAATAGCTGTAGAAACCGTCCGGAGAGGGGCCGCACCCGCCGCGCGGACAATAAACTCATAAGGAGAAATACCATGGATTTCATCGTTGAAGTTTCCGCACGCCATGTGCATCTCACCCAGGAGCACGTAGAGGCTCTGTTCGGCGAGGGTCACGAGCTGACCTTCGACCGCCCCCTTTCCCAGCCCGGCCAGTTCCTCAGCAAGGAAAAGGTCACCATCAAGAACGGCGACCGCAAGATCGAGCGTGTTTCCATCCTCGGGCCCGTCCGCAAGGCGTCCCAGGTCGAGGTCTCCAAGACCGATTCCGTCGCGCTCCGCGCCGAGGGCTTCATCCGCGAGAGCGGCGATCTTGAAGGCACCGCACCCATCGAGATCGAGGGTCCCGAAGGCAGCATCATGCTCGAGCAGGGCCTGATCATCGCCAAGCGCCATATCCACATGACCCCCGAGCAGGCCGAGGAAGCCGGCCTCAAGGATAAGGACGTCGTCTCCGTCGCGGTCAACACCCCCGAGCGCAGGACCGTCTTCGGCGACGTCGTGGTCCGCGTCAGCGATAAGTTCTCCCTTGCGATGCATATCGATACCGACGAAGCCAACGGCGCCAACGTTCCCAGGAACGGCTGCCCCGGCCATATCGTCGAGGTCGAGTTCTGATCGTAACAATCAAAAAAGCCGCTTTGCGGCTTTTTTGCGTTTTTGGATCGTTATTCCGTTTTCTTCCTCTGGCAGCTGCCGCTCATCGGGCAGGTGGAGCATCCGCAGCCGCAGGAGGAGCGCCCGGTCCTCCTGTCGCGGATCATTTTGACGATTATAAGCGCTGTGATCAGGACCAGCGCAAGCACCACAGCGAGCGTCGTCCAGTTTTCCTTGAGCCAATTGAGCATAGCGATACCCTCCTTCTTTAACTTTATTATATTATGCGCAGGCCCCACAGTCAATACCGGCCGTGCAGGACGAAAACCGCAAAATATATCTGCAAAACCTTGAAAAAGGGGGTTGACAATCCGAAAAAACCGGCTATAATAGTCTATGCGCTTTGAAGAGAGCGTTTGAATTACGGAGCCCCACTGCAAGTGAACAGCGTTAGCGAAGCGGTTCCGGTGCATATGCACCTTTAGCTCAGTTGGTAGAGCACCTGACTCTTAATCAGGGTGTCCAGGGTTCGAGCCCCTGAAGGTGTACCAGATAAAATACGGCATCCCCATTTGGGGATGCCGTATTTTATCATTGATCACACACCGAAGGGGCGAGAAAAAAGCGCCCGTCCATCCAGTGGATGAATCAGACGGGCGCGCTGCCCGAAGCTGTGCGAACGCGAGTGAGCGGATCTAGACGAGCCCCTGAAGGAGTACTTGATCACACACCGAAGGGGCTCGAAAAAGCCGGCGCTTCCAGTGAATATTGAAGCCGTTCTCCACTCCCCTTACCTGCACTCTTTTTCTTTCAAGAACTCTGTCACAGATCATTGACAAACCAACAAAATCGTCTTTTTTGTCATTGTTAGTCAGGTGCTGGAAAGAAAGGCGCTTATTCGCGGTTTTTGCAAAGAACGGCCCTCTTTCCTTCTTTCTCAACCGCCCGCGCCCTGTGCGCTGTCCTTTTCAATTTGAAAGAGAAATGATGCTCATTTTTGATACCTTTTTCGGCCTTTGCGCAATTTAAATATATATTCGTTTTCGCTTGACTTCCTTTGATTAATATGCAAAAATGTACTTACCGAAACAGGCCTGTTTTTGCTTGAGGCAGGCCGAAAAATACAATGCTCAGGAGGCAATCCATGCTGTTTGAAACCATTGAACAGGCCAAGGAATTCATCCTTGACAACGACATTGAGATGGTCGATTTCAAAATGACCGATATCGACGGCCGCTGGCGTCATATCACGATCCCCGCAGAGCGCTTCACCGAAGATACCATGAAATACGGCATCGGCTTCGACGGCTCCAACTACGGCTATGCGCCCGTCGAAAACAGCGATATGGTCTTTATTCCGGACCTCTCCACCGCCGCTGTCGATCCCTTCTCCGACGTGCCGACCCTCGTCATGGGCGGCGACGCGATGATCATCGCCCGTCCCGAGAACCGTCCGTTCGATCAGTACCCCCGCAACGTCGTCAAGCGCGCGGTCGAGTTCATGAAGGAATGCGGCATCGCCGACGAGATGATCATCGGGCCCGAGTTCGAGTTCAACGTGTTCGACGACGTCCGCTTCATCACCCGTCCCGAGCGCGTCACCTGCGAGATCGACACCGAAGAGGGCGATTGGAACACCGAGAACACCGGCGACGGCTACTCCAACCGTCACCACGGCGGCTACCATATGGAGGTGCCGCAGGACCGTTACTACAATCTCCGCAGCCGCATGTGCCTGCTGATGGACGATTGGGGCGTCAAGGTCAAGTATCATCATCACGAGGTCGGCGGCCCCGGCCAGCTCGAGATCGAGGTCGAGCTCGACGACGTCGTCAGGATGGCCGACAACACGATGGTCATCAAGCACATCATCCGCAACGCCGCGTTTGAGGACGGCTGCACCGCCACCTTCATGCCCAAGGCCATGGTCGGCGAGGCCGGCAACGGCATGCACGTGCATATGCTGCTCACCAAGGACGGCAAGCCCCTCTTCTACGATGAGCACGGCTATGCCCAGCTCTCCAAGCTCGCCCACAATTTCATGGGCGGTCTGCTCAAGCATGCCAAGTCCCTCTGCGGCATCACCAACCCCTCCACCAACAGCTTCAAGCGCCTTGTGCCCGGCTTCGAGGCTCCCGTGACCATCGGCTACGCCACCGCGAACCGCAGCGCCGTCATCCGCATCCCCGCATATGCCAAGAGCCCCATGGCCAAGCGCTTCGAGCTTCGCAATCCCGACGCGACCTGCAACCCGTACTACGCCTACGCGGCGATCCTGATGGCGGGTCTCGACGGCGTCATCAACGAGATCGATCCCTCCGTCTGCGGCTGGGGTCCCTACGACTTCAACCTCTTCGATCTGCCCGAGGAGGAGAAGAAAAAGATCGACAGCCTGCCCACCTCGCTCGACGAGGCGCTGGACGCGCTCGAGGCCGATCACGAGTACCTCACCCGCGGCGGCGTGTTCCCCGAGAGGCTGATCAAGATCTGGATCGACCGCAAGCGCAGGGAAGCCGCAAGGATCAACAGGATCCCGCATCCCGCGGAGTTCGAGCAGTACTACGATCTGTGATACCATAAATCAACCGAAAAAAGAGCTGTCGTCTTCAAGGGCGGCAGCTCTTATCATATCTATCGGTCTATTCGGTCCTTTTGAAAAACAGCCGAAACAGCGCGTACCCGATCGCGGTCCCCAAAAGGTTCAGCATCAGGTCGTCGATATCCGCATAGCCGCGCAGCGTGAAGAGCTGTGCCAGCTCCACGGCCGTCATTACAGCCGCCGCGGCAAGCAGGGTCTTATAAAGCCTGCGGAGCCTTTTAAAGCAGAGCGGCAGGAAGAACCCGAGCGGCACGAACAGCAGCGTGTTCCCGCCCAGATTGACTATCGCGTAGCGCACCAGCGAGGGCCTGCCGGAGAACAGGCAGCGCAGCTGCGAGCGGACCGTATAGAACGGCACGAAATTGTGATTCTCCCGTATCAGCTCCCAGTAGGGGCGCGTCAAGTCGTACTGATCGCGCGAAAGCACGAACAGCAGCATCAGCATCACAAAGCCGTATACCGCAAACAGCAGTATAGCGATCCTATTTTCAGGCTTTCCGTCCGTTTCCTTCATCCGTTCCCCTCCGTTTTACGTTATAATTATAGCACCGTTTGAAAATGATGCAAGAGCGCGAAGCGCGCTGCCTGAAAAATTGACAGAAGCCGCTTCTTTCTGTATAATAAATCTATGCGCGGACGGCGAAAAACAGCAAATGCAGCGAAACGCCGCCAAATGCTGAAGAAAGCCCGCCCCGCATATCGTCCCGAAGGAAGGTAAACCGATGAAGATCAAACGCATATTCGCATTCCTGCTCGCCCTGGCCGCGGTTTTCGCGTTCACGGCCTGCCTGCGGCCCAACGCCTCGGATCCCTCGGGGGATGAGGGGCTTATTTTCCTGCCCACCGCCGAACCCACGGCCGAGAACCCGTCGGGGCCGGATGCCGACGACCCCGCGATAGAACTGCCGACGGCGGTCCCGACCGATAAGCCGACCGAGAAGCCGACCGAAAAGCCGACAGCGGCGCCCACCGAGGAGCCGACGCCCGGGCTCACCCCGGCGGCGGAGATCTTCGCCAACGCTCCCGTCACCGAGGACGGCGTCTACGACACTAAGCTCGAGGTCGCGCATTATCTGGTGCTGTTCGGGCATCTCCCCTCCAACTTCATCACCAAGAAGCAGGCGCAGGCGCTCGGCTGGACGGGCGGAAGCCTCGAGCCCTATGCTCCCGGCAAATGCATCGGCGGCGATTATTTCGGCAACTACGAGCATCAGCTGCCCACCAAGAAGGGCCGCACCTATCACGAGTGCGATATCGGCACGCTCGGCAAATCGAGTCGCGGAGCGAAGCGCCTCGTCTTCTCCAACGACGGCCTGATCTACTACACCGGCGACCATTACGAGCATTTCACCCTGATCTACGACGGAGGAAACTGATATGAAGATAGTTCTGCTGGACGGAAACAAGATAGAGAACGCCGCGGATATGCACCGCGCGTTCGCCGAGGCGCTCGGTTTTCCCGAGTGGTACGGCAATAATCTCGACGCGCTCAGCGATATGCTGACCGAGAGCACCGAGCCCACGGGCGTCATCCTCGTCAATACCGACGAGCTCGCCGACGCGCTCGGCTGGCGCTGGGAGATGCTCCTGCGCCTGCTCGTGGAGGTCCGCCGCGCCCGCAGGAACTTCTTCGTGACGCTCGATCCCTTCGGGCTCGACTGACCCCGCCGCGCCATGATCGAATACACCCTCATCCGTTCGGACCGAAGGACGCTGTCGATGCAGATAAAGGGCGTCGAGCTGATCGTCCGCGCGCCGATGCGGGCTTCGAAGAAGCGGATCGACGCCTTCGTGCTCGAAAACAGCGCGTGGATCGAGCGGAACCTCAAAAAAGCCGAGGCTCAGCAGATAAGGGCCGAGCGGCAGGGCGCCCTCGGCGAGGAGGAGCTGCGCGCGCTTGCCCAAAGGGCGAGGGAATACCTTCCCGAACGCGTCTCTTACTACGCTCCGCTTATCGGCGTGACGCCGGGCAGGATCACGGTCCGCAGCCAGCGCACCAAATGGGGCAGCTGCTCGGCAAAGGGCAATCTCAGCTTCAACTGCCTTCTGATGCTGACCCCGCCCGAGGTCATCGACAGCGTGGTCGTGCACGAGCTCTGCCACCTTAAGGAGATGAACCATTCCGACCGCTTCTACCGCGAGGTGTACCGCGCCTTCCCGGATTACGACAGATGGAATGGCTGGCTCAAAAGAAACGGGGGAGTGCTGCTCCGGCGCATGACCTCGGTCGAGCCGGAAGCGGACGAAGAAGAATAAAAAACCTAAGCAATAAAAGAGAGCCGGCGCCTGAAAAAGGCGCCGGCTCTCCTGCCGTTCCGCTCATCTCATGAACATGGTCCTCGCTCCCGTATCCGCGGCGATGACCGCGCCGGACGCTGTGAAGCGGTATTCGAATACGGACGCATACCCAAGGACCGTATAGGCGCTGGTGGCGGGGGAGTAGACTGCCCTTCCAAGGCTGCAGATGTTCCAGACCAGCCTTCCGCTCTCATCCTCGCGAAGCGAATTGCCGAGCGCACCCGCCTCAAGCGCAAACGCCGTCGGCTGCCCGCCCGCCGGATCGTATTCCAGGAGCAGCGCCGTATAATTCGCCCTGAGCAGCGCTGTGAACTCCTCCTCGCTCGGATCGCTGCCGAGCATCTGCCGAACGAGCGGCATGATCTCGTCGTGATGGCTGCTCGGGTTGGGCTCGTCGGACTGCGTATAGCCGCCCCTCGGCAGCGCGTAGCCCGAAAAATACAGCTTGCCGCGGTATTCGAGCATATCGACGATCACGAAGCAGCTGTCCTCAAGGTCGACGGAGAGCAACGCCGCGGGGTCGTCCGGAGCGAGCTCTTCTGTGACGCGGGCCTCGAGCGTTTCCCTCGCGACGGCGTCGAGCGCGGCCGGAGCGGTGCCCGTGAGCCTGCCCTCCGCGTCGATGAACGCGACGATCTGGCGGGCCATATCGCCGCTCGACTTCATCCAATCCAGGAAGGCGGCCTGCAGCAGCACCGCATATCCGGTCCCGCAGCGCACCGCGCGGACGGGATAGTACCCGGCGGGGCAGTCGATCGCCGTTTCAGAGATCAGGTGAAGATAGTATTTGGAGAAGCGGAGCATCCAGATCCGGTAGCCGTTGGTATCATAGCCTCCCTCCGCCGCAAACACGATATAGTTGCGGTCGTCGTCCTCAAGGATGGAGAAGGTCCTTCTGGAATCGAGCAGCTTGCCGACGGTGTAAAAGCCGTCGGTCCTGTCGTCGAACTTTCCGATGACGCCAATGCCGTTTTCGGGGTCGTTCCCGCGCCTGCCGACGGAGATCACGCAGTCGTCGAACACCTCGAACGCATCGACCGTGCAGTAATCCGTACGGCACTGCCATTCCTCGGTGCTGCGCCTGTATCTTTCAAGGATCGCCGTCCCGACGGAATAATCGCCCTCGCCGTATTCCTGGCGGCTGATGTAGTGAACGCCGTCGTCATAGAGCTTGAGCAGCCCTCCATAGGTTTCGGCGGTGTATTCCTCCTCGCTTTCCGGCACGGAATCGAGGCGGTGCTGCTTCCAGAGCGCCGCAAAATCCGTTTCGGACGCGGGATGCCCGCTGAGCTCTATACCGGAAACGTCGAAGCTGTACTGCCCGACGCTGACGATGCCCTCGCCGCTTTGGGACAGATGCTCGACCTTGATGCTGCGATACACTTCCCTGATCTCCTTTCTCGAAAGCCCCTCGGTGGGCAGCTGATTGGCGTTGAAGAAGCCGATCGCCTCGTTATATTCCTTCGCCGCCTTCGCGTAGGCGCTGCCGCCTAATACCGCGCCCAGCACGAACACGAGCGCCGCTGCCGCCGCGACCACGCGCTTTGCGCGCACGGAGAGCCCTTTGGCGAGCCGGTTTCCGCGGGAGCGGGGGAGGGCGCTGTTTTCGCCGTACCCGAGCTTTCCTTCCGTCCTTGTTTTAAGCGAGCGCAGCATCCTTTCGTTTGCGTCCGCCGTTTCTATACCCCGAAGCAGCCTGTCGGTCTGCTCCGCGTCCATGCCGTCGAATGCGGCCTTGAAATCGAGATCGTTTTCGTTTTTCATAGGGACCTCCTGTCCGTAAGCAATGCCTTCAGCTTTTTGAGCGCACGGTGGGCGCGGGTGTCGACCGCGGCAGCGCTGAGTCCGAGGCGTTTGGCCACGCTCTTCGTCGGCTCGCCGAGGTAGTACCTGCGAACGACGATCTCGCGGTCCGGCTCCGAAAGCGAATCGATCGCCCCGATCAGCTCCCGCCTCGTCTCGGCGCGCTCGGCCTCCGCTTCGGGAGACGCGCCGCCCGCCGTGTCGAAGCCGCCGTCGAGTGAAACGTTCCCCTTCTCGCGCCTGCGCTGACGCCGCAGGTCTGCCGCTCTATTGCGTGCCGCGCTGCAGAGATATGCCTTCACCGTACCCTTGGAGGGATCGAAGGAAGCGAGGTTTCGGAAGAAGCCCGCGAAAGCGTCCGCGGCGCATTCCTCTGCGTCGGCCCCGTTCCCAACGCCTGCAAGCGCCGTACGCGCGGCGGCAAGCACCAGCGCGCCGTAGGCGCGGATCGCGGCGTCGAGGCCCCGTTCCGGGTCGGTTTTCAGCAGCTCGAGCAGCTCCCGTTCGTCCATACCGTGCTCCTTTGAAAAGTACCTTTCACTTAATAATACGGATAAGCGCGGAAAATCTTACGGTCAAAGCCGGATGAAATGCGTTTTTTTGTGAGGATCAGACCTTGAGTACGCCGAAGAGCTCCAGCGCGGTCTTAATGAAGAGTATCGCGAGCACGGCGAACATCACCAGCCTGATGCGCGAGCTGCCGCCCTTTATCGCGAAGCGGGAGCCGAAATAGTTACCGAGCATCGAGCAGGCGATCGCCGGTATGCCCACGCTGAACAGCACGTCGCCGTGGGAGAGGTAGACTATGAGTGAAGCGATATTGGAGGCGAGGTTCGCGATCCTCGCGCAGCCGGCGGCCTTGAGCAGCGAAAAATGCAGCATGAGCGCGAAGGCCATCGTAAGGAAGGTGCCGGTCCCGGGGCCGATGAGCCCGTCGTAACAGCCGACGATAAGGCCGATGACGGCTGAACCCAATATGACCTTGTTCCTCGGCGCCTCGGGTTTAAGCTCGTTTTCGGGCTTCCTTATAAAAAAGAGTATCAGCGCGGCGGCGGGCAGCGCGGCCAGGATTATGATCTTGAGCGCCTCGTCGCTGAGATACACCGCAAGCGAGGTCCCGAGCGCCGAGCCGACCAGGCACATCGCCGCGGCGGGCAGTGCGCAGGCCCAGTCCACGTTGCCGCTTTTGGCGTACTTCACGGCGGCGAGCGCGGTGCCGCAGCCGTTGGCGAGCTTGTTCGTGCCGGCGGCGAGCTTGACCGGCAGCCCCGCTATAAGATATGCGGGCAGGGATATGACGCCGCCGCCCCCGGCGACCGAATCGACGAATCCGGCGAGGAAGACGAGCGGGCAGATTATAAGGAATGTCCAGACGGTGGGGACCATGGGCGGGCTCCTTTCAGAAGCTGCCGCTATTATAGCATATTTCTCCGCTTTCAAACAGCGGGGGCGTGTAATAATACGGCTTTTCGCCCAAAAAGCTTTCCTCACTTGCGCGGCGCGTTCCCGTATGCTATCATAGACGCAAATCAAAAAAGGAGCCTAACGATGACCGATTACGAATTCCTTAACCAAAGCCTCGCCGCGCTGATCGACGGCGTGCCGCACCGAATCGCGAACCTTGCCAACGCCTCCGCGCTGCTCTATGAGACCCTGCCCGACCTCAACTGGGCCGGCTTCTATCTGATGAAGGAGACGGCGGGGGAGAAAAAGCTCGTGCTCGGGCCCTTCCAGGGCCGGCCCGCCTGCATCGAGATCGCCCTCGGCCGCGGGGTCTGCGGGACCGCCGCGAGCGAAGACCGGACCCTTGCGGTGGATAATGTGCACGAGTTTCCGGGGCATATCGCCTGCGACTGCGCCTCCAATTCCGAAATAGTGATCCCCCTGCATTCCCTAGATGGCGTCGCCGGCGTGCTCGATATCGACAGCCCGCTCTTTGCCCGCTTTTCCGAGGAGGACAGGGCCGGCCTCGAGGCCTTCGCCCGTATCATCGAAAAGGTCCTGTAAAGCTGCATATCTTTCTTGAAATCGTTTCGCCGATGCTGTATAATTAAACTGTGATAATCCAGCATCGAAGGAGAATGTTGATGAAAGCAAAACGAACAACGGCATTTGTCCTTGTCATTATTATGATCTT
>JAEEGL013444827.1_pt1 | contig 60350 bp, 59 predicted proteins | sample 9134231 | NCBI WGS metagenome assembly JAEEGL01 (sample SAMN16246548, study PRJNA631951) | gut metagenome | biome: gut microbiome; feature: rumen; material: fiber-attached | host: Bos | place: Iran: Karaj | collected 2018-10
AGAAGAGACCGTTGCAGGATTGCCTAATGAATATGTAAAAATATTAAAGAGAGTTTATAAATAGTAATAATTTATAAACTTTTTTATTTGAAATAAACATGATGTACTAACTACTTAATACCAGTTGGCAAAAACAATAGATATGGTCATCCAAATAAAGAGGTACTTAATACTTTAGAAAATTCAAAAATATATAGAACAGATCAAGATGGAAGCATTATGTTTAAAATTAAAATTAATAAATTGAAAATAGAGACTTGTAGTCCATAAATTTATATTAATGTGATATAATTGATATAGGAAGTTATTATATGGATAGAAGAAATTATTCAATATCAGCTATCAGATTTATTTCTATGTTAATGATAATTGCCTGCCATATATTACAAGGATTACAAATTAAATGGGCTTTTTGGGTAAATGTTGGTGTGCAATTGTTCTTTTTTGTTTCAGGCTTTTTGTATGGTAAAAAGAGAATAGTTGATGCTAAAAAATTTTATGTAAAAAGAATAAAAAGGGTTCTTTTTCCATATATAATTGTATTAGCGATATCACTATTGCTTGAATTTTTTGTATTGAAAAATCATTATCCGATAACTAAGATAGTTGGATGTTTCATGGGCTTTGGTGCTTTTGTTGGAAATATATCGATTCTTTCTCACACTTGGTTTGTCAGCTATATTTTGCTATGTTATTTATTAGTTCCAATTTTGCAAAATATTTTCAACAGTGATAAATTTAAGAACAACTTCTTTTTTCTTATATTGGTCACTTTTTTAATTCAAATATTTCAAAAATCTGGCGTTATAAGTGTAGAGGCAAGTTGGTTAAATAATTTTGTTTTTGGATATTTTTATGGCAAATGCTGCAATGAAAAAAGACAAGAAACAATATTCAATACTTTTATGTTTGTAATGTTTTTTATTATAATTCCTTTTGCTATTATATATCAAGAACAACTTCAAGTTAATTTACCAAGTATTTTAAATTCCAATGCAAGCACAATTATCAATTATGGACATGTATTGCTGGGATCAGTTTTATTTATTGTTTTATATAAAATAATGAATATCTTCAATATAAAGAAGAATTTAATTTTGGATTTTTCGGATAAGTACTCATACTATATATATTTAGTACATCAAATATTTATATTGAACTCTTTTTCTGTTTTGTTCTTGACAAAAAGTTTGTTTATTAATATTCTTTTGATATTATTATTCTCTATATTATCAGCAATGATAATTAAAGTAATAAGTGATATTGGTTTAATAATTGTGGAAAAGATATTTTGCAGAGCAAAAAAGATAAATTAGAACTATTAAGTATAGTTCTCTTTTACTTAAATTCGACTTACTTTTTGACAATCACCAACATGGGGACTTCGATCATATGGGTGAAGCTATTAATTTAGTTAATAATTTTAAAGTCTAGAAAGTAATCTTTAATTGTGGACCATATAATGTTTTAGAAAAAGAATTTATCAAAGTATTAAATAAAAAGAAAATAAAGTATTATTCATGTATTAAAGAATTAAATATTGATAATAACAAATTGTTTTTTCTTCAAACCAAAGAATATGATATAATATAAATCACTCGGGGGATATATGAATATTAATGGGTTTGATAAAACAAAGGCTAATATAATACGTTCTAGTGAATCAAATTGCTATATAATTAAGGATGTCGTTTACAAGGTTTTTAAAAATAATATCAACTTTGAAGATAGAATGAATATCATTAAGATTTTTTTAAACAATCATATAAATGGTTGTCCCTACATATATGATTTTATTTATAATGATAATCAATATGTTGGCTATGCAATGAAATATTATCCAAACACCAACACAATATCGCCAAAATTAGATTTTAATTTGCAAAAAGAAAAGTGTATAGAATTAATCAATCTATATATCAAATTAAAAAATATATATGATATTTGTTATTATGATTTTCATAAGGACAATGTTCGGTTATTTAAGAATAACATATTATTGTTTGATATAGACAGTTGCCTTCTTAAAAATCCACAAAATATAAAAACATCCGAACGAATATTAAATGAATATATCTTAAGCATTATTTATAATACCTTCTTTTTTGATAATGAAATCCTTTATATGCCGAAAGAAAGAAACTTAATTAGGAAGAATTTATACACAACAATTAAGGGAAACAAAATTGAAACATTGAGTGATTTAAAATATTTTTTATTAACAGTTTCAAAAAAAGACACTAAAAAGGTATTAAAGAGAATACCATATAAAATCACCAACGAAAGATCTATTTGGTAAAAAATATTAATCATTTTTAAATAATAAGCATAATATATATCACATTACATGTAATGTTTAAATAGATGGGAATGGTTACATTCCCTTTTATAATGCATAAAAAAATGATAAAATATTCTTATGAACATTTATTTAATTGCTAGTGAAAGTTATAAATTATTAAAAGAAAAAGTTAATGAAATCATTAATGATTCTTTGAATGTTGTTAAATTTGATGCTAGAGTTAATACAATTAATGAAGTAATCAATGAAGCTAATTATTTTTCTTTAACTGGAGAGATGAAATATATTATTTATAATGAATCAATGATGTTTAAGGCTAGTAAAGGTGATGAAGAAAAAGGGAATAATAGTAAAGATGTTGATTTGTTATTATCTTATTTAAAACAACCAAATAATAATACAACATTAATCATAACAATATCATATCTTCCAGATAAAAGAAAAAAGGTTTTAAAAGAAATTGAAAAAGTAGGCAATGTGCAAATCATTGCAACTCTTAATAAAAAAGAACTAGTATATAAGTGTATTGAATTATTAAAACAACATAAATACTATATCGATTATGAGACGGGCAATTATATTGTCGAAAACTCTTATGTTAACTATGATATTATGACTAGTGAGTTAGAAAAAATTTATGATTTAATCGAACCTGGTAAAATTATTATTAATGATTTAATAGGGGTTATATCCATTTCTATAACTGACAATATTTTTAACTATATAAATGCCTTAATTAATAAAGATATCGAGAAGGCTAGTCAATATATGCGAAATTTTGAAACCCTTAAAATAGATGCTAGTATGGTTATTATTATGTTATTTAAAGAATTTGAAATATTATATTTAGCTTTGAATAAACATAATTTATCCGATATTCAAAAACTATATGGTAAACAAGACTGGCAAATGCAGAATTATATATTAAATTCTCAAAAATACCGTATAAATGAGATAAAAAAAATCATAACCATTTTGAGTGATTATGATTATAAATTGAAATCCGGTTTATTAGATCGCAGTGTTGCTTTATCGTTATTAACTATTGAATTATGTGAATAGTTATTGAAGTTTAGCATAATTTTTAAAGTTTAATTTACCAATATTTATTAAGAAATCCTCACCCTTATCAGTGATGATTTTTTTAATTTGTTCATCAACAGTATTACTTGCACCTTTTTGTAAGTGAAAACCAACAATGTTATCTAATTTTTTCATTTCTTTTAAGAATTGATATCTGGCAATAACCGATGCAGCTGCAACAGCCATGCATTTGCTTTCACCCTTTGTATAGAAGGCAATGTTATTTAATCTTTTTGGTGCATCTGCTAGATATTCATAATATTTTTTACTGTTAACAAATTGATCGATAACCGCTACTTTATAAACAGGTTTATACTTTTCTATTAAGGAACATAATACTTTATTATGTAAAATACATTTTAATTTAACCATATTAATATTTTTAAAGTTTTCATTAAAAGTTTTATTATCAAGAACATAACAAATGTAAGGGATTTTATCGATTATTTTAGGCGCAATTTCAATAATCTTATCATCGGTTATTTTTTTAGAGTCTTTAACACCTAAGTCACGAAGAAAATCAATATTCTCTTTAGATACAAAGGTAGCTGCAACAACTACTGGTCCAAAGAAATCACCACATCCTGTTTCATCACTGCCGATTGTTGAGCAGTTAAAGAACAGCTTATTATCTTCTTTTTTAGTTGTTTCTTTTTTGTTATCGGTATCAATAGTGCGGTTGTTTAATCTGCGTTCAGCATCAGTCCAAATACTTGCTTCTATGTCAGCACCAATACCTTGGAACATAACTTTACCTGATTCATATAGGGTAATTGTTACATCATAATTCTTTGCTTGAAATACTGAATAGGGAGGATTAGTGTCGCATTTAAACGGTTCATAAAATTTAATAAATTTATTTTTTAAATTGTCACTAATCTTAAAAACTATACAATTCATATCGCACCTCGATTATTATTTTATCATAAAATTAAATAATTATCTTTATTTTTTAATTGTTTTATATTATAATATCTTTATAAGATAGAAAAGAGGTTTTAATTATGACATGGGTTGGTATAGTTATTTTATTATTGTTGGTTTTAGGAGGTTTCCTAGGCTGGAGAAAGGGAGCATTAAGAAGCTTAGTAAATTTAATTGGCTTGGTAGCAATTTTAATCTTATCATTCCAATTCAAAGATTTCTTAGGTACAAAAATTATTGAGTTTATGCCATTTATTAATTTTGGTGGTATGTATTCAGGAGTTTACTCAGTTAACTTTTTATTCTATCAAGCAATAGCTTTTGTAATCGTCTTCTTATTGTTATATTGCGTTTTGAACATACTTATTAATGTTTCAGGTATGATTGAAGTATTAGATCGTTTTACAAAGATTTTTGAACTTCCTTCAAAAATAGCTGGAGCAATATTAGGTGTTATAGAAATGTTAGTTTATGTTTTCGTAATTGTCTTCTTGTTATTATCTATTCCTCATTCTGCAAAATTTATGATGAATGATAATGTAGCAATGACTATTGTGAAAAAAACTCCGGTTTTAAATGCCGTATTTGGTTATTCAATTCGTGTTGAGCAAACTCAATACAACGCTGTGTCAAACATCAATAGGGATGATGGCGAATTAGGTATTTATCTAGCTGAGCAAAGTATCTTATCTGACTTAGTTGGATATCGAGTAATCGAAGCTGATTTATATAATAGAGTAAAGCAAGATGGTAAATTACACTTACTACAAGAACTTACAATAGCAACTCCATCGTCGACGATAAAATGATAAAACATATAAGTAATGAACAAGAATTTTATGAATTAATTAAAGATAACCAATGTATAGTTGATTTCTATGCAGACTGGTGTGGACCATGTAAAATGTTGCTACCAGTCTTAGATGAAATTGATTTTATAGATGTTATTAAGGTTAATGTAGACGAATATCCAGAGATAGCAAAACGCTTTGGTATTATGAGCATTCCATCATTATTATTCTTCAAAGATGGATTAGAACAAGATCGTGAAATTGGTTATCGGGGAATTGATGAAATAAAAGACACATTTAAAAAGATGCAATAAAAAGCAGTTTACTGCTTTTTTTACGTATAAAGGAGTTTTTGTGGAAAATAAAGAAAAAAAGAATAAAAGTTGGATAATAGCATTAATAATTATCATTGTTATTGTGCTTATAGGATTTATTTGTGGTTTTTGTTTTAAAGAACAAATATTAGATTTATTTAAACACTCTAATAATACTGTTACTGAGGAAAGTGGCTATATAGATATTTGGTATGGTCAAAGAATCAATATTGAGTATGATTCTCATAAAAAAGTAACTGGTATAATGGGCGGTCTAGTTGGTAATGACGATGCATTTAATAAAGAGATTGAAGATGAAGTAGTAGGTGAAGAATTAGATACTTCATTAAATCATTTGGCTAGTGTCTTATATACCAAAAAAGTAATTACGGATACTAATAATGTTTTGTTTGCAGATACTTTTAAGGATGAAGATGCAAATAAACTAATTATGGTTTTAGATAATGCTTTTGTTAATCAAGGATTAAAATCAGTAAACATTATTCATTATTCTTCACAAGAACTAACTAGTGAAGCTAAAGAATATGCTCAAACTCATGATGTAAATTTAAGTAGAATTAATTACATTTCAATGATAGCTAAGCAAGAGAACAAACCAATTGATAATTATTTAAATAAAACTAACAAAGAATTATTTGTACTATATTCTGATTCGGGTAATACAAATACGAATACGACAACCAATACAAGTACCAACACTAATACAAATACTAGTACTAATACTAATACTTCAACATCTAAGTGTAATAGTGGATATGTATATGTAAGTGATGAAAAAAGATGTTATAACAGTAATAAAACAACATCACCTGAGGCTCCAGAATGTGAGCCGGGATATACTAAACTTGGACCTGATTGTGGCAAAGTAGTAGATTCATCATATTGTGACTCTAATCCTGATGATTATTCAATGCAAAGTGGTCAATGCTTTGATAATTCAACTATTTATAATAATATGCCTATGTGTCCTAGTGGTTATGAATACCTATGGGGTTACTATGGTGGACAAACATTTAACGGAGATTGTTATTCTTACCAAAGTCCAAACTATTAAGATGCAATAAAGGCATCTTTTTTTATTGCATAATTGATTACTAATATTTATAATAATACCCAAGTAAATGGGGTATTTATGCATTGGAACAAAGATGAAATATATAAGAATTATGATTATTTGCAAAAATTATATAATCAAGCTAATAAACCATTAATAAAAACACAGATATGGAATGATTTATGTACAATGAGTGTTATTAAAACACAATATGAACCGAATTCTAAGATTGATGAGTCTTTAGTAAAAATTGAGGAAAGACAAAATAATCATTTATCTATTCTTAAAGAAAATTTTGGCGATCTTATTATTCAATTAAACGAGTATTCTCAAGTAAGATTTGGTAATAAAAGGCCAAAGAATGTTGATATTGTTGATTATAATCAATTGTTATTGGACTTTTTTAATAATTATCAACCAAATCTTATAGATGTCTATAATAATCTTGTTAAAAATCAAAAAATCGAATTAAGTGTTAGTAAATCCTTTGAAGAAAAAGAGCCTGCAGCATGCTTTTATAATGTAACTTTAAATGATTTATATATTTATGCTAGATTTAATGACAAAATATTCAGCAGTCAGTATTTACCACATGAAATGGGTCATGCATACCAAGCTTTTATGTTTCCTAGTATGATGGAAGTGTCTAAAAAAAGGTATTCCTTATTCATTGAAGTATATTCGACTTATGTAGAATTGTTATTTATTAATTATCTAAAAAATATTGGTTATGAAAAACAGGCTACTTTTTTAGAAAAGAAGTATTGGCAAATATTTGCAACGACCTCTGAATGTCATTTGAATTTTCTATTTAATGAAGATATGTTTTTAAATGGTGTTATGCTTCAGTATATTATATCAATGCTTCTTTCTAATGTTTTTTATGAAGATTATTTAAAGACTAATAATCATGATATGATTAATACCTTTAATAAAGAATATTTAAATGCTACTGATTCAGAAATATTTAATGAATACGGGTTTAAAAGATTATTACAATCCCCAGGAAATGCTTATAAAAGAATATTAGAAAAACAGCATTAATTAATAATGCTGTTTTTTGCTACCTTTAAATATGTTCTTAAAAGATTACTAGCTCCAAGCTTAGTACCTCCGAAATATCGTACTATAACCAGTAAATGATGATCTTTATTGTTCATCACTAATTGATTATATATTTGCATACCACTGCTGTTATGTGGTTCTTTATCATCACTTTTTCGGGCTTGAGAACCAATAATATAAGCATAGGGCATATGTCTTCGTTTGGGGTGTTCTTGCTTTAATTGTTCTAGTATGGCATCAACTTCTTGAACATCTTTTACTTCGTAGAAGTAACCAATAAACTTTGACTTTTGAACTTCTAATTCATAGGTATTTAATAACATATTTTAACCTTCTTTAATAAAATTATATCTAAAAGAATCATAATTGCAATTAAATTAACGAAAAAATGCTAAATCTAGTGTATAATAAGAAAAGTGATGGGATATGTTTAAGGAAGAATTACAATTAGTTCCACATTTACCCGGTTCATATCAAATGATTGATAAGAATGGGGTCATAATCTATGTAGGCAAAGCAAAAGATTTAAATAAACGTCTACATAGTTATTTTCGTGGAACTGTAACGGGAAAAACCGCCTTAATGGTATCCGAAGTTGATCATTTTACATATATCGTTACTAAAACTGAAACTGAAAGTTTTATTTTAGAGTTAAACTTAATAAAAAAATATGATCCTAAATATAATATTCTTCTTAAAGATGATAAGACTTATCCATACATTGAATATATTAATAATCCATATCCAATGCTGAAAGTAGTTAGGTATACGCAAATAAAAAAATCGGATAAAAAGAAAATATTTGGACCATATCCAAATGCCTATGCTGCCCGAAGAATTGTTAATTTATTAAATAGATTATATCCTTTAAAAAAATGTGAAGGTAATCCCAAAAAATTATGTTTGTTTTATCACATTGGTGAATGTTTAGGTTATTGTACTCAAAACATTAATCAAGATATGGTTGATAATATGGAAAATGAAATCTTATCTTTTTTAAGGGGTAATGATGATATTTTAAAGAACCGTATTATTAGTAAAATAAATACTTTATCGCAAGGTTTAAATTTTGAAAAAGCTAAAGAATTAAAAGATGAACTAGATTATATTAATGTTGTACTAGATAAACAAAAAGTTGAATTACACGATTTTGTTAATCGAGATATTATTAGTTATTATTATTTAAATGGATATTTAAGTATTCAAATATTCTTTATTCGAAATGGTAAATTATTAGGTGGTCATAGTAACATTATTAACGCTGTAGACGATGCCAAAGAGGAAGCGGATTATTATGTATTCTCTTACTATCAAGATCATGAAAAACCATCAGAGATAATTGTGGATACTCCTTTTGATGAGAACATTTTATCTGAACTACTTGATGTTAAAGTACTTAAGATAACCAAAGGAAAGAAAAAAGACTTGGTTAAAATGGCATATTTAAATGCCAAACTAACTTTAGAAAGAGAGATTGATTCCTTTATTATTAGTGAAAAAAGAACCATTAAAGCACATGAAAGACTTCAAGAACTGCTTAATCTTTCTTCACTTAATCGCATTGAAATATTTGATAATGCCCATTTATTTGGTTCCTATACCGTAAGTGGAATGGTTGTGTTTAAAAATGGCAAGCCATGTAAGAATGAATATCGTAAATATAAAATCTCTATTGATCAAAACGACGATTATCATACAATGAAAGAAGTTATATATCGCAGATATTTTAGACTATTAACTGAACAAAAAGAGATGCCTGATTTAGTGGTGGTTGATGGTGGTATTATTCAAATAAATGCCTGTAAAGATGTTTTGCAGGAGTTAAATCTTAACTTGAACGTTGTGGGTTTAAAGAAAGATAATAATCACCGAACAAGGGCATTAATCAATGGTAATGATTTAAGTGAAGTTTCTCTTGATAATGAGAAAGATGTTTTTAATTATTTGACGAGAATGCAGGACGAAGTCCATCGTTTTACAATTACTTATCACAAACAAATAAGAAGTAAAGGAACCTTAGCTAGCGTTTTAAGTAATATTCCTGGCATTGGTAATAAAAGACAAAAAGAATTATTAAAGAAGTTTGGCAGTTTAGAAAGAATAAAAAATGCCGATATATCTGAATTTAAAGGTTTGCTTCCGGATAATGTCGTTACAGAACTTAAAAAGTATTTAAATGAATTAGAAATAGATAAAAAATAGGGTTTTTGTGATACAATGATTTAAGAGGTCATATGCGTAAATTAATTAAACTTGAAAAAGATGAAAATATTGTGTTTAACCAAAATATAACGGAGTTTTTTGCATCTGAAGAAATATATATGCCGATTAAGGAAAACTATCATTTATTAGTTAAACCTGGGGATTATGTATATAAAGGTCAAATAATTATTGAGAATAATCTTAATAAGGTCTTAAGCCCTGTTTCTGGTATTGTCGGTAGTACAGTTGTAAAAAATGTTGATGATGTCTTTTTAAAATGTCTAAATATTCATAATGACTTTAAAGAAAAAAGTAAGACAATAAGAAAAAAAGATATTGTATATACGAAAGATACTTTAATAAATCGATTATATGAATGCTATTTTAAATATATAGCTAGTGTCTTTGAAAGTAAAAAAATAAATAACTTAGTAATCAGCGGTATTGATGATGAACCATATATATTAAATAATAGCTATATATTAAACAAGTATGCTAAAGAAATATTAAATGTTACTGATTTATTATCTTCGACATTTGATATTAATCATACTGTTATAGCTATTAAGAATACCCAAAACAAAACGATTGAAAAATATGTTAATAAAATAGGAACTTATCCTAACATTGGCCTTTCTTTTATTGAGGATAAATATTTGTTAGGTAATTCATTCTTTTTATTAGAATATTTAGGTTTATCGCAAATTGATTCTTTAGTAATTGATGTTAAAACAATTGTTAATATATATGATGCTATTTATTATGGTCATTTACCAAGTGAAACATTTATTTCTATAAGTGGTCCATGTGTTAGTAAGAATCAAGTGTTAAAGGTAAAAATAGGGGCTTCTTTAGAGGAAATAATCAATAATAATGTAAAGATCAAAGACAATGATGTTCAATTTATATTAAATGGCTTAATGACGGGTCATGGTTGTGATATCAAAAATGTTATTATTACCAATCAAACAAGTGGTTTAATAGTAATTCCTAATATTAAAGAAGAAGAATTGAAATGTAATAATTGCGGTCTTTGTTATCGAATATGTCCGGTTAAAATCAATCCTAAGAAAGCTATGGATAAGAAAGAAAAATCGGCTAATTGCATTGATTGTGGTTTATGTTCATATATTTGTCCATGTCATATCAATTTAAGAAAATTCTTAAGGAGTGAAAATGAATAAAGTATATATGCATAGTAAAAATGATGAATCCAAAAATTTACAAAGAATGTATTATGTTTTAATTATTTTTATGCTATATGGTGTTTATAAGAATGGTGTTGTATTATATCAAAATCAACTGGTGAATATGTCATTATTATTTAAACCCTTTTATTTAAGCGTTATTTCTTTGTTTATTTCTATTTTGTTTTCTTTAATTTATAAAGAAAAGATTATTAGTCATCGGTTAATTGGCAATTTACTAATCAGTTTAGTAGTTATGCCCAATATTTCCTTAACGATCTTTGTATTAGTAGTGTCTATTCTTAATTTGATTTATAGCTATTTTAAATTTAATATTCCAGCATTCTCAATGTTAATAGTTAGTGTTATAAATCTTATTATGAATAATTATACGTATCTTAATGCTTATGAATCATCTCATACATTAAAATATGATATTTTAGATTATTTATTTGGTAAAGGCCCAGGTGGTATAAGTAATACTTTATTAATTGCCACTATATTGATTGGTGTCATATTAATATGTAACCGTCAGTATAAGAAACATATTGTTATTAGTTTTCTATTAACAAATATTATATTTAATATTATTTCGATGTTTATAACTAAAGATATTAGCTTAGCGACCTTTATTAATAACAATGTTTTATTTGCTATTGTCTTTGTAGCCCCATTATCGTTATTTAGTCCTTATACTAGGGGAGGCTGCTATATCTATGGCATCTTATTAGCTATTATATGTTTTGTTGCCTCATTTTGGGATGTTAATATAGGCCTTTATATAGGTGTTTGTCTTTTAAGCTTGTTAACAAAAGTATTAGACCGTCCGTTTGTTCGATAGTAGTCTCTTGCTTTCTAAATAGGTAATATGGTATATTAAATGTGCTCGTAAAAATAGTTTTATTTTTATGAGTTTTTTTATTTACAGATCACATAAGAAAGGATACATGAAAAAATTATTTTTAGCAGTATTATTGTTATGCAGTATCTGTATTTGTAATGTTTATGCTCTGACTAATGACTTACAAATAACACAATCACATTATTATCATATATGTGATAATAATGAAACATATCCCTTGTATTTTATGACTATGAATAATAATCATTATTACTTTTTAAATCTTAGTCAAAATTATAATTTTAACTTTCGTGATTATAGTGAAATAAGTTTTGCATCCACACCATTCAATGAAAAGGTCCGTTTTTTTACAGCTTATCAAAGTTTATTTGTTGATTTACCTAATTATGATGATTTTTATCATCCCTTCGTTAATTTAATGATTTATCGCTTTATTAATGGCAATGATGATTTATACCTTTGTGACGACAATAAAAATAGAATTATTTATGATCATGAATATGATAATAAATATCAATTGATTAAGTCGTTAATTAATGGTCCATTGTTTGGTAATTATATAAAAATGTTACCAAATACTGATTATGATTTGATTGACGAAAATATAATTTATTATGATATAACTGATACATCAGGATTAAATATAAGTAGACCGAGTTATAATACCATTAGAGTTAATAGTGATATCGGCATATATAATCTAGCACTAACTATTAATAGTCCTAATAATGTTGGCCACCTTTATGGTGATGATAATAATTATTTACTTGAAGAGGGTGGTTTTGAACCAGCAGTATTTGATGTAACTATTGATATTAATAATCCCTTATTAAAGATTGTTAACCGTAGTGAAGAGACAATTAATTATACAACATTATGTTTTAAACTAATAAATGAGAACAATATTGAATACTATTTTTGCTCGGATGAATACGGATTAGCTCAGATAAATGTGCCAACCGGTATTTATAATCTTGAAATATTATCGGATATTGATAATAATTATTCAGGTAATCATTTAGCTATTTATGAAATCGAAAAATCAATATTTATTGATTGGGGTGAGGGAATTGATAAAACTACCGATAATAATGTAGAATTTATTCCCAGTGATACCTTAACCTATATAGGATTAATTGGATTATTAATTGCGGGTACAGGAATAACTCTTGCAATTAAAAAAATTAACTAAATATTTTTTATTAGTTCTCTTAGTACTTAACAAAAGTGATAATATAGTCAAATCAGTTAATTATACAAATTTAGCATTCTTTAAAGAAGTCATTCCTAAACTTAGTAATGAGATTACTTTGATTATTCCCCAAATTGATTTAGAGGTTTATACAAGTTATACATCCAATTTAAAGGAAGGTTTAGAAATTCATCCTTTGTCAACAAGACCAAGTGATGATAAAAGTACGCTCATTATAATGGGACATTCTGGTATTGGTCAAAATGTCTATTTTAATAATTTAATATATTTAAATATAAATGACTTAATTATAATAGAATACTCTAATAATATATATAATTATTATATAAATAGTATAGATATTATTACTAAAGGATTACCATACAATTTTGAGTTATCAAATGATAATTTATATTTAATTACTTGTTATAAACAGGATAAACAGGTGATTATTCAGGCAAAAATGGCTAAAAATTAGCCATTTTTTGATTTTTTTGCAAAAATAAAAAGGAAATTAGCCTAGTTGTGGTAATATATGAAGGTGTAGGGGAAAAATGGCATATAGAGTAGAAGAAATAAATGACATTCAAAACAATAGTAATATTGTAGATATTATATCTAGTTATATTACCCTAAATCGAAGCGGCAAAGATTATGTTGGTATTTGTCCATTTCATGATGATCATAGTCCTTCGATGCATGTATCTCCATCCAAAAACATTTTTAAATGTTTTGTATGTAATACAAGCGGTAATGTTTTTTCATTTGTTCAAAAATATGAAAATGTTTCCTTTCTAGAAGCGGTTAAAATCGTTGCTGATAAATCGGGTTTGGATTTTTCTTATTCTAGAGATTCACTTAAAGAGAATAAATTCAAAAAAGAATATGAAATAATGAATTTGTCATTAATGTTTTATCAAAATAATTTAGCATCACAAAGCGGTGTTGAAGCCAAAAAATATTTAAACAATCGTGGGATTACTGATAGCATTATTAAACAAGCAAAATTCGGATTGTCTTTATCTGGTAATGAATTAACTAAATTTTTTATTAATAAAAAGGTTGATTTAAATATGGCTTGTGATTTGGGCCTTTTAAATAAAAATGGTATAGACTATTATGACATGTTTACGGAACGTATAATGATTCCTATCATGGATATGCAGGGTAATTTAGTCGGCTATACGGCAAGAAGTTATTTAAAAGAAGAAAAGAATAAATACATAAATTCTAAAGAAACCGTTTTATATAAAAAAAGTAATATTATTTTTAACTTTAATTTAGCCAAGGACAAAGCTCGTGAAGAAAAAGAAATAATTGTTGTTGAAGGAAACATGGATGCGATATCAATGGCTAGTAACGGTATTAGTAATGTTGTAGCATTGATGGGTGTTGTAATTTCACCATATCAGGTTGAAGCCCTAAAAAGATTAAATAGTAAAGTAATATTAATGCTTGATAATGATAGCGCTGGTGCTTTAGCTACCCAAAAAGTAGGCGAAGAATTATATAAAGCGGGTGTAGATACTTATGTAGTGAGATTATCAGGCGCAAAAGATCCGGATGAATATATACGTAAGAATGGCAAAGACGCACTTCTAGATAATATTAAACACCCTAAGAAATACTTGGATTTTAAAATTGATAACCTAAAAGAGGAAAAGGATTTAACATCTATCGAGGGATTAACAAGTTATATTAAAACGGTTATTGCCTCTCTTCAAGATGTCTCTGAGTTGGAAAGGGAAATTACAATATCTAAAATATGTAAAGAATATGATATTGATCCATCAATTATAAAAAAGGAATTAAAACCAGTTGAAAAGAAAAAAGAAGTAATCATTAATAAACCGGTTACTAAGAAAAAAACACGTTATCAATTAGCGGTTTCAGAACTGATTTATGCAATGTTACTTAATAAAGATTTTTTTAGAATATATCTAAACGAGTTGGGGTATTTACTTAATAAAGAAGAAAGAGATTTAGTGTCTTTGATAGGCGGTTTTATTAAAAAATTTAATACTATTAACATTGCCGATTTTATATCATACACTATGGAACATGAGAAATTAAGTGAATATCTAGATGATATAATTGCTAATAATACAAAAGAAGAGGTTACAGAAAAGGAATTTTATGATATATTAGATACCGTTTCTTTATGTATTAACGAAGAAGAAATAAAAAAATTAAAAAATCAGATTAAGGAAGAATCTGATATAGATAAGCAAATGAAATTAATGGAGAAGTTGACGGAATTAAAAAAAGGATGTGGTAATAATGAAAGAAATAAAGACATTTAAAGAAAGAGAAGAAGAATTATTAAAAGAAGGTAAAGAAAAAGGTTTTATTACTTATGAAGAACTAGCTACGAAACTAAAGGGTTTAGATATTGATAGTGATTCATTGGATGAACTATATAATACCCTTATTGAAAATAATATTCAAATAGTATCCGAAGCTGATGTCGATTCAACCGAAGGCGGTAAAGAAGTATTAAAGAAAACAGAAGAAGAACCGGTTCTATTAAATGATGAAGAGATTACTAAGGACGTTAATATTAATGATCCAGTAAGAATGTATTTAAAGGAAATTGGTCGTATATCTTTGCTTACACCGGATGAAGAACAAGCTTTATCGGTTCGAATTAATGAAAATGATGAAGAAGCTAAAAGAATACTTGCCGAATCTAACCTTCGTCTTGTTGTATCAATTGCTAAAAGATATGTAGGAAGAGGATTATTATTCTTAGACCTTATTCAAGAAGGTAATATTGGTCTTATGAAAGCTGTTGATAAATTCGACTGTGACCGTGGATATAAATTTTCTACATATGCAACATGGTGGATTCGTCAAGCAATTACTCGTGCTTTGGCTGACCAAGCGAGAACTATTCGAGTTCCTGTTCATATGGTAGAAACTATCAACAAGATGGTTAGAGTTCAAAGACAAATGACTCTAGAACTTAATAGAGAACCATCTGATGAAGAACTTGCTAAGAAAATGAATTTGAGCGTTGAAAAAGTTCGTGAAGTTATTAAGATATCTCAAGATCCTGTATCTTTAGAAACACCAATTGGCGAAGAAGATGATTCCCATCTTGGCGATTTCCTAAAGGATGAAAGTTCACTTTCTCCAGAAGAATATACTGAAAATGAAATTTTGAAAGAAGAAATTAAATTGGTATTAAAATCACTTCAACCAAGAGAGCAAGAAGTATTAGAGCTTCGTTTTGGTTTAATTGATGGAACTTGTCATACCTTGGAAGAGGTAGGAAAGAAGTTTAATGTTACAAGAGAACGTATTCGTCAAATCGAAGCTAAAGCTCTACGTAAACTACGTCATCCATCACGTGCTAAAAAACTAAAAGATTTCATGGAGGATTAATGTTAAGTCTTAGACTTAAAACAATAGCATCATTAGTCAAAAAAGATGCTAAGGTATTAGACATTGGAACTGACCATGCATATCTTCCAATCTTTTTACAAAAAAATCATTTATGTAAGTCCGCAATTGCCAGTGATATATCACCAAATGCTTTAGCTAATGCTAAAACTAATGTTGAAAAATATCATGCGGATATTAAACTTTATTTATCTGATGGTCTTAACAACATTGATGATGATTATGATACTATTATTATATCTGGTATGGGGTCTTTAAGTATATGTAATATTCTTAAAGATAAAGAACTCCCTAATGATATTATATTAAGCTCTAATAATAACATGTATGAGCTTAGAACCTTTATGAATAAAATTGGTTATCGTATCGTTCAAGAAGTAATTGTTAAAGATATGGGTAAATATTATGATATTATTGCTTATGAAAAGGGTTCAGAAAAGCTTGATGATACAACATTAAGATTTGGTAAAAGCAATAATAGAGAATATTATAATTACCTATATGCAAAAGAATTGGAAATATATAAAGGTTTAAATTTCAGAAATAAGCTAAAGAAAAAACATAACTTAAATAAACTTAAGAAACTGGCTAGTTAAAAAATGTTGGATTAGAACTATTACTAGAATTAGTAATAGTTTTTTGTTTGTAATGATTATTGACACTAGGATTAATCTTAATATTTGAAATGATATTTCGCAAATTACTAATCGATGGGGAGATTTTTTGATAAATAGGGATTATTTGTTCTGCTATAGAAAGACTTTTGGATATGCCTCCTAATATTTTGGCTATTGATAATCCGTGAGTAAACATACTATCACCAATACATTATATTCATTGTGTCGATTAAGTTGCCATTTAAAAAATATGTAAAGTTTGTAAAACTTGACAATTTTCTATTTACAATAAAAATGTAAGTGATAGAATTAAAATAGAAAGAGGTAAGAAAATGAAAAAAATTAATTATGTATTTATAATGCTAATAGCATTAATGATTGCACCGAGAATGGTATTTGCAATAGCTGGTGGTGAACAGTACAATTTAAATGCCAATACTTCAAGAAATGTTGCTGAAAACGCTGTCGTATCTGGTGTTGAAAAACCAGTGTATGATGTTACAATCGCTTGGGAAGGATTAGAATTCGATTGGCGATATGACGAAGAAGAAAAACAATATGGATGGAAAGATCGCACCTTTTGTGAACCAAGAGTAATAAATAATGTTAATAGTGTAACATTAGGAACAAACGAAACTTTATATAGCGATTCAGATTGTTTTCATGAGGTCGATGCATTAGAAACTACTGGAACATATTATGTTGGAACTCCAGGATATACAAATATAATGATTTGGGATAATTCAGAAGGTGGATATATTGAACCATCAATATCTTGGGCATCTGCTTCTAATTATTCATTTACAACTGCTAATATTGGATATGATTATTTAACTTGTACTTTAGTAGATGAAGAAACATTTAACGATATTAAAAATGATATTTATTTATTTACATCATCAGATTGTACTGGCACTCCATTAGATTTTAGTCAAGCACCTTTTGATACATATTATGCATTTACAAGCAGCTCTTATGTGTATGGCGGTGGCGCTACTATAAATAATATGACAATTCCGCTAAATGCAAGAGTATACTCTATGGGTGGAAGTCACGGCGCTTGGGTTAGCGGTGATGGACCAAAAAATATGTACTCACTAGATTTCTCACTTGGTGTTGATAGAACAAAAACAGTAAGAACGCCAGTAGTTGGTGAAACAATCGGTACATTAACTGTAAAAATAACAACTAAATAATAAATAATTATTAAAAGACATCGAAAGATGTCTTTTTTGATGAAATATCGTCCAATGTATAGCGATGTGTAAAGTTTGTCAAACTTGACAAATATCTATTTACAATAAATAAATAGGTGATAGAATTATAATAGAAAGAGGTAAGAAAATGAAAAAGAATTTATTATTTATTATTGGATTATTTATTTTATTTCCAATGTTAGTTAACGCTAATCAAATTACGGGTAATCAAACGTACAATCAAACCATAACTGTAGCCAATGTTCAAGCACCGGTATATGATGTTTATATTGAATGGGATGGATTAACTTTTGACTGGGCATATGATTATCAAACTCGTGAATATGGTTGGGCATCATATGGATCAAACTGCCGAGCTACAAATCTTAGAAAGACTCAAGGATTTATTACTGTTGATGATCCACAAACACCAGAAGGATATTTTACTGATAGTAACTGTACTAATTTTATTGATGTAGATGAATTACCAGATGGAACTTATTCTTATTATGGTTTATATAGAACAGATAGTTATATTTATGTAGGCGATTTTTCAACGGGTGGTTATATTCGTCCATCAATTACATGGAATCCAACAAGCAAGTATTCATACACAACTGCTGAATTTAGTTATGAAAAGCATGCATGCGAATTAGTTAGCAAAGAAAGAATGGAAGAAATAGTATATAATTACGGTGGCTATGAATTTTATACAGCACCAGATTGCAACAGCGATAGTGGCTTAAATGTAGATGCAGATAATTATGATAGCAATATAAATTATTATGGAGATCCAGACATGGGCTTCGGTTCATTTTCAGGAGGATTTCTACCAGATGAAGCTAGAATGATGACAGGCGAAGGTTGCGATTTGAACGGATGTTCTGCTTCATATGGATATAACATACATTTATTCTTAGGGGTAGATAAGAGCAAAACAGTTGTTACACCAACTCCTGGTGATACAATCGGTTCTATTACATTATTAATAACAACTAATTAAAATAATGAGCACCAGATGGTGCTTTTTTTATTGAAACCAAAAATGTATAATTGCATGTAAAGAATGTAAAAATTGACAAGTGTTTATTTACAATAGAAAAATAGGTGGTAGAATTATAATAGAAAGAGGTTAGAAATGAAGAACAAATTTATAACAATTATAGCTTTGATGGTAGCATTATTAATACCATCATTAGTAAACGCTGCAAATACAGCAGTAAATCTTAATTCAAGTAATAATGTAACAAGGAATTTAACTGTTGGAAATGTTGCGACAAACGGTAATACAAATACCAACACTAATACAAATACACCAATATACAATGTGGATATTGAATGGGACGGATTTGTGTTTGACTGGGTTTATAATAATTCAAACGGTCAATATGAATGGGCAAATGGACTTACAAGTACATGTGAACCCGTTAAGATTGATGCTGGTACAACTATTTACTCTGGTTCTGGCTATTATAGAAATAGTGCTTGTACAACCGAATTAGCCGGCGTAATTAGTACAGCAACGGATGCTTATATGAAACGTGCTTCAGGTCATGAAGTAACAATATACGATCATTCTCAAGATGGTTATGTGGTACCTTCATTATCATGGTCACCTACTACCAACTATCAATTTACGAAAGCAACATATGAGTATGAAGCAAATAAATGTGAAAGATTAACTACAACGCAAATAAATAGTGTAATTAGTTCAAGCCAAGGATATTATATGTGGACTAATTCAAATTGTAGCGGTACACCTACTTATGTAACAACAGGTAACTATGTATCATCAAATTCATATTATGGTAATATGGGCGGATCTACATACAAAGTATATTCTGGCGGTATGATGCCTGATATAGCTAGAATTGCCTTAGCTGGTGACTATGGATATGGTGTTTTTAGTGAAGGTTCACGTTATTCTTTCCGAGTACGCTTAGGTGTAAGTAGAGCTCAAACGGTAAGAACCCCGGTACAAGGCGAAACAATTGGTTCATTAAGAATAACATTTACTACTCACAGAAATTAATCTAACTCCCGTTTGGGAGTTTTTTAATTGATTAAATATCCTTATCATTATATAATTATATATGTAAGGTAGGTAGTAATAATGGCAAAAAAGAAACAAAAGAAAAAGTATATAATTATTGAAGCTATATTAGTCATATTAATTGTAGCATGTATTGGATGCTATATATCTTTTGGGGTATATAAGAATAATTTGTTTATCCCGGATTATGCACCAGGAACAATTGATATTAACGCTAAAAAAGAAGAAGATAGTGACCCTAACAAGAAAGTTAAAGATAGTGGTGGTAGTGTATCATTAAGGTTTTCTGATGTAGTAGTAGTTAACAAGAAAGATAAAAAGGCTAGTTTATATTTTAAAAATCCAGGAACATCAACCGAAAACGTTTTGTTATATTTAATAATAAGACAAAATGATAAGGAAATGGTTTTAGGTGAATCAGATTTAATTCCTGCGGGTTATGCTATCTATGAAATGGATGTAGATAATGTAGCATCACTTCCTGTTGGTGGATATAAAGGTATTTTAAAATCAGTTTACTATAATGAAAAGACTAATGCTAGAGAAATAATTGATTCAGAAATTGAAGTTTCTATAGAGGTACAATAAATGAAAAAAGTATTATATATTCTGTTATTTATAATGTTAATACCGCTAACTGTACATGCATTAGATAATAAAACAATTAATGCCACGGTTGGTAATGTAGCCCAAAATGATGTGGTTGATATTGAAGTATCTTGGGATAAGATGGAATTTATATATATTGTAGAAAACAATTATGTTTGGAATGCTGCAACACATAAATATACTAAGGAAGTAAATGGTTATTGGGTAAATACTGGGAATAAAATAACTGTTAAAAACAATTCTGCTAAAAGTGTTGTATTGAATGCCAAATATGAAAATCATATAAATTCAATCACCGGTAGTTTCTCAACACCTAATTTTACTGTAAATGGTCACAGTCAAAAATCTATTAGTTTTAATTTAAATGGTACATTATCAAGTAATTATTATCGACAAACTAATGCTGGTATTATTACTTTGGATATAAAGTAGGTGTTTTATGAATCGAATTAAAATATTAGCAATTATATTAGCCATATTAGTAGTGGGGCTATTAATTATGGTTGTTCCCAATCTAAATAAAAAATTTAATAAACCATCATTTGATAGCAATGCTAAGAAGATTAGTGATAATACTAATTATATCGATAAAGTATTTACAATAAAGGATGGTTATTCATTTTATATCGATGGTAATCCAAAATTAGATGGCAATAATTTATTTATCGATTTTTATTCTAATACTAGTGATGATATTTATTTGAAAGTTAGAGTACTTGAGGATGATAAAATCATTGGTGAGTCAGGTTTGGTACAAACAGGAGAATTGTTAGATCATATTCACTTAAACAAAACAAAGGTGAGCGGTAAAGTATATTATTTAATCATGGGTTATGAAAAGGATACATATTACAGTGCTGGGGAAGTTAATTTAAATATTAAGATAGGTGATTCAAATGAGTAAAAAAATATTAGTGTTATTGATTGCATTAGTTTCATTCATTAATGTGTATGCTGAAAGTAAGAACGTAACGGTTAAATATCAAGAAAAAAATAATACTACTGTTTATTCCAGTAATATAGTTAATAAATCAGCATCTTTTTATATTAATAATCAAACAATTAATGTAAAAGTAAATGCTACGGCTAATAGTCAAATTAAGATTATTAGAGTTACTGGTGATGCCTTAAATTGGATTTCAAGTAGTAATAGTAATTATTATTATATTTTTACCGAAAAAGATAATGAAATATTAAATAATAGTAATATATATGAAATATCTACTAAGAATAGAATTATAAATGCTTTTAATACATCTGGTCAAAAGATAGCAAGCGAAAAAGAAAAAGTGAACACTAGTGGTAGTGAAATCTATTTTTCCTTAGATAATATTCCGGAAGTGAAATATACGGATATTACCCTTAATATTGCTGGTAAAGGAAGAGTAATTATTAATGGTGATGTTTATACATCATCAACAAGTGTCAAAGTATTACCAGAAAGTATTATCATCGTAGTATCGGATAGTAATTATATTTTTTCTCAAGGTTTTATAAATAGTGTGAATATTACCGATCATTTTATAAATAATCAAATGACTTATACATTTAAAGACAATGATACATTGAATATTAGTTTCAATGAAATACCAGTAGAAGTAAGCGAGGAAACATATAGTGTATCTGGATATATTACTAAAAATGGTATTCCAGTTCAAAACGCTAAAGTAATTTTACATAGTGAAGAAAGAGTTGCTTACACAAATGAACAAGGTTATTATGAATTTGAAAACGTTGAAAATGGTGAACATGAAATATTAGTATTAACGGAAGAAGAAACCGCTCTTGGATATATGAAGTTTGTTATTGAGAAAAATGAAGAAAATAAATTAACAACCAAGAGGGAAGAAAACAAAGTTACAACCATTCTCTTGAATAATGAAGCTAACGAGATTAACATGGATATTTCCGTTGAAGAAAATTATAATTTAACGGTTACTAATGTATCAGATAACGTTACTAAAACGGAGGAAGGTTCTTTTAATCCATTATGGTTATTTTTATTAGCCATTCCGATTGTCATAATAATCATAATTTTTCTTACAAGAAAGAAACAGAAAGACTAGTATCTAGTCTTTTTTTGTGTTATATTTATATATAGTAGGGAGTGCTAAAAGTGGATGATACTATAAAAGCAGATAAATCAAATATTATTTTAGACTTCTTTAAAGCATGGCTTTATGTTTTTTTGTGTGTTTTAAAAGGTATTCTATTTTTAATATATGACTTATGGGCTAATGTATTATTCCGTCCTAAATCCGCTTCTGTAAGTGGTAATGTTGATCCGAATATGACCGCCTCTGAAGCTACTGAAGAAGCGTTTTATGAAAAAACAAAATTAAAAGTTAAAAAAGAAAAAGTTTACAACTATAGTGCCAAACAAATGGCTAAATATGAAAAAATGAAAGCTGAATTAGCTGAAGATTTGCGTGGAGCAGGTGCTACAAGAAGTAAAGAAGCCAAAATTTATCGTTATGTAGCTAAAGATTTTAAACAAGGTGGTAAGATTGTTACGGATACAATGGCTGGTTTTTCTAAACTGGACATTAACTCTTTCTTGGTAAATGAAGGATATGAAGTATATAAAATAGAAACTAATGCCTGGATTAATATGGCATATAAAGATACCTCAATCGGTGGTCAAATACCAATTAAAGATTTGATTTTCTTGCTTACTCAATTATCAACATATTTAAAAGCAGGTATTACTTTAAACGAAGCTATTAAGATTATTACTTCACAACTTGCTAAAAAGAAAAGACAACAAAAGGTTTTAAAATCAATTGGTTATGAATTAAATTTGGGTCAACCTTTTTCATATGCATTATCTAAACAAGGTACGTATTTTCCAGCTTTATTAATTAACATGATTAAAGCTGCTGAAGCATCCGGAACATTACAAGAAACCCTTGAAGAAATGTCTAATTATTATACTGAAGTTAATAATACTAGAAAAGAAATGATTAGTGCATTAACATATCCAGTAATCATTATTTTCTTTGCATTAAGTGTTGTAACATTTATTATTATCTATGTTGTACCACAATTTACTTCGATTTATGCCGATCAAGGGGTTCCTATCGCTGGATTTACTAAGTTTATTATTAATTTAAGCGATTTCTTACAGGATAATATTCTCTTAATCATTGGTGTTTTAGTTGCATCCATGTTAATAATTTATTTCGCTTATAAGAAAGTTAAAAGTGTTAGAACTAATATTCAAATATTAATGATGCATTTTCCAGTTATTAAGAATGTAATTATATATAAAGAAATTAATATTTTCTCTAAAACATTTGCATCATTACTACGAAATAATGTTTATATTACTGAAAGTATGGACATTCTAGCAAGAATTACTAATAATGAAATATACAAGGCTATTATGTCTAAAACGATTAATAATATTATCAAAGGTGAAAAAATATCTGATGCCTTCAAAGATCACTGGGCAGTTCCTGAAGTTGCCTATTATATGATTGTAACTGGTGAATCAACTGGACAACTTGCTGATATGATGCAAAAAGTTAGTGATTATTATCAACAAGAGCATAAAACAATTGTGTCTGCATTAAAAAGTTTAATTGAACCAATTATGATTGTTTTCCTAGCACTAATAGTTGGTGCTATAATATTAGCAGTTATCGTTCCAATGTTCTCTATGTACGATAATATTTTGTAGGGGATTTTATGATATATACAGTTTTATTTATTATCGGCGCTTGTATTGGTAGTTTTGCTCTTGTAATTGGTCAAAGATTACCAATTAATAAAGATGCTGTTAAGTCTCGAAGCGAATGTGATGAATGTCATCACGTTCTTTCGTGGTGGGAATTGATACCGATCATATCTTATATAATTCTTTTAGGAAAATGTCATCATTGTCATAAAAGAATTAGTGTTTTAAACCCACTTATGGAAATATCTTTGGGTTTATTATTTATGTATGGCTATTTCATCTTTGGTACTAGTTATGAGTTTTTTGTTTTTTGTGTCCTAGCAACTTTAATGTTAATCATCTTTGTTAGCGACTTCACTTATTTTATTATTAATGATTCGCCACTTATTGTTAGTAGTTTATTTATCATATTATTACAAATTATATACCATGGTTGGCGTTTTGCAATTGTCCATATTCTATGTGGGGTAGCAATATTCTTTATTATGTATGGTATTAAATTAATTGGCGATATTATATTTCAAAAAGAAAGCCTTGGTGGAGGGGACATTAAATTTTCCTTCGTTATTGGTTTAAGTGGTGGTCTTCAAATAGGTTTGTGTACTTTAATATTATCAACTTTTCTAGCACTTCCGTATTCAACGGCTTCAATTTTGCTCAAAAAAAATAATGAAGTTCCTTATGGTCCATTTTTGGCCTCTTCATTATTTATTACTTTCTTATTTATGGATAAATTCCAAAGTTTCTTAGATTTAATTACGGCTAGCGTGGGATAACATATATTAATACACTACCTACAACTACAGATGCAACCATTAATAATAACATTACCCAAGCAATAATTTTTAGTGTTTTCTTTTTCATTTTCTACCTCATAAATAATTTATCATAAATATTATTATCTTGCAAATAATATTTATTTAAAATATAATTATGGCAGTGATAAATATGAAAAAAGTTGTTGTTGGAATGAGTGGCGGTGTTGATAGCGCTGTTGCAGCATATTTACTAAAGAAGGACGGATATGATGTTATCGGTCTTTTTATGCGTAATTGGGATAGCAATATCAATAATGACTATCTTGGTAATCCTAATGACTTTAATGATATATGTCCGCAAGAAAAAGATTATAACGATGCTTTAAAGGTATGCGATAAACTTGGTATTGAACTTCATCGTGTTGATTTTATCAAAGAGTATTGGGATGATGTTTTTACTTATTTTCTTGATGAGTTAAAAAAAGGAAGAACTCCGAATCCGGATTTATTATGTAATAAATATATTAAATTTGATTTATTTGTACAAAAAGCAAAAGAATTGGGTGCTGATTATATAGCTACAGGTCATTATGCTAAAACACAAAGAGGTAAGCTATATCGTGCTAAAGATTTAAATAAAGATCAAACTTATTTTTTAGCGGATGTTAAAGCTGGTAGTTTTAATAATGTCTTGTTTCCTGTTGGTGACTATTTAAAAAGCGAAGTAAGAGAGATAGCTAAAAAAGAAGGCCTTATCGTGGCGGATAAAAAGGACTCAACCGGCATATGTTTTATTGGCGAAAGAAACTATCAAGAATTTATTAAGAATTATTTAAAGCCTAATCCTGGTGATATTGTTGATGTTGAAACTAAAGAAGTTATTGGTAAACATAATGGTTTAATGAATTATACTATTGGTCAAAGACGTAATGTTGGTATTTCTGGCGATGAAGAAAGACATTATGTATGCGGCAAGAGTGTTAAAGATAATATCTTATATATTGCTTTCGGCGATTCAAAATACTTATATTCTGATGAATGTGAAATTGAAAATGTTAATTTCATTTCTAATAAAAGACCTACATTCTGTACATGTAAGTTTAGATATCGCGGGGAGGATCATCCGGTAACTTTAGAATATCTAGAGAATGGTAATATTAAAGTATTATATCCAGGACTTGCTAAGAGTGTTACTCCAGGTCAAGCTTGCGTTTTGTATGACGGGGAAGAGTGCTTAGGCTGTGGATTTATTAAAACAGTTAAAAAAGATGGCCAAAAGTTATGGTACTTATGTGATTAAAAAGGTTTTAATAAAACCTTTTTTATTTAATAAAATATATTATGAGTAATATGTATATATCCGAAATGCAAAATAAAGAGATTATATCGATGGTGAGTGGTCAAAGCTTTGGCCATATTGTTGATGTGGAAATAAATAACGAAGGAATGATTGTTAATTTTATTGCCGAGAGCAAAAAAATGTTTCGCAAACCATTTCATCAAGGGGAAATAACTTTTTCCTTTAGTGACATTGAAAAGATAGGAAAAGATGTTATCCTTGTTAGAGTTTAAATAATAAGATATAATTATCTTATGAAAAAAAGAATAGTAATAGGTAGTATCATTGTATTTATAATTGATCTAATCAGTAAATTGCTGATTGACAATCTTTTAAAGATGGGTAGAGTAATAAAAATTATTCCAAAGTTTTTTTCTTTGGAAAAAGTTTATAATACCGGTATTTCTTTTGGTATGTTATCAGGTAATCAAATAATAATTATTATCATCACATTAGTAATAATGGTATTTCTTTTATATATGCAAAAATCTTTCAAAAATAATATTCGTAATATAATTGCATTTTCTTTGATATATGGTGGTATTGTTGGTAACTTAGTTGACCGGGTTATTTACCATCATGTCATTGATTTTTTATCATTTAAATTTGGTTCATATTCTTTTCCAGTATTCAATATTGCTGATACCTGTATTTGTATTGGGACCTTTTTATTAATATTAGCAATTATTTTAAAGGAGGACAAAAGAGGTTAAATGAAAATATTATTAATTATTATATTAATTATTTTAGCTGTTCTATCATTTTCATATGGTTGTTCAGTTATGATGCTTAATTCAGGAACAATCTTTTTTACTATTTGGTTTTTATTAGGTGTCTTTTTACTGTTAATAGCTTTTTTAACGTATAAAAACTTATTTAGTAAGATTCCTAAATATATTTTGTTTCCTGTATGTATATTACTTTGTATCGGCTTTGGTATTTATATTTATACGCAAGTATTAGTTATTAAAGGTTTTAATTATGAAAGTAAAAAAGATCTAGATTATATTTTGGTTCTCGGTGCTCAAGTTAGAGAGAACGGACCTTCAGCTGTATTACAATATCGTTTAGATGCCGCAATTGAATATTTAAATGACAACCCTAATACTTTGGTAATTGTAACTGGTGGTCAAGGAGCTAATGAACCAACAACTGAAGCTGAAGGCATGAAAAAATATCTAATAAAAAAGGGCATTGATGACAAAAGAATATTAATCGAAGATCAATCAACAAATACGATTGAAAACATCAAAAACAGTATGAAATTATACAACCTTCAAGATAAAAGTGTAGGTATTGTAACAAGTAATTATCATTTATATCGCGCTGTTCAAATTGGTAAAAAACAAGGTTTAAATAATGTATATGGTATTAAGGCATATTCAACACCATATTATCTTCTGCATAATGCCTTAAGAGAATGTTTTGGTATTTTGAAAGATCTTCTTCAAAATAATATGTAGGCGATTTATGAAATTTGAACCTTATTATATTGAATCTAAAGATGGTAAAAGTAATTGTGTAGTAAGAAGTTTATGTAAATTACTACATAAAGATTATGATAAAGTATTTAACGATTTGGTTTCTTATGCTACTAAGTTAGGATATTCATCATTTAATGAAATTGAAGTCTTCGAAGCATATATGAAAGATAATGCAATTGTTAAACAACCTTACGGTTCTAATATTAAGATTGGTGATTTAAAACTTGATAATGGGGCTTTTATTGTGTTTTGCTATGATCATCAAGATTATTATCATATGGTATGTATTATCAATAATGTTTTATTTGATAAAAGTGATGATAGTAAAGAACTATATACCATTAGTATTTACAAGATGTTTGAATAAAAACTATATTTATACTATAATAATTATAGTTTTTTATTGGGGTGAATTATATGAAGTTAGTATCAAGCGATAGTAATATTAGATTAGATAAGTATATAGCTTTAAATACTTCTTTTTCACGTTCTTTGGTAGAAAAAATGCTTGATAATGGCTTTATCCTTGTAAATGATGAAGTAAAAAAGGGTAGTTATAAAGTTAATATTAATGATGAAATAGATATTGATGAATCTTTTAAAATGGAAACAAATATTCTACCTGAAAAAATGGATTTAAATATTGTCTATGAAGATAATGATCTTATGGTCATTAATAAACCATCTGGACTAGTTGTACATCCTGGTAATGGTCATTTTGAACATACATTAGTAAATGGCTTAATGGGTTATACTAAAGATCTTAGTAATATAAATGGTGAGGGTAGATTAGGTATTGTTCATCGAATTGATAAAGACACGTCCGGACTAATGATGGTAGCTAAAACTAATAAGGCTCATGAATTATTGGCTAATGATTTTCAAACACATAATATCAAAAGAACTTATATTGCTCTTTTATGCGGAGTGCTTCCTTATGATAATGCTACAGTAGATGCTCCAATTAAACGGGATAAAAACAATTTTAATATGATGTGTGTTGATGAAGGTGGTAAAAAAGCTATTACGCATTTAACTGTTTTAAAAAGATATCATGATTATACATTAGTTAGTTTAAATCTTGAAACAGGACGAACACACCAAATAAGAGTTCATATGAAATACATTGGTTATCCAATATATAATGATCCGGTATATGGAAAAGGAATTACCGAATTTGGTCAATTCTTACATTCTAAAGAAATTGATTTTATTCATCCAATTACGAAGAAACCAATGCATTTCACGAGTGAATTACCCAAAGAATTTAGTGATTTTATTGATAGTTTAAAATAAAATAAGTATAATAACAAATGAAGGGAAAAAGATATGAATAATAATATGATTAGTATTCGTAAAGAAGATCAAATATTAATGTCTCTTGTTCATTTTTTTGTTACCAAAGAGAATTATGCACCTATATTTGTTCAAGGTGTTAAAGACGAAATATGGCTTGAAAAATTAGATGGACCATATCGTGTAATTAGAATTAATAGTAATTATATTCATAATGATGAACAATTTAATTTTGATCAATACAAAGTTAGAGACATCTTACATCAAATAAAAAAGAAAACTTTATCATTTAATGTTAATGCATTAAATATTTATTTGAATGCCAATGATGTTGTCAAAAATAAGAGTGCTAATCACATTGATAATATTGAAATTAATGATCTTCATGATATCGAAGATAATAAAGTATTAAATGAATTATTTCCTAAATTAAAAGATAATCTTGATGCTAAAACGGACAATATTGAATTGTTATTTAATGTTACTAAAGATATTAATGCAAAGACCGCTAAAGACAATCGAACTTTTGAAAAAATCTTTGCTATGAAAAAGCCTTTTTTAACAGCCTTAATTATTGCTGTATGTGTCATTATGTTTATTGTAGAGTGTTTCTTAGGTGGTTCTGATAATACTTTAGTATTAAGAGTTCTTGGCGCTAATCAAAAAGGTTGGGTACTAGGCGGACAATACTTTAGAGTATTTACTTATGCCTTCTTACATGCCGGTGTTATTCATTTGCTATGTAACATGTATGCATTATATATTGTGGGTAATCAAATTGAGAGCCACTTTGGTCGTCTTCGTTATTTAGCAATCTTTATATTAAGTGCTATTGGTGGTGGTTTGCTAAGTATTGTCTTTAGTGAAAGCATATCCATAGGCGCATCTGGTGCCATATTTGGTTTAATGGGTGCCTTAGTATATTTTGGTTTGCGCTTTAGATTATATTTTAAAGATGCTATTGTCAGTGATATTATTCCCGTTATTGTTCTAAATCTTTTAATAAGCTTTGTTTTCCCTGGTATCGATGTTGCTGGTCACATTGGGGGACTTATTTATGGATATTTAACAGCTATGGCTTTAGGTATACCAGAATATAATGATAAAAGAGATAATATTAATGGTGTTGTATTAATAATAATTTTTACATTATTCTTAATTTATTTAATCTTTTTTAGATAAGTAGTTATTTGCTATCAAACACTTGTTAAAACAAGTGTTTTTTTGATTGTAATTAAGGATATTTGTAGTATAATATAAAAATTACAAAGCGAGGTTTATTCCAAGGAGTGATAGCAAATGAAAGTAGATAACAATATAAAAGAAATAATTGATAAGTTATATCTTTTTTATCAAAATTATGGGGTATCAGAAGTTGATTATTACAATTGTGTTTTAAACATTTTAAATGATCCGGAAAATAGCAATATGCAAATGAATGAAAAAAAGTTAAAATTTAAAACCAAGAGATATCTAGTACCATCTATTAAAGAAACATTTGATAATACCGATAAGGCCATTATGTTATTAAATAGTTTTATTGAAAAAAACTTTAAAGATAATAATAGTTATTTAAATGTAACCAATAATTTGGATTTAATGGGTTCATATTTAAATGAATTTGGTATATTAATTGATCCCAATACAATTAAACTACTATTAAAGAACAATGAAGTTTTTAAAGGGGCTTTAGATGTAGTTTATAAAAACTGTGAAAATATTATTACAAATAATCGTTATGATCTTTTTTTTACGCACAATAGTTTTCTGATTACATCAATTGATGTATATTGTGAAGTATTTAATATTAAAGTAGATACTAGCATTGAAGATAGCTCAGTTCTTGGAAGTGATGAATATAATCGCAGTGAGGATTCTGTAGCTACGTATTTAAAAGAAATTGGTCAAATACCGATGATTTCTAAAGAAGAAGAACAAGAACTTGCGATGATGATTGCTAATGGTGATGAAAAGGCTAAAAAGAAACTTGCCGAATGTAATTTAAGATTAGTTGTTAGTGTTGCCAGAAAATATATTGGTAAAGGCCTTGATTTTCTTGATTTAATTCAAGAAGGAAATATCGGGTTAATGCGTGCTGTTGAAAAATATGACAACCGTGGAACTAGATTTTCCACTTATGCAACTTTCTGGATTCGTCAAAGTATTCTAAGAGCTTTAGCTAATACAGGAAGAACGATTAGAATACCAGCACATTTATATGAAAGAATGTGTGCTATTCAAAAAGCAGTTTGTGTACTTGAAATGACTACAGGAAGAAAACCCACTGTTGAGGAAATTGCAAGAGAAACACATCTATCCGTTGAAGATGTTGAGTATATTGAAGGTATTCAACAAGATCCAATTAGTTTAAATGGTTTAATTGGTGATGAGGAGGATACTGAATTACAAGAATTAATTCCATCAGAGGATTTAACACCTGAAGAGGAATATGATATTTCTACAATTAATAAAGATATTATGACTTTATTGAGAAATGCTAATCTAAATGATAAGGAAAAGGAAATAATAATTTTACGATATGGATTCAGTTCAAAAGGACCAATGTCTTTGGAAGAAGTAGGGAAGAAGTTTAATGTTACAAGAGAGCGAATTCGTCAAATTGAGGCCAAAGCCTTAAATAAGATTCGTAGATTTTGCCGCTTAAATAAATATAATTATTACTTTGGTAGATTTATTGATGTTAATAGTACTTTGCAAAATAAGGAACTAAAAGGATATAAATTATCTTATAAAAAAGATTTAAAAAGGGGAATATAATATGCAAGAAAAAGTGGGTTTTGAGAAAATAATAAATGATATAGAAATAAAATATCATTTTGCTAATATTAGTAATGATACGTTTAATAGAATTAAGAATGATGCCTTGGCTAAAGTTGGTCCATATGCTTCTGAAAAAGAAAGTATAATACAAGAGTTTATTGAAAAAAGATTAAATAAAATAGTTATTAAACATCTTAAGAATGATAATGAATGTAAGGAAATTGTTGATAACTATATATTAGAGAATATTGGTAATGTAAATGATTATAGTGAAGCCATATCAATTGTAAATAAGATAAATAATTTTTTAAAAAACGGTGAATGTTTAATTGATCCATATATCATTAAAGATTTATTAAATAATAATGATGTAGTTCAATTAATAGCTTCATTAATTTTTCATCATAATTATAATTCAATAACTAGTGGAAGCTATTTATCTAATTTTGACAATGATTTGTTAATAACCTTAATTGATTTTTATTGTGAGATAAATAACATTGAAATTGTTGAAAAAGAAGAAGATAATAGTTATTATACTGAAGATAGTATTAAAGCATTTATTGACGAAATCAAAAAATATCCTTTATTAACAAAAGAGGAAGAACAAGAATTAACTAAGAAAATGCTTGCCGGGGATAGCAAGGCACGAAAAAAATTAATTGAGAGTAATTTGCGTTTAGTTGTTAGTATAGCTAAAAAATACCAAAATAAAGGAGTTGATTTCTTAGATTTAATCCAAGAAGGCAATCTTGGTTTAATCAAAGCAGCTGATCGTTTTGAGTTAAGAGGCACCAAGTTTTCTACTTATGCTTCTTATTGGGTAAGAAGTTTAGTAAGAAAAGCCGTTTTCGATAAAGGTAGAACTATTAGAATTCCGATGTCGGCCTCTGAAAAAATTAACGCGGTATTAAAAGCTAACAGTGAACTAGAAATGTCTTTGGGAAGAACTCCAACTTACGATGAAATAGCTGATAAATTGGGTATAACTGTTGATGCGGTTTCTAAATTATTGAGCACGAGTGGTGAAATAGTTAGTCTTAATTCACTTGTTGGTGAAGAGGAAGACATGGAAATGATAGAAGTAATCCCTTCGAATGAAAAAACACCAGAAGAAATTTGTATTAATTCTAGTATTAGTGATGAAATTAAAAAACTTTTTGAAATTGCTCATCTAACACCAAGGGAACAAGATATTATTTTATGTCGTTTTTGCTTTTATTCACCAGAACCTATGACATTACTACAAGTTGCTGAGAGATATGGATTAAGTCGTGAAAGAGTCCGTCAATTAGAAGTTAAAGCAATTCGTAAACTTAAGACATATGCTATTCGTAGTAAGTCTTATTGTTATTTGGATATAGATGAAGATTATCAAAAAAGAATAAAAGCAAAGCAACTAGAAAATCTTCATAAAACTATATTACCAAGTCCGAAAAAGGAAGAGAAAAAACCATTTGTTAATTGTAAAATGTATACTGAAGATGAAATGAGAACTAAACTTTTGGCCCTTAAAGATGTCGTTATAGATGCTTTAAAGGAAAATTTAAACAGACGCGAAGCTTTAATGTTATCATTATTTTTAGGTACTTTTGATGGTAAATGTTATTCCTTAAATAGTGTTTCATACTTTATGAATACAAGTATTATTGAGGTTTATGAAACTTTTGATAAAATAATGACTTTATATGCACAGTATCCAGTATCTCAAGCTAGCACTTATGTTAAAAAATTAAACTTACTATAGTTTAATTTTTTTATTATTATGATATAATCTTGTTGTAAAAAGGAAGTGTTATTATGGCTAATAAAGCAATTACTTCAAGAGATGTGGATTTTGCTAAATGGTATACTGATGTAGTTAGAGCGGCTAAACTTGCTGACTATACATCAGTAAAAGGATGTATTGCAATTGAACCAAATGGCTATGCAATTTGGGAAAATATGCAAAAAATCTTAGATAAAAAATTCAAAGAATTAGGGCATGTTAATTGTCAAATGCCTTTATTAATACCAGAGAATCTATTTAATAAAGAAAAAGAACTAATAGAGGGGTTTGCTCCTGAACTAGCTTGGGTTACTATTGGTGGTGCTAAAGAATTAGACGAAAAAATGGCAATTAGAGCAACCTCTGAAACTTTATTTTGTGACTATTTTAAAACGCACACTAATTCTTATAAAGACTTACCAAAACTATATAACCAATGGTGTAATGTTTTTCGATGGGAAAAAGAAACTCGACCATTTCTTCGTAGTAGGGAATTCTTATGGCAAGAAGGACATACAATCCATTCTACAGAAGAAGAAGCTATTAAAGAAGCTGAGCAAATGGCTGAAGTTTATAGATGGTTCCATCATGAAATCCTTGCTATTCCATCTATAATTGGAAGAAAAACCGAAAAAGAGAAATTTGCCGGTGCTGATTTTACAATTACAAATGAAGATTTGATGTATAACGGTGTATGCCTTCAGGATGGAACATCACATTACTTTGGTCAAAAATTTGCTAAAGCTTATGATGTTAAGTTTACTAATAAAGAAGGTAATTTAGAATATGTTTATCAAACATCTTGGGGTATTGCTACAAGAATGATTGCCGCTCTTATCATGGTTCATGGTGATGATGATGGCCTCGTTTTACCTCCGAAGATTGCTCCAGTACAAGTCATGATAATTCCAATCGGCGTTTCTGATGAAGTTAATAAGAAGTGTGAAGAAGTTTATAACATACTTAAGGATACGGTATCTGTTAAGGTAGACAATACTGATCGTTCACCAGGATTTAAATTTGCCGAATCAGAAGTAAATGGTATTCCAGTACGTATTGAGATTGGTGAAAGAGATTTAAACGAAGGTAAAATTACTTTAGCAAGAAGAGATACTAAAGAAAGAATAACGGTATCTAAAGACAGTGATATTTTATCCGAAGTTACAAAATTACTTGATGATATTCAAAACAATATGTATCAAAGAGCTTTAGATAGACAAAATAAATTAACATATACTGCTAAGAGTTATGATGAAATGAAAAATATTATTGATACGCAACCAGGATTTATTCATGCTGATTGGTGTGGTAATGTTGAATGTGAAAATAAGATTAAAGAATTAAAAGGATGTAAATCTAGATGTATTGTTAATGAACCTTTAATAACTGGTAAATGTGTATGTTGTGGCAAAGAAGCTAAGCATCATGTTATTTGGGGAGTACAATATTAATGGAAAAATCTTGTGGAACAATTACTATTAAAGATCATAAAGTATTAATGGTTCTTCAGAATCTTGGCCATACATCATTTCCCAAAGGCCATGTTGAAGCGGGGGAAACTGAAGAGGAAACAGCTTTAAGAGAAACGTTTGAAGAAACGGGTATTAGAGTTAAAATTGTTGATAATAGCCCAAGATATACAATTAGTTATCCTGTAAGAGATACGATTAAAGATGTTATCTTCTTTCTTGCGGAAGTCGAAGATGATTCAAAAGCGAACCCTCAAGAAAGTGAAATTAATAAAATCATGTGGGTAGATATTGATAAGGTAAGAGATGCTCTTACACATGAGAATATTAAAGTAATGTGGGATAAAGTATTAAAAGATATGATGGAGGAAAGACTTTAATGAAAAAATGTAGTGATTGTAATGCTGAAATGATTGATAATGTAGAATTATACGGTCAACATCCATTTGAATTAGGTGTTGATGGAGAAAGTGAACTTCTTGTTTCATTTGTTGATGGTAAAACTACAGTTAAGGGTTTATTTGGCAGTGAAAAAGAAAAAGATAATATTTGCGAATATACATTAAAAGCAAGGGTATGTCCTAAATGTGGAAAAGTTGAACTATATATAGATTTAAATAATTAATTAAAAGATAAATTTGTGATATAATGAATATGTGTGAAGAAAAATTCATACAATAAAAAAGGAACTAACTCATTGTCTTAGATGAGTGTTCACCATGGGTGCCCAATCATCAGATTGGGCTTTCTTATTTATTAATCAATTATCAGATAGATAAGAGGTTTAGTAAATAAAAAATGATAATGATTAATAAGATAATGATAATATCTTTTTTAGTCATTAACATCACCTCACTTTCGTAAGGTGAACACCCAATATGAGTAGTTCCAAATACTCTTATAACATAATAAAAAAACGTGTTCAACAATTTCGACAAAAGTAGATTTTATGCGATAAAAAAACAGGATTTTAAATCCTGTTTTAATATACTTTAAATTACTTAGCTTTATTAAGGGTTCTAGCTTCTCTTGTTGAGATAATTACTTTTTCACCATTAATAGTTTTCTTTTGTAAATTTGGTTTTTGTGTTCTTTTAGTTGCATTTAATGCATGAGAACGATTATTACCAGTTAAAGGTTTTTTAGATGTGCATTTTGTTGCCATAGTTTCCCTCCTAATCAAGTAAGAATATACCAAAAATGAAACTAATTGTCAATTAAATAATGATTTGTTTAACTATTTATAAATGGTGTAAATAAATCGTATATAAACCCATTTGTGAAAAAATATTTTTTAAATATGCTATACTTACTATGATGAAAGGAGTAAAGAAATGGAAGAAAAGAAAACAAACGTCATCCTTATAGCTATTATAATAGGCGTTGTATGTTTGGCTGGAGGCTTAGTAGGTGGTTTCTTTATTGGAAAAACTATGACTATTGGTAAGAAAACCAATAATATTATAGAAAAAGGTCTTAATATTATGGATAAGACACTAGATAAAGTCGATGATGCAGTGGATAACCAAATAATTCCTGCTAATGATAATGGTGTAGTAACTGCTACTACTGAAGATCCAGTATTAGTATATTATAATTCTACTGGTTCTAAAACAGTTAGATATATCATTACTAACAAAGAAGCCATAGAAAAAGTTAATAATATTCTTAAAAACAAAACAAAAACTGATTGTAGTGGTGAAGATTTCTGTACTGGTGTAGGATTAGGAAATGAGGTATATATTATTAGTTTTGGAACGGAAGCTAACTCTGTTTATGATGCTAATGGTAAAACGATTGTATATAACAACGAATTCTACGATTTAAGTGGTGATAAAACCGTAGTTGATATTCTTAAAGAATATATAAAATAACTTAGACAGGATTATTAAATCCTGTTTTTTATTGGATTAATATTTGTTATAATATGAAGTAGGGAGTATATCATGATTACACCACTTAAAGTTACTTCAGAGTATTCTCTTTTAAAAAGCTTAATTAGAATACCTGATTTAATAAACTTTTTAAAAGATCATAATATTACATCATGTGCCCTTGTGGATGATGAACTTTTTGGGGTTATGGAATTCTATTTATCTTGTAAAGAGAATAATATTAAACCAATTATTGGTCTTGATTTAATAATTGATGATAAACATCTTTATATATATGCCAAAAACTATGAGGGATATCAAAAATTATTAAAAATCAATACTTTAAAATTTAATAAGATAGATTATGCTGATATCGAAGATAAAAACATTATTATTGTTATTCCATATAATAATTTAGATTGTTATCAAGAGTTTAAAAATAAAAAGAACGTTTATATTGCTTATAGTAAGTTAAGTGAAAAAAAGAATGCTTTATTAATCAGTGAAAATGTTGTTTATTTAAAAAATATTCGTTGTTTAAAAGAAAATGATATTCTATATTTACCATATTTAAAAGATTTGGGTGGTAAATTTGTTTACGATGAAAATGAGTATTTTAAGGATGAAAAGAAAGATTCAGATGATGTTCAAAGAATTGATGATTTTGTTAATATTTTTGCTTTAGAAATACCATTTGATAAACGTTATATACCAGTTTTTAATGAGAAAATAGATTCATATAGATATTTATGTAAATTAGCCTCAGAAGGCCTTAAAAAAAGGTGTGATGGGAATGTTCCTAAAGAATATTTAGAACGTCTTAATATGGAATTAAATACAATCAAAGAAATGGGTTTCGTTGATTATTTTTTAATTGTTTACGATTATGTTTTATATGCCAAAAAACATCATTGTTTAGTAGGCCCTGGTAGAGGATCTGCATCAGGTAGTTTAGTATCATATTCAATTGGTATAACTGATATCGATCCTATAAAATATGATTTATTATTTGCAAGATTTTTAAACCCTTCAAGAAAAAAGATGCCAGATATTGATATTGATTTTGAGGATACTAAACGTGATGAAATAATTGACTATGTTAAAAATAAATATGGCAAAAAGCAAGTAGCATTAGGAATAACTTTTATTCAAATGAAGAGTAAGTTAGTTCTACGAGATGTAGCTAGAATTTTAAACATTGATAAAATACTTTTAGAAAAATTTTTAAGAAATATCAATGCTTCTTTAACATTAACTGAGAATAAAGAGAATAATACCGTTAAGAAATATTTGGAAATCTATCCTGATTTAAATAAACTATATGATATTGCTATTCATTTAGAAAATCTTAAGAAAAGTATTTCTACCCATGCAGCGGGTGTTGTTATATGCAGTGAACAACTTGATAATATTATTCCTATATATATTGAAAATGATAATATTAAAACTGGTTTTCCAATGGATTATCTTGAAAAGTTAGGCCTTCTTAAAATGGATTTTTTAGGTCTACACAATCTAAATTTAATTAGTCAAATAATTAATAAGATTCCTAATTTAAAATTATCCGATATTCCTTTAGATGATGAAAAAACGTTTGCATTATTTCAAAAAGGGGATACCGATGACATTTTTCAATTTGAGTCTAATTATGCTAAAAATAATTTAATAAAATTAAATGTTAAGTCATTTGATGAATTATCCATTGCGGTTGCCTTAGTTAGACCTGGACCATCAAATCAAATCGATGCTTATGTTGAAAATAAAACTGATATTAATGATAGTTTAAAAGATATCTTAGGATCCACACGTGGTATCATTATCTTCCAAGAACAAGTTATGAAATTATTTGAAGTCATTGGTGGTTATACACCATTTGAGGCTGATAATGTTCGTATCGCTATGAGCAAGAAAAAAGAAGATATTATTGAAAAAGAACAAGAAAGATTTATTTCTAGTGCTGTATCAAGAGGATACTCACAAGATTTTGTTGTTAATTTATTTAATCAAGTTAAAAGATTTGCTGAATATGGTTTTAACAAATCTCATTCGGTTGCCTATGCTTTGATTGCCTATCAAATGGCATATTTTAAAGCTAATTATCCGGTAATCTTTAATTTGGTATTATTAAATAATTCTAAAAGCATTAATGATAAGAAAAGATTATTTAATAATCTAAGACAATTAGACATTAAGATATTAAAACCAAATATTAATGTAAGCACAAAAGAATATATTTATAAAAATAAATATTTATTAATGCCTTTAAATAGTGTAAAAGGTTTAAATGATAATGTTATAGACGAAATATTATTAAGAAAAGATAAGAAATATGTTGATATTTTTGATTTATTTATTAAATGCAATAATATTTTAAATGAAAGTGTTTATAAGATTCTTGTCTTATCTGGTTTACTTGATGAATTTAAAATCGGCAGAAAAACATTATTGGAAAATTATGAGTTAATCAAGAACTACGCTAAGATGGGTGATAGTAATTTAGCTAAACCTTTATTAGAAACCAAAGAAGAGTATACTTCCGAAGAACTTCGAAGTATGGAACTAGAATATTATGGCTTTTATATTGGAAATCATCCGAGTGGTCTTTACAAAAATTGTGTCAAAATTAAAGATTGTGCGAAGTTTTTATTTAAAAACGTTAAAATGGTTTTATTAGTCGAAAAAGTTACTAAGATTAAGACTAAAAAAGGGGAAGAGATGGCTTTTGCTTTAGTATCCGATGAAACGGGTGAAAGCGAAATAACCTTGTTTCCAGAGGTTTACAAAACGATTTTAGACCTTAAAACTAATGATTTAGTTGAGGTAGACGTCAAATGTTCTAAGCGGTTTGACAAATACCAAATAATTGTCAATAATATTAAAAGAAAGTGAATTAAGCATGAATGAGGAGTTAAAAAGATTTTTTGATAGTATTAAGTTTGAAAGCAGCAGTTTTAACTCTGCAGAAATAGAAAAGGTAGTATATAATACAAAAAAAGATAGTTACGAAGTAATTATTAAAAATGATAGTATTATATCTTATCCTGAGATTAAGAAACTAATATTAGCTTGTGATAATAAAATTAAAGGTGAAAAGAATTGCAGTGTATCATTTAAATACACTGATTTTGCTGATGCTTTAATTTTTATTAATGAATTCTTTGCTGACTTTTATCTTGATCGACCATCGATGGGTAGTTTAAATATCACTTTAGATAATGATTTAGTCATTATTAAGACCAAATCTATTTTAGAAAAAGAACAAATTGAAAAAGATTTAACCAAGATTAAGAAACAATTAAAATCATTAGGACTAGATAAGTATTCTTTTGATATTAACATTGATCTTGATGCTATTAAAACAATTCAAGATGAAATAGCAAATGAAACCAAAATAGAGAATAAAAAAGAGGAAGAATCGCCGATGATTATGGGCCTTCATCGTGATGGTGAAGTAACTAAGTTTGATAGTGTTTTTGGCGAAGTAAAAAATACTATTTTTGAAGTTTATGTTTTTGCTATTGAAGAATTAGAGAAAAAGGGCAAAAAAGGCCCAGTTTTTGTTAACAACATTAAGGTATCTGATAAAACGGATAGTTATTTAATGAAAATTGTTAAATTTGATAAAGAAGAAAATAGCGAAATCATGAAGAAACTAAAAGTGGGTAATTGGTTGCGTATTTTTGGTGATATAACTCTTGATGATTTTACCCATACTTTTATTTTAAATCCTAAGAGTATTGAAAAAATTCCTAGTCGAGAAGAGAAGATTGTGGATGATGCTGAAGTTAAAAGAGTAGAGCTTCATGCGCATACGATGATGAGTCAAATGGATGGTATTACAAAAATTGATTTAGGAAAACATACATGTGAGCTTGTATCAAGATGTATCGATATGGGTTATAAAGGCGTTGCTATAACTGATCACAATGGTTGTCAAGCCTTCCCAATTGCTTATGGTTTAATTAAGGCTCATAATGCCGGTATTGAAGATCCCAAGGAACATTTTAAAGGTTTATACGGAACAGAACTTACTTTAGTTGATGATACTGTTAAAATTGTTACAGGAACTAGTACTTTGCCATTTGAAGGAACTACTTTTGTCGTATTCGATACTGAAACAACTGGTTTTAACGCTGGCGGCGAAGATCAAATGATTGAGATTGGTGCTGTAAAAATTAAAGATGGTGAAATTATTGATCGTTTTGATGAATTTATTAATCCTGGACGTCATATTCCCGATCATATTACAAATATTACCGAAATAACTGATGAAATGGTTAAAGATGCTGATGATGAGAAAACTGTTACGCAGAAATTCCTAGCGTGGGCTGGTAATGATCCTATGGTGGCTCATAATGCTAAGTTTGATATTTCATTTATTGATATGGCTATGAAAAGATACAACTTAGGTGAATTTAATAATGTAGTAATAGATACTTTGGAATTATCAAGAGCCATTGATAGAGAATATGCACGTCATAGTTTATCGGCAATTGTTAAAAGATATAATGTACCTTTTGATGAAGAACATCACCATCGAGCTGATTATGATGCCGAAGGCACGGCGTTGGTATTTGATAAAATGCTAAAGAAATTTGTCGGACCAGAATATCAAACAATTAATGATTTAGAAAAATTAGTTAGTAAAGATGAAATTCATAAATTCGGTAGAACTTTTCATTTTAATGCTATAGCTTTAAATAAAACCGGATTAAAAAATTTATTTAAGATTATCTCTTTAGCTAATACAACTTATTTATATAAAACACCAAGAATTCTTCGCAGTAAGTTAAATGAATTAAGAGATGGGTTATTAATAGGTAGCGGTTGTTATGAATCAGAAGTATTTCAAGAAGCAAAAAGTAAAGATGATGAAGAATTGTCTAATATTATCAATTTCTATGATTATGTTGAGGTTCAACCGCCAGATGTTTATGATCATTTAATTCAAACATCTGATTTCAAAAATTATGTTGAAATTCAAAACCATATTAAAAAAATTATTAATGCCACTAAAAAGGCCGGTAAATTAATAGTAGCTACTGGTGATGTACATCATTTCTCAAAAGAGGATAAAATATATCGTGAAATAATTGTTAATCAAAAAGTACCAGGTGGTGGAAGACACCCACTTGCGAAATCTGAAATACATAATATTCCATCACAACATTTTAGAACCACTAAGGAAATGCTAGAGAATTTCTCATTCTTAGATGAAGATTTAGCTTATGAAATTGTTGTAACTAATACCAATAAAGTCCTTGATATGGTTGAGGAAATTGAGGTTATTATTGATACCCATGGTGTTCCATTCTCACCAAGAGTTCGTAGTGATGATGGTAAGAGTTATCTTGATTGTCCACGAGTAGTAACTGATCTAGTATATGAAAAAGCTGAAGAATGGTATGGAAATCCACTTCCACATAATATCGAAGAACGTATAGCTAAAGAATTATATGGTGATATTGTTTATAATTATTGGAATGAGAAGATTAAAAAGGATAATCCGGATATTAGTTCTGAAGATTTAGAAAAGGAAACATTCGCTCATTTACATGAAACTATTTTAAAAGGCTTTGATGAAGTAAAATCATTAGTAACGGAGTATGTTAAAGATAATTGGACTGATGAGGATGGTCAAATGGATGATAAAGCCCTTGCTAAGAAAGTTAAGAAAACGCTTGGTGGTATTATCGGTGGTGGATTCGATCCAATTTACTTAATAGCCCAAAGACTAGTTAAACACTCAAATGATGACGGTTATTTAGTAGGATCTCGTGGTTCTGTTGGATCTTCCTTTGTGGCTACCTTAATGGGTATTTCCGAAGTTAATCCATTGCCAGCTCATTATCGTTGTTTAAATTGTAAACATAGTATATTTATAGATGATGATGGCAAAGAATATGGTGCTACATATTCATCAGGATACGATTTGCCTGATAAAAAATGTCCAAATTGTGGTAAACCGCTTAAGAAAGATGGTCAAGATATGCCATTTGCCACTTTCTTAGGATTTAATGCTGATAAAGTTCCTGATATTGACTTAAATTTTTCGGATTTAAATCAAGCATCAGCACATGAATACACTAAAGTATTATTTGGCGTTGATAATGTATTTAGAGCAGGTACTATTGGTACAGTTGCAGATAAAACAGCATATGGCTTTGTAAGAGGTTATTTTGAAGATAAAGGTATCATGCATAAGAATTCATGTGAAATAGAACGTCTTGCTCAAGGATGTATTGGATGTAAAAGAACTACTGGACAACATCCAGGTGGTATTGTTGTTATTCCTGATTATATGGAAGTATCTGATTTCACACCATATCAATATCCGGCGGATGATCCTAATTCTGCATGGAGAACTACACACTTTGATTACCATTCTATTGAAGAAGATGTTTTAAAACTAGATATTCTTGGTCACTCTGATCCAACACAACTTCGTTTAATTCAAGACTTATCGCATACGAACGTTTCGGATGTACCACTTGATGATAAAGATACCATGAGTATTTTCTCTAGTACCAAGGTATTAGGAGTTACAAATGAACAAATAATGTGTCCAACAGGTACTTTAGGTATTCCAGAATTTGGTACTAATTTTACAATCGGTATGGTTGATGAAATAAAACCAACTCATTTTGCGGAACTTGTTAAAATTGCTGGACTTTCTCATGGTACTGATGTATGGCTTGGTAATGCTCAAGAATTAATAAAAAATAATGTTGTACCTTTTTCTGAAGTTATTGGATGTCGTGATGATATTATGGTTTATTTAATCTATAAAGGTTTAAAGCCAATCAAGGCTTTCAAGATTATGGAGTTTGTTCGTAAAGGAAAAGCTTCAAAAGATCCTGAAACATGGAAAGAACATCGTCAAACAATGGAGGATGCTGGAATTGAACCATGGTTTATTGATTCTTGTGAAAAAATCAAATACATGTTCCCTAAAGCCCATGCTGCTGCCTATGTAACATCTGCCTTTAGAATTGCATGGTACAAAGTGCATATGCCAGCATATTTCTATGCATCATGGTTCTCAACTAAGGCTACTGATTTTGATATTGACTCCATGATTAAAGGTTATGATGCTATCAAAGAAAGATTAATTGATATTAAAAATAAAGGTTATGATGCCACTAATAAAGAAGAGGGCATTTCTGAATGTTTAAATGTTGCTTTGGAAATGGCTGCTAGAGGTATTAAGGTAGCACCATTTGATTTATATAAATCGAAAGGATTAACTTTTGGCGTTGAGGATGATCATACAATTATTCCTGCCTTTGTTACTATTGATGGACTAGGGGAAACCGTAGCTAAAAATATTGAAGAAGAAGCCCAAAAACATCCATTTATATCTATCGAAGATTTTGCCAAACGTTGCAAAGTTTCGCAAACTTTAGTCGATAAAATGCGGGAAATGGGTATATTCAAAGGAATGAATGAAACATCACAATTAAGTTTGTTTTAAAAGGTGATTTTAGTAATCATCTTTTTTAATGTAAAGAAAGTGCAACTTACGTTAAGCAAAAATGAAAGTTATTAACATTTTTATGATTTTTCTTTGTTTAATATTTTGAATGTGCTACAATAAAATTGTAAGATAGGTGATGGCGATGACAAAATTATATACAATCGAAGAACTATTACATGAAAACATTAGCCAAAATACCCCTACAGACTTTTTAAAGAACGAAGGCAATATCCAAAAATATATAAGTGAAGTATTCGGTCGTCTTGCAACAGGTGAATATTTTGATAATGTTAATAAGTTAGATATAGAACAAAAGAAACAATATGAAAAAGACGTTCGAAGTACAATTTATAACCCCGATATTTTAAAATATATATGGAATTATCGTTTAGAAGTAATGAATAACAATAATGTAGATGAATATGTTGCTCAAAAATATATTTCAGAAGTTTTACAATATATTCTTGTTTATATGAAAGAAATAAAATTAATAGAAATCAGTGAACAGAAAAATTCTAATATTAAACCCGATTTCGATTTAAACCATAATTGGGTAGTAAAAGCGCAAACAGTTATAGCTAAAATAAAGATGGATTTAGAAAATTTATATATAAAGAACTTATTACCAAATACTTTGTTTACCACAGAAACAAATGATGGTTTAGGTCTTTTAATCACCGGATTACGTGATGGTCATTATGACGAAGTTAATACCGATGATATTCTAAATCAAATTGGAATTAAAGTTAATTCCGAAGAATTAATGACAAAAAATTCAAGATAAAGGGGTAAAACTCCTTTTTTAGATGGAAGGGAAGGTAATAAAATGGAAGAGAAAGAAATAAGAGAGAAACTAATTGAAAATCTCAAAAAGAAAGTAACAATTTCTGCGTTAGAGGAAAAGTTTCATTTATCTAAGTTGGAAATACTTGGTCATATCAAAAGACTTAAAGATGAAGGTATGAAAATATCTTATTATGAAAAAGATAATGAAGCCTTTGTTTCAATTAATGAATATCCGGATTTATCAAAAGAATATACTTATCATATTGATGTTGATAATAATGAAAAATTAAAATGTGCATATATATCTGATTTAAGATTTGGTTCTAAGAATGAACAAATAGCAATTTTAAATGACTTATATAAGAAGTTTGCCTCTGAAGGTGTTAAATATGTCTTTGTATTAGGCAATCTTATCGAAGGTGTTTATACTGGTGAAGATGCTAATGCTTATATGGAAAATTTAATTACTAATGATGCTGAAGCACAAACAGAACATTTAATTAATTATTATCCTCATGTCGAAGGTATTAAAACTTTATTTATTGCTGGTAAAAACGAACTTAAAGTTGCTAAGAAAATAAATGTTGGTGAAACAATTGCTAAAGCTCGTAATGATATGATTTATCTTGGACCAAAGAGTTGTTTAGTAACAATTAATAATGTATCTATGCGTATAGAACAGCTTAAGAAAGGTGATGCATATACAATTGCCTATGAACCACAAAAATATTTAAGAAGTATGCCTAGTTATGAAGACTATGATCTTGTTATGTTAGGGGGAACACGTTCATTACAACATTTCCCATCATTAAGAGATATGCAAATATTTACAGTTCCTTCAGTAGTTGAAAGAACACCAAAGATGCGTAATGGTTATGAACAAAATACTATTGGTGCATTACAAACAACAATATCATTTACTAAAACTGGTAAATTAAAAAGAGTTGTTCCAGAAATAATTCCATATTATCAACCAAGTAAAGAGAGTTATTTAACAATTAAAAAATTAGATATTGATAAAGATAATAAACCAGGTAAGGGAATAGTTGATGAAAATTCTCATATGTATTTTGATGATTTTGATAAATTATATCGTCGAATTAAAAAAGAACAATCATTTGATGAATTAAAAGATCGTTTAGGATATAGTGAACTTGAGCTTGAAGGTGTTATTGATATTCTAAATACTTATGGAAGAGAAATTGAAATAGTTAATGAAGGTGGCGAAAGAGTTGTTCGTAAACATGTTCAAATTCATAAAGATCCAACCATTAAACCACCAAAAGAAGAACTACATAAAGTTGAAATGTTAGTTGCTTCTGATACACATTACGGAAGTATCTGGTGCCAACCATCATTTGTTAATACAGCAGCTAGAGAAGCCTATAACAGGGGTATTAAAATAGCTTTACATATTGGTGATATTACTGATGGTGATTATGCACCATTACGTCCTAATCATCCAAAAGAAACGTTCTTACATGGTTCTACTGCGCAAATTGATTATGTTGTTGAAAACTTGCCTCGATATCCAGGTATGACTTGGTATGGTATTACGGGTAGTCATGATAAAACTCATGAATTTAAATATGGTGATCGTGTTGGTGATATTTTAGCTAAGAAACGTCCTGATTTTATTTACTTAGGTGAAGATAAAGGAATCTTTACGGTAGATAATTGTAAGATTGAATTATTCCATCCAGGAGGAGGAACATCTAGAATATTATCTACTAAAGCTCAAAATGGTATTGATCAATTAGCATCTAAAACAAAACCTAATATTCAAATAAGAGGTCATTATCATAAAGTATTCTACATGTTCTATCGTAATATTCATGAAATTTATTGTCCATGTAATGTTGATACTTCGAAGTTTATGATGTTAAATGAACTTCCTAACTTAATGGGTGATTATTTCTTAACTGTTTATTATGATGATTTAGGTAATGTTCAATACTTAGATGTTGAACCAATGTTATTTAATCAAGATGATGTTAGACAATATGATTTCGATAATCCAAGAAATTATGTTAAGAGTAAAATTCTAACACCATTTCATAGATAATTAACAAAAAGTGAAACTTAAACGTTTCACTTTTTTATTTTATTGTTAATTACAATAATATATAATATAATAGTATCTAATCAAAAAGAAAGGTATTTTATGAAGAGTAATGCAGCAATTAAAGTTATTGGTCTGACTAAAACATTTAAAAAAAGGGTTGATAAACCATTAACTATTAAAGAACGTTTATTAAGAAAACATGATAAAAAAGTTGTATATAAAAAAGTATTAGATAATGTTTCTTTTGAAATACCTTCTGGTCAAACAACTGGTATTATAGGAACTAATGGTGCTGGTAAATCAACGGTTCTTAAAATTTTATCTAAAATCTATTATCCAGATAAAGGTAAAATTAAAATCAATGGCAAATTGGTTAGTTTAATTGAATTAGGTGCTGGCTTTCATCCTGATTTTACAGGTCGGGAAAATATTTATTTTAATGCTTCTATTTTTGGACTTAATAGGAAAGAAATTGATAAAAAAATCGATAATATCATCGCTTTTTCTGAACTTGAAGAAGATATAAATATGCCAATTAGAACATATTCATCAGGAATGTATATGCGTCTTGCTTTTTCTATCGTAACAAATATCGATGCTAACATAATTTTAGTAGATGAAATTCTTTCGGTAGGTGATTATTCTTTTAAGAAAAAGAGTTTTAATCGTATCAAACAACTAATCAAGCATGGTACTACAATGGTAATTGTATCCCATGATTTAAAACAACTAGAAAGTATTTGTGATAAAGTAATTTGGATTAATAAAGGTAAAATTAAGATGTATGATGATGCTAAAAAAGTCATAACGGCTTATAAAAAGGAGTGTGAATAATATGTACGTATTAACACACTATAAAACTTTTTTATATACAATGATTCAAAAGAACTTACGTGGTAAGTATAAACATTCGGTTTTAGGTGTTCTATGGTCATTTATTAACCCCTTAATGCAAGTGGCTATTTATGCCATTATTTTACCGTTTGTTATGAAAACACCTGAGGATCATTTTCTAATATTTGTCTTATGTGGTATTATCCCATGGAACTGGTTTTCTTCGGCCGTAAATTTAGCAACGACTTCCATTACATGTGATCCAAACTTAATAAACAAAGTTTATTTTCCCAGAGAAGTTATTCCTTTAGCAGTAGCAATTAGTACAACTATTAACTTTTTAATATCATGTGTCATTATATTGGTATTTGCTCTAATTTATAATGTTGGTATAACTTGGCATATTGTTTTTTTACCTTTGCTAGTATTTATTGAATTTATAATTGTTTATGCATTATGTTTATTAGTTTCAGCATTAAATGTATTTGCAAGAGATGTCCAATTTATGGTTCAATTTGGTATTAGTTTGTTATTCTATGCAACACCAATTCTATATAATACTGATGTATTCCCAGCAAGTGTTAAGTGGATCTTTAAATTAAATCCTCTTTCACAAATAATATTATCATTTAAAGATATTTTCTATTATCATTCTATTCCTCAATTAAGTAATTTATTAGTAGTATTAATAGGTTCTATATTATTATTTATAATATGTAAATTAATCTTTAATAAACTATCTAAAAAATTTGCTGAAGAATTATAAACAAGGTTTTTTAACCTTGCTTTTTTCTTATTAAATTGATATCAAAATAGATATATGCTATAATTAAATATGAATAATGTAGAAAGGAGCACATATGAAACAAAAAGTTGAACTTAGATATGTAGCTGCTCCTTTAATATCAATCATTGCTTTTATTATTTTAATAGGTGGCGCATCATATGCTTACTATTCTCAATCAGTAGGTGGTGCAACTAGTGCCTCTAATATAGCTAATGCTAATTTAACAGTACCAAGAGGTTGTTCCTTTTTAGCAAATGCTACTAATTGTTCAATAACAAGTAGTACAGCTACTACAACTAGTTTTACTGATAGTGTTGTAACAAGAGCAGAAATGTCACAAGCATATTCAGGAAATAGTGTTGCACAATCAACTTGTGCTCTTAATATCGGTGTTCAGGGACAAGCAGGATGCAAGTGTTCATATACTGTTACAGTTGTTGGCCAAACAACGACTAATTTTGTTAATGGTAGTTTAAAAGTAAATGTTGCAAAAGATGGAACTAATCAAACGATTCTTCCAAGTACTTATCAAGAAGTTGAATATATAGGAAGTACTGGAACACAATTTATTGATCTTCCTTTTGGTTTTGATAGAACAGATATTGTTGATTTTGATATGAGTGTAGATACCAACCAAACTACCGACAAATACTTGGTTTCTCCTAACTCATGGAACAACAATAATAACCGTTTTGCTATGGGCATAGGTATGCATTATCCAAATCTTGCAGTTGGCTTTGGTAGTAAATCAACAGATAATACAGATTTGAGTCCAAGTGTAGCTAATGACGGTGAAAGGCATCAATGGCATTATCAAAACTCTGTTTTTACAATACTTGATTTAGGTGTTTCTTATAATGGCACTTCAGATACTTTTGGTGGTACAACAACTAATTTAAGACTATTTTATGGATATAATGCCAATACTAAAGGAAAAATATATCGATATGTTCATTGGAAAAACGGTTCAAAGCGTGTTGAATTAATACCTTGTTATCGTAAAAGCGATAATGTAATCGGGTTATATGATATAATAAATGGCACATTTTATACAAATAATGGTAGTGGAACATTCAGTAAAGGTTCTAATGTTACATCCACAGAATTCGATGCCAGTTTAAGTTATAAGAATACTGGTACAATTACAGTATCATCAACTGGTACAGCTGTTTATACAAATTATAGTTTAACATTGAAAGTTTATAATGTTCCTCGATCACAGAATTATCAGTCGGGACAAAGTTATGTATATTATTTAAGAGCAACACCGACATGTACTGTAGCATAAAATAAGCAACCGGAAGGTTGCTTTTTTGGTGTTTTTTTTCTATAATATTTTTATAGTGGAAAGGAGTTTTTGAATGCAAAAAAAACGTGAAATAAAATCATTAATAGCTCCTTTAATATCAATTGTTGCCTTTTTAATTCTTATTGTTGGCTCTTCATATGCATATTTTTCCCAGTCTATTGGTGGTATAGGAAATGCTGCTAATATTGCTAATGTTAATGCCACAGTACCAAGGGGTTGCACTTTCTTAGCTACAGCTACAAATTGTATTCTTACAAGTAATGCAGGAACAACAACTGCTTTTACCGATGCTTATATTTCCACAGCTGAAATGTCTCAGGCTTATGCTGGAAATAGTGTAGCACAAGCTTCTTGTGCTCTAAATATTGGCGTACAAGGAGCTGCAGGTTGTAAATGTGGATATACAGTTTCTTTATCTGGACAATCAACAACAAATTATACTGCTGATTCATTAAAAGTAACAGCGGCCAAAGGTGGTACTACGCAAACGTTACTTCCAAGTGCTTATCAACAAGTTGATTATATAACTTTTCAGGGTGCACAATATATCGATACTGGTTTTGCTTTTAATCCAACTACCGATGGTATTAGCGTGGTTTTTCAACCAAATACAACATCACAAGATTCAATGGTTTTCGCAATGGGAACCCGTTCTAATCCACTTATTTGGTTATATAATGCTGGCAGTATCTTGTATTATTATACGAGTGCTGGAAATTCTAGTAATTTAGGAAAGGATACTCAAAAACATATAGCTTATTATAATCAAAAAAAGGGTTATTTTGATGGTAATTTAGTATTAAATGCCACGGGTTCTTTTAGTACAGCATCACCATATCCAAATATGTTTATTGGAGCTCTTATTAACGGTACCGAAAAAGGTTGGTATTTTAAGGGTAATATTCATATTGTTATTTTATATCGTAATAATGCTGTTGAAAGAATTTATGTTCCTTGTTATCGAAAGAGTGATAGTGTAATTGGAATGTATGAATTAAAGAGTGGAGTCTTTTATACAAATGCTGGTTCCGGTAGTTTTGCTAAAGGTAGCAATGTAACCGAATTTGATGTTAGTATGCCATTTAATTCTACAGGAACAATTAGTGTAGCTAGTACCGGAACAGCCGTTTATAATCAATATAACTTAACGTTAAAAGCATATAATGTTGATCTAGCGCAAAATAATTTAGCTGGTAATGGCTATGTTTATAAATTAAAAGCAACTCCCGTTTGTACTGTAGGAGCTGAATCTCATACCGTAACTTATGATGCTAATGGTGGTAGTGTATCACCGACAACTGGAACCGCTTCTTTAGCTGACACATATGGATCAATGCCAACGCCAACATATTCAGGACACTCATTTAGTGGTTGGTTTGTTAATCAAGTGCATGACTTTACTTTAGCGGCTTCATCAACAAGTAATTATAATTATTATGTTATTGCTTATGTTCGACCAGGAACTAAATATACCATCCGCATTGGATCTGCAAAAGTAACTTCTGGTAGTGCAACTCAATTTACTACATTAGTATATGATGCAACGTCTGCGGCCAGTTTAGGATCATATTTAACAGCTTTTGGTGATAATCTTAGTTATGAGGTATCGGTTCCTGCAACCGCTGATCCAACACATTCTTTAAGAATATTAATTTATTCTGGACAAGCTGGTTCGACAATGAATATAGCTACAGCATATAATAACGTTGACATCAGTACTAATGATGGTTATGCAATGAATGGCAATTCAATTGTATCTACCGGATATGATCATACACTTTATGCTAAGTGGAATTAGAATATAATAGAAAGGTGAATTATGGATAATAATGAAAAATGGATTAGCAAAAAAGAATTAATGATACCTTTGTTTTCATTATGCACCTTTTTATTACTTTTAGGTGGGGCATCTTATGCCTTTTATACTCAATCAGTAGGTAGTGTTGGGGACCCTTCCAACATTGCTAATGCTAATTTAACAGTTCCTAGAGGTTGTTCATTTATTTCCAATGCCACCAATTGTACTATTACTTCTAATTTGGGTAGTGGAACTAATTATTCTGATAGTGTAATAAGTCGTGCGGAAATGGCTCAAGGTTTTCAAGGAAATAGTGTAGCCCAATCTTCATGTGCGCTTAATATTGGTGTTCAAGGTGCAGCTGGTTGTCGGTGTACTGCCAGAATCACAGTAGTAAATCAATCTAGTGGTTATACTGGTAGTTCGCTTAAAGCACAAATAACTTCAACAAATACATCTCATAGTCAATCACTACAAAATATAAATACACTTACAAATTTTAATATTGGTCTTCAAGTTGCTACTACAGGAACTGCTGTTTATGAAAACCTTTCCTTAACGCTTAAAGCTTTTAATACCGATTATATTCAAGATTTTCAAAGTGGTATTAATTATTCATATTATTTAAGAGCAACGCCAACATGTACAGTATCTACAGATACTTCAGGACCAACGGTATCATTATCATCATACACATATAAAGAAGATGATTTTAGTGGTTGGAGTAAGAATAATTCATCTGCTTCAAATGGTATTTTAGTATTAGGGGCAAATGGTAGTAACGGAACAGCTACATCACCATTTATAAATGTTAACTACGGTTATTGGTATGCATCCTTTGATGCATATACCACGAACGCCTCAACTAATTTTTCACCGCAAGGTGGAGTTCATGGAGGAGCAACTTATTATGATGCTAATCAATCAAGTGTAACGGCAAGTAATGGATATTCAGCCAATGGAACAGCCAAACCATTACCTTTGAATACTTGGCAATCATTTGGCGAAGGCATGTGGAGTGGTTTTGGTTACGGCAACCCTGTAAAATATATTAAGATTAATTTGAATGCAACGGGTACTTATTCTGCACCACCAACTACTATTAAAAATTTCAGAGTATATGGTTTAGCAATGCCTAATTCATTTTATATAATAAAGGTCACTTCAACTGATAATGCTGGTGTTGTTCTAACTAAATATGCATCAGGAAATCAATCAAAATCTTATTTTGCAAGTAATGGAACAGTAGTTAACTCTGATGAAATTAGGGTAACTGCCAATGGAACTTATACGGTTTATGTTAAAGATATTGATGGTAATGATGCAATTGCTACAATCAATATTACAAATATTGCATAAAAGAACTCTAAGAGTTCTTTTTTAATAGAATAAATTATGATAAAATACTTATATAAAGGAAGTTGTTATGGAAATATTTATACCGGATATGTATCAACAAAGTGTTTATAAGATCAATTATAAAAAGTTAGCAAAAAGAGGGATAAAATGCTTACTTTTTGATTTGGATAATACTTTGGCTTCTTATGCTGAACATGAACCTTCTCAAGATATTAAGGAACTTTTTCATATGCTTTCCAAAGATTTTAAAGTAATTATTATTTCTAATTCTCATAAACGAAGATTAAGACCATTTAAAGAAATACTAAATGTCGATGTTGCTTTTTCATCAAAAAAACCAATGAAGAAAAAATATTTAAAGATTATGGAATTATATGGTTTTAAACCAGAACAAATGGCTTGTATAGGGGATCAAATTATGACTGATATATGGGGTGCTAACCGCGTAGGTAGTTTATCTATTTTGGTAAATAGTATTAGTGCCGAAGAACCTATATGGACCAAATGTAATCGTGTAATAGAAAGAATTATTCTAAAGAAATTACATAAAAAGGGCATTTATACTAAAGGTGTTTATTATGAATAGATGCTTAGGATGTGGAAAAGAACTACCTGATGGTAATAAATATTGTGAAAGATGTTTTCAAATAAAAAACTATAATAATCAAGATAATAATGTTGAGATGTTAAGTAATGATGAAATAATCAAAAAAGTAAATGAGTATCATACTTTTACTTTATTTTTATGTGATTTTTTAAATTTAAATCAAAAAGTAATCAATTATTATAAACAAATTAATAATCAAAAAATCTTTATTTTAACAAAAATGGATATCATTCCTAAAAATGTTTCATTAGATCAATTTGTTGATAATTTAAAAAGGGTATATAGTTTAGATAGGTTAATGCTTTTATCAATAAAGAATAATTATAATATTAAAGAATTAAATGAACTGATTGAAAATGAACAACAGGTATTATTAATTGGACCCGCATCTTCTGGTAAAAGTAGTTTAATTAATTATTTATTTAAAACAGAACTAACAGTCTCTAATAAACAAAATACAACTTTAGCGTTTAATGAATTTATGATTAATGATATTAAGGTTATTGATAGTCCTGGTTTTCAAGTTAATAAGAATTTAGTTTCTAAACAAGCAGGATATTTAAGACCCATTATTATTAATTTAAAAAAAGATTATATGTTAGAGATTAATGAATATAAATTATCATTTGATAAAGAGGTAAATATAACTTTATTTCTAGATAAAAATACTATTTATAAAACATTAAAAAAAGAATTACTAACCAATGATATTATTATTAATAACAAATCTGATTTAGTAATTGATAATTTAGGTTTTATTTATTTTAAAAATGGTTGTAAAGGTTATTTAAATAAATTAGATAATGTCGAAAACAGAGAAAGTTTGGTGGCCTAAATGAGCAAAGTTAAAGTAATGAGTGAACTGCTTGCAAATAAGATTGCTGCCGGAGAGGTAATTGAGAAGATTGCTTCCATAGTTAAAGAACTAGTGGAAAACGCTATTGATGCTGGTTCTAATGAAATTGAAGTGCATCTTAAAAATTCTGGTAAAGACGAAATAAAAGTAATCGATAATGGCTCCGGAATGGATAAAGAAGATGCCTTAAATGCTTTCTTAAGACATGCAACTTCCAAAGTCTATAAAGAAGAAGATTTATATTTTATTGATACATTAGGTTTCCGTGGTGAAGCATTAGCTTCAATTGCTTCAGTATCGGAAGTAGAACTTAAAACTTTTGATGGTAAAGAGTCATCATATGTTCATATTAAGGGTGGTGAAGTATTAGAAACTAAAAAAGGTGATGAAAGAAAAGGTTCATCCTTTGTCATATCTAATATTTTTTATAATACCCCAGCTAGATTAAAATACCTAAAAAGTGATGCCACAGAATTAGCTAACTGTGTTAGTTTTATGGAAAAACTGGCGTTATCGAAACCCAACATTGCCTTCACTTTAACTAATAATGATAATGTCATTGTTAAAACTAGTGGATCGGATAATCTTTTAAAAGCAATTCATGAAATATTTGGTATGGAAATATCATCTAATATGCTTTTGTATAGTGCTAATAATGATGATTTTAATATTTATGGCTATGCATGTAAACCCCATATTTTAAAAACAACTCGTAATTTAATGATTACTTTAATTAATGGTCGAGTAGTGAAGAATAATGAAATCAATAATGCCATTAATGATGCTTATTATACATATAAACCTGAGGGTAAATATCCTGTGGTTATTTTAAATATTGAAACCGATCCAACGATTGTTGATGTTAATATTCATCCAACTAAACAAGATGTTAAAATTTCTAAGATTAATGAATTATGTGAATTAATAACTAATGCTATTAAAAAAGCATTATATGATAATTTATTAATTATTAAACCAGCAGATAATATAACTACGGAACCAGTAAAAGAACCAGTTCCTGATGAGATTAAAGTTATTCCTAAAGAAGAAAAGCAATTATTTATGGATTTTAAAACCGAAACAATTGTCCAAAATGAAGAGATTAAAAGTTTGGTTTTATATCCCGTAGGTCTTGCTCATGGTACGTATATTATCGCCGAGAATGAAGATGGTATATATCTTTTAGATCAACATGCGGCATATGAAAGAATTAACTATGAAAGATATATGAAAAAGTTAAGGGAAAAAGAAGTTAGTAAAGTATCCATGTTAATACCAATTACCATTGAAATGAGTGCATCTGAATATACTGTTTTTAAAACTAAAGAAGATATCGTAAGAAGTCTCAATATTGATTTTGAAGAATTTGGTATTAATACAATTAAAGTAACTGCTCATCCAACTTGGTTAAAAGAAGGTTATGAAGAAGAATCTATTCGCAAGATAATTGATTTAATACTAACTTTAGATAAGAATTTTGATCGGGTTAAATTTGAAGAAAAGATTGCTATTACTTTAGCATGTAAAATGTCTATTAAGGCTAATCATCATATATCCAATGAAGAAATTCAATATATTTTAGATGAGCTTGTTAAGTGTGATAATCCATACAATTGTCCACATGGAAGACCAACAATAATTAAATTTACAATTTATGATTTAGAAAAGATGTTTAAAAGGGTAATGGATTAGGAGGTATATAGTGAAGGTATTATTTGCAACACATAACGAATCTAAGGTAAATCGTTTTAAAGATAACCTTAAGTTATTTAATATCGAGTTAGAAAGTCTTAATGATTATAAAGTAGATATGGAGATTTCAGAAACTGGTAAAGATGTTGTCGAAAATGCAATATTAAAAGCTAAAGGTTATTATGAGCTTACTAAAGTACCTACAATTAGCATGGATGATGGTCTTTATATCGAGGGAATACCTAAAGAACTAGAACCGGGTTTATTTGTTCATCGTGTTAATGGAAAAGAATTAAAAAATAATGAAGAAATGATTGATTATTATAGTAAATTAATTCATGAATATGGTGGTAAACAAAAAGCTAAATGGGTTTATGGAATTTGCGTTTATTCAGAGAAGGGATATAAAACATATACTTGGGAAAGAGGAAGATTTTATCTTGTTGATAAACCGTGCAAGGAATTTAACCCTGGTTCACCGTTAAACTCTCTAAGTATTGATAAAGATACGGGCAAATATTTAGCTCAGATGACTAATGATGAAAAACATTTTAATGATAATTATAATGAGAATGAAGTAATTAAATTCTTGGTTTCAGCGATAAAGGAGTTACAATGATAATTAATTTAAATGAACTTAGTTATAAGGATCGAATTGATATTGATAATGATTTTAGTTATTCAAAGGAAGAATTAGTAAATAGTTCTATTCAAAAACTAGATAAAGTTAATGCGAATGGCTATATTTATTTAGATGCTGCTGATGAATATAAATGTAATATTAATGTTTCTGGTACGATGATTTTATTAGATAGTGTTACTTTAGACGAAATATCATATGACTTTTCATTTAATATCGATGATGAATTGGATGATTATATTCAAAAAGATAAAAATTTACTTGATATTAAGGAGTTTTTGTGGCAAAATATTGTATTGGAAGTTCCAATTAGATATACCAAAAGTGATGCTGATAATTTAAAAGGTGATCATTGGAAAGTTATAAATGAGTCTGAAGAGAAAGAAATTGATCCAAGACTTGAGAAATTAAATGAATTATTTAAAGGTGGTGAATAAAAATGGCTGTTCCATTCAGAAGAACTAGTAAAACTAAAAAAAGAATGAGAAGAACTCATTTAAAGAAAGAAGTAGGTGCTTTAACTACTTGTCCAAAATGTGGTGCTACATTAAGACCTCATAGAGCTTGCAAAAAATGTGGTAACTATAATGGTAAAGAAGTTATTGCAGTTAGCAAAGAAGAAGAAAATAAATAAGGATGTGCAAACATCTTTTTTTAATTCGATAATGTTGAATTAAAATATTATCAATGATAAAATTATCTTAGTAATAGGAGACATAATGGATAATAATTCTTATGCAATTAAAGATATAATTATGGGGTTGAGAGATGATTTTAGAATAAGGAATAATATTCTTTTGGAGATGCGCAAATCGCTTTATCCTTTAGAACCAAATATTGATATTAACCTATATTATGATGATTTCAATAAGAGAGTAGAATTGGAAGCGTTTTATACAGAGGATAAACTAAAATATGTTTTAAAGTATTTGTTTTCCCGTAAATACATTTATGAAGCTGCTTTATATAATAATAAAGATAATCATTTAGTATTTGATGAATCTGATATGGATAATTCACAAAAGATTTTTCCTATTGAAGCAATTGATGTGATTGCTTATAACAAATTGGCTGATTATTATAATTTATTATTAAAACATACATATCCAATTGCGGACAATAGTTTAGACATTGATACTTTCTATAATAGCCTAGTATTCATTGATAAAAAATTTAAAGATTTATATAATGTTTTGTCTGTTGATTATAATCCACGCGGTGATCTTATAACCATTGCTAATTATGATTATTGTAAATGTGATACTAAAGCGATTTTAAATGAAAGATATGATAAAGAGGCATTTTCAAATGTAGCCAAAGAGAAGATTGATTATTATCTTCAAAACAGTAAACCAATAACCGTAATTGATGATTTAGATTTAGAAAGTGAAGAAAAACAATTCGGTATTCGAGAGACAAAAGAAAAAGTCATCCTTGTTAGAAAACTAGTAAAATAAAAAGGAGTTAAAATGAATAAGAAGTTTATTACAATAATAATTGTTATGGCCACAGTAGCAATAGCAGGATTAATTGCAGGTGTCATAATTGCTAAAAATAATCAACAAATGGTAAAGATTAATATAATAAGCCCTTCAAGTATTAAACAAGAATTTATCGAGGTTAAAAAGGGTACTAAACTAAAAGATGTTAAAGCTCCAGAAAAAGAGGGCTATCATTTTAAAGGATGGGCTCAATATGCGGAAATATTAGATCCAGATTTTGTTGTTAACGAAGATATCGATCTATATCCAGTATATGAATCTGATGAAATAGAAAATGTTACTAAGTATTGGACTGTAACTTTTGAAAACACATATTTAGATCCAGTTAAAGTAAAGGATGGAGCTATTTTAGAGAAACCAGCTGATCCTAAAAAAGACGGTTATACCTTAAAAGAATGGCAATTAAATGGTATTAAATATAACTTTACTGAACCAGTAACTAGTGATTTAGTATTAACAGCTGTATGGGAAAAGATAGTTATTAACAATACTACAACCAATACTAATAAAGTTAATAATACAAATACTAATAATAATGTAGCAATAAATACCAATACCAATACTACAACAAATGATAATGAGTTAACAACATATACTATAACATTTAAGTTTAATAAAGATGATGCTAAAGTATCATATAACGGAAAACAATATGGTAATAATGATAAGTTAACCGTTCAATTTTCAAAGAATGATAATATTCATATGATCTTTGTTGCTAAACCTGCTAAGTATGATATAACAAGTGTTTTATCAACTACTGCTGAAACTGAAGTAAATGGCATTAATGGATTTTTTATTAATGGATTTAGTAGTACAAACGTAACAGTTAATGATAATGCTCAAAATACAACAACAAGAACTGCTACAGTAACATTTACTCCAAATAATGGACAAGCTTCAATATCATATGAAGTAGTACTTGGAACTCATGCAACACCACCGAATGTAAGTAATCCAGGATGTACTTTAAAAGGCTGGTATCAATACTATACCTTAATTAATTTCAACACTTTAGAGATAAATGAACCAATATCTGTTCATGCAGAGTGGGAATGTTCAGGAAGCTTAGTGTAAAGTTTTACGTAAAGTTTTAAAAAATAACAAAAAAAAGTAAAAATCAATTTACTTTTTTTTTTGCTTATAGTAATATAGTGGTAGACAGTGGCGCGCTGTGGAAGAAAGTGGGGGATAGATATGCTAATGGGTGAATTTCATCATAACATTGATGAAAAGGGCCGTTTAGTTATCCCTACTAAGTATCGTATGGAACTTGGTGAGACTTTCGTAATTGCTCGAGGTCTTGAAAAGTG
>JAEEGL011888897.1_pt1 | contig 60346 bp, 63 predicted proteins | sample 9134231 | NCBI WGS metagenome assembly JAEEGL01 (sample SAMN16246548, study PRJNA631951) | gut metagenome | biome: gut microbiome; feature: rumen; material: fiber-attached | host: Bos | place: Iran: Karaj | collected 2018-10
CTCATTCTGGATGACCTCCTTTTTGTATTACTTCGCGTGACTGGCAGTCCCGCTCAGTATATCAAAAAGGAGTTTTTTTATTTGCCTCACCGGTTAACCTCTTTTGAACCACACGCCTAGCGTGTGGTTTTCGCTATACAAGAAAGCCCGCTCTTATGAGCGGGCTTTGTCTGTATTATTCCGCCTGTTCCGTTTCTTCAGGCCCACGGCACTCCATGAGAACCAGCCTGAAATAATCGACGGCTCCCTTGATATCCTCTTCCGTGGGGCATCCCTTGTTGATCCCCCTGACCAGTTTCAGCAGTCCGAACGTGTCGAATCCCCTGCAGCAGTATGCTCCGTGGATCCGGTTGCCTCTCTGCCGGGCGACAGTCTTGATATCTCTGGCCGGATCTCCTACGGGAGCCCCGGCTGTAAAAAGGAAAAAGACATCCTTTTCAAATGGCATCTTATCTATAGCGAGCGTGTAGATCTCGTTGTAAAACTTTCCGAACGCCACGCCCGACGCAAATCCGATTAGATCGTACTTTGACAGGTCACCTTCGAACAGTCTGGCATCGCATATCTCGACAGGATACTCCGCAGCTATGGCATCCACGAGCTTTTTTGTGTTTCCGTGGTGGAGCGATTCATACAGGATAAGTGTCTTTACCATTCGACTTCACCGAAGCTGTGCTCCATCTTGACGTTGCCGTCCATGTCCTTCCAGGTCATGCCATCATCTGTGAGGATCATGTAGGAATTCCAGCTGCCGCCCTTGGGTATGGCCACAGAACCGGGATTGGCATAGATGAAATCATCATGCACTTCCCACGCCGGGATATGGGTGTGTCCGTGCAGCAGCACATCTCCCTTTACAAGAGGAGGAAGATTGTTCTCGTTGTAGACATGTCCGTGAGTGATATATACCGCTCTGTCGCCTACGGTCACCACGGCAAAGTCAGCCGACAGCGGGAACTGCATGACTGCCTGATCCACATCGGAGTCACAGTTGCCCTTGACTGCGATGATGCGGTCCTTGTACCTGTTGAGCATGTCGATCACTTCCGGGGGACCGTACCGCTCAGGCAGATCGTTACGCGGGCCGTGATTGAGTATATCGCCGAGAAAAAGCATCTTATCGGCGCCTTCCCTCTCGAAAGCCTCCACGACCTTTTCACAGTAATATGCCGATCCGTGAAGATCGGAGAAAACGAACCACTTCATAACTATATTCCTTTTATATATTTATTTGAGAAACCACTTATCGCCATCCGGCATCACATACATGCTTCCGGGAAACACCGAGACGATCTCGCCGCTGTTCACATCCCTGATAACTGTCTCCTCGCGGTAATCGGGATCCTCGAACCATCGGGAGAAATACAGTTCATCTCCGTCCCTGTGGTAAAAGCTCTCCCTGGTCCCGACCGGGAAGGATATCCGCTCCGGCCAGATGATATGGAACATGCCGTCATTCGGCTGCCTCGTCAGCGTGAGCGGATGCTCATGCAGCATGAGGTTGTAGCAGTCCTCTGTCTCATCAAGGCTCATTTCAGTTGTCACTGTCACGGTGTGATCTGCACAGTCAAATCCGCTTATGGTGATACGGCGGCGGACGAAATCCACCGCGAGGATCGAGATCTTTCCATCATGCATCACCGGGTTCCCGAGGCAGATCCCGTTCTTTTTAGGTACAGGCACGAACTTCTCGCCTGATGGATAACGGAACAGCTGCAGCGTCGTCCCTTCGACATCTCCTTTCAGACGGAATATCTCCTCCGCCTCATACAGGTCGCCTCCAGGATTGTCGATAGAATAGAACCACTCGTTGTTCTCTTCACTGACTCTTGTGATAAAGCAGGCTCCGCCTGCATCTATTATGATATTGTTCCCGCTCAAAGTCTGGTCCCCAGCAGATAAGCCTGCTCCATATAATCGCGCCTGCTCAATACTTCTCCGGGCTGATCTACTCCTCCGCAGAACAGGACATTCCTGAACTCGGCTTTGTCGAAGCAGGAGATCCATCCCTTGATCCCGTTCACTGCCCTTTCGGGAGTCTGGGGATCGTCATCCGCAGCGGTGCATACCAGGTAGATCTCGCGGAACCTGTAATCATCCCCGTAGATGGGATTCATCCTGTCCAGCATGGTCTTGAGCTGACCGCTCATCTCATAGTAATAGATAGGTGTAGTGAATACCAGCACATCTGAGTATTTCACCTTTTCCGCTATCGCCGAAGCGTCGTCATTTATGACGCATCTGTGCGATTTCTGACACGCCATGCATCCGGTGCAGAAATTGAGATCCTTCTCAGCCAGCGACAGGAACTCCGCGTTGTTTCCGGCATCAGTAGCGCCTCTTACGATCTCGTGAGCCAGGACCGCCGAATTGCTCGTGACTCTCAGACTCGATGATATCACTAAAACGTTCTTTCCCATTTTGCTTACCTTTGAAATAATCATTGCCAAAAGCGGATACCCGCAATAATTGCATATTCCAATTATATCCGAACGATTTTAGGATATCCCTTGTCGGTTGAAACGAAAATACCCCGCATTCAGCGGGGTATTTTGTAGTTTGTTACATTAATGCATCAAAGCGGCAGATCGGAAGTGGGAAGATCCACCGGAAGCCAGCTCATGAATATCTGTATCCATTTGTCCCAGTACTCCCAGATATGCTCACCGTACGGCTCCTCATAGTAGCAGTACCTGAACGGATCTCCCGGAAGGCTGCGGAAGAAATCTCTCATGTGCTGGGCCATCTCCAGATTTCTGTCGAAGCTGCCGCAGGTGTGGAACAGCGCAGGCAGAGGTCCGCCCTTCTCCATTGCCTGCCTCGCCAGAAGATACAGGTCCTCTGCGGTCTCCCGCGGATCCTCTCCGAGTCCGAGGCCCCAGCAGAGCAGGTGTCTGGCATCCATCACTGCAGACGGGAACTCCTCATTCGAGTTCCTTGCATGAAGGCCTATCGGTCTCATATACGCGTGATTGCCGTTGGATATCGCGCCGATGGCTGCATACCGCTCGGGATATGTCAGTCCTATCTTGGCAGCGCCGTAACCTCCCATGGAAACACCTGCAACAAAAGTATCCTCCCTCCTGGACGACACACAGTAGTGATCATTTATGATCTTAGGAAGTTCCTCTGTCAGATAGCGGAAAAACGCCTCTCCATGCACCATATCGGCATATCCTGACAGCTGTGCTGAAGGCATCACGACAGCGACCTTCCTGTCAGTGCTGTATCGTTCGATACCGGTATACCTGAGCCAGTGGCTGCAGTCGTGGCTGGTGCCGTGCAGCAGATACAGCACCGGATAACCGTTCTCCGGAGGCAGCGGTTCCGCCGGAGCAAGCTCTCCTTTGTCGGGAAGAGTCACATATACCGTCTGGTCCATTGAGAGGACCTCGGAGTAAAAATCAAGTCTGCTCAGTGACATTATGCTCTTCCCTCCTTCCACCACTGCATGAATGCGGCGAGCTCATCCGACCAGGTCTTCCAGCCGGAGGATCCTTCCGCCGTTTTGAATTCAGCGCCTAGCGCTCCGGCTATCTCAGCCGCTGCTGAGGCATCGTCATCGCTCTGCGATGAGAAGATATAGAACTTCCCTTCTGATGCGCCGCGGCAGAGTCCCATGAAACTTTCTTTCAGGACTGCTCTGTTCTGAGGCTCTCCGTAGAGATTCTCCAGTCTGTTCTCAGTGAACCACCCTCCGGCTTTCCGGTCTGGAGAATACATCCCGGAGAAAGACGCTGCGGCGCCGAACAGATCAGGCTCCTCGATCGCCCAGCGAAGAGCGGCATTCCCCCCGACGGAAACGCCGGCTATTGCCATCTTCCTGTCATCTGTGGGCAACCCCCTCATATATGTCCGTATATACTCTGCAACATATTTGAGAGACTGATAGAACGGATATCCAAGTGCCATGTCGGTGTAGCATCCCTGAAGGCAGGGCACCAGCACAGCCGCGGTCCTGTATGCGTCGCAAAGCACCTTGAGTTTCGTGGATGTAAGCCAGTTCAGTCCGCTCTCTCCTTCCGGTGAGAGAAGGATAAGAGTCGATTCTGCTCCGACAAGCGTTCCGTCTGCGGATTCCGGAAGAACGACCCGGAACTCGGACGCCATGCCTATCCTTGGGCAGAAATAATCCTGAGTGATAATTGCCATCGCAATTCCTTTCCTGTGGCAAAAAGATCATTGATATGTCTTTTAAAAGGGAAGCCCGGCTGTCTTGTGCCGGGCTTCCCTGTTCTGTTTCTCAGCCGAGCAGATATCTGTTGATATCGAGCAGGAATGTGGTCTTCTTATCGATGTATGTGGTGGGCTTTACCTCATCGAAGAACAGCATCGTGTTGGGTTCTTCCTGGGAATATGTCTGCCACTCAGGCATCGGTGTTCCGTCCTGATCGAATCCGTTCGGGTTGCCGGTCTTCGCGAAGTTGGTCCAATAGTTGCACATCTTGCGGGCCACATCGTAGTGATGTCCGTCGAAAGGCCTCCAGCACTTCATGAGCGTCTCAAACGTGAACCAGAGCTCGGAGCTGTGGAACGCGCCGGCATCGTCGCCGGGGATCGTGGGTCCGAAGTTGTAATAGTACGCGGGACGGCCTTTCCTGGCAAGTCCTTCGCACATGAGCTTCTCGCAGACATCGAATCCGACGATCTTGGTATTGATCTTGCCGTCAACTGCTTCGCGGTATCCCTCTGCATACTCGCCGAACTGGGCCTTGAGCCACTCTTCCTCGTCGCCTCTGGGGAGGACCAGGAACTCATTCGTGGTGTTGCCTGTCATGAAGTATTCGGGGTTCATTTCACCGGCGATTGCCAGCTTCCACCACTGATCGGTGATGTACTTGCCGTCGATGGTGGCGGTCATGAAGGGATTGACCTCCCAGTATTTCTCTTCGACAAACTCCTCGGGAAGCTGTCTTGCCTCTTCTATGGTCTTCACACCGAGTGCCTCAAGGAACTTGACGCCCTTTTCAAGAGCGACGTCCATGGTGTCTGCCACAGGCATGAACACGGAAGGATGCGTGGGGACCACGCCGCCCGCAGACTGCGCGATAGCGCCGCGGAACAGTCCCTTTGCCTTCGGGGAGGTGCAGTGATACATGGTGCTGCCGCCGCCTGCGGACTGTCCGAAGATCGTGATCTTGTCAGGATCTCCGCCGAAGTTGGCGATGTTCCTCTTTACCCATGCAATACCGGCGTTCTGGTCGAGAAGTCCGAAGTTCGTCGGATGCTCGGGATCCTCCTTGAGGAGGTCGGGGTGAGCGAGGAATCCGAATACGTTGAGTCTGTAGGCTATGGATACCAGGATGACGCCGCGGCGGTTCATGCTCTCACCGTCGAACTCCATCTCGTGGCAGTAGCCTTCCTGGAATCCGCCGCCGAAGATCCATACCATAACGGGCAGTTTCTCATCAGCGCTCTTGGCCGGTGTCCAGATATTGAGGCAGAGGCTGCCGGCTTCGCTCATGGGGACTTCGGGATCCACGTGCCATTCCTTGGAATAGAAGGCTTCCGGATCTCTTCCGGGGACTCTCTGTCTGGTGATAGGCGCGAATTCGAGGCAGTCGCGGATCCCTTCCCAGGGCTCCACCGGCTGCGGGGCGCGCCAGCGGTTATCGCCGACCGGATCTGCTGCGAACGGGATGCCCTTGAAGATCGTCGTACGGGCGTCGGATCCCTGAATGCCGCGGACCAGTCCGCTCTCAGTCTTTGCGATACGTAACATTTTATAGTTTCCTCCTTCTTGCAGAAGAATTATTAACAGTTCGGCAAGGCCGGGAAATATCCCGGTACCTCTTTTTCAGATATTGAGCTCGATCAGGCAGCGGGTGTTCGCATCCACCGGTCCGTGGCCGACTGTGATCTCGTCCAGGAACTCGATCTGGCAGGGATCCTCCTCAGTGTAGGGATCCCACTGCGGCATCGGCGTGCCGTCCTTGTCGTTACCGTTGGGATCGCCGGTCTTGGCGAAGTTGGTCCAGTAGTTGCACATCTTGCGGGACAGATCGAAATGATGCCCGTCGAATGGCCTCCAGCACTTCATCAGCGTTTCGAACTCGAACCACAGATCACAGGAGTGGAATGCCCCTGCATTATCCCCAGGGATGGAAGGTCCGAAATGATATACATAAGTCTTCTGTCCTGCCTTCTCGCGCTGGCGGGCAAGCACATAGAGGGTGAAACCGCTGATAAAGCAGGTCGCCGCTCTCGCGAGTGTGATTCCCTTCTCTGCCGCGGTCTGTCTGCATGCCGCAAGATACTCCTCTGCCTTGTCTCCGAACTCGCTGCGGATCCATTTCTCTGTGTCTTCATCCGAAGCGTTGGGATCTGCGGGAGCCATCGGATTGACCTGTCCGGGTCCTCTGTAGAATCCTTCATTGGTATTGTATCCGGTCATGATCGGAACATTGACCATTCGGCCTTCCCTGGCAGTGACGGTGTAGTCCTCTTTTACATAGTGACCATCGTCCACAACTCTCAGCCAGAGATTCGCCTCCAGGAACTTCTTTTCAACAAAATCAGCGTCGAGCTTTCTGGCCTCTTCCAGCGTCTCGACTCCCAGATAATCGCGGAAGAACTTCACGCCGGTCTCTTCGGCTTCCTTAAGAGAGCCCACACCGCCCATGAATGACCTGGGATAAACTGTTCCCGTTCCTCCGAAAGACTGCGGAATAGCCTTCTGGAACAGACCTTCGTTCTGCGCCGCAGCCAGATGATGCATGACGGCCGATCCGCCTGCAGACTGTCCGAAAACAGTGATGTTCTCCGGGTCTCCGCCGAAATTCGCTATGTTGCGCTTTACCCATTCGATCCCGAAGCGCTGGTCCAGCAGACCGTAGTTTGCCGGTGCATCCGGATTCTCCGCGGTGATCTCGGGATGGCACAGGAAGCCAAAGCAGTTGAGGCGGTATCCGATGGATACCAGAATCACGCCGCGGGACGCGATGCGCTCGCCGTCGAATTCCTGCTCATGAGGATATCCTTCCCTGTAGCCGCCGCCGAAGATCCATATCATTACAGGCAGTTTATCATCAACAGTCTTTGCAGGAGTCCAGATGTTAGCCCTCAGGCAATCCTCGCCCATAGGCACTTCCGGATCCACGTGCCACTCTTTGGAATAGAATGCTTCAGGGTCTTTGCCGGGTATGTCCTGATTGGGTATCGGACCGAACTCCGCGCACAGGCGAACTCCATCCCAGTCCTTTGCGGGCTGCGGAGGACGCCAGCGGTTCTCTCCAGAGGTATCTGCCGCGAACGGCACTCCTTTGTAGACAGTGATACGGGCGTCGGTTCCGACGACTCCTCTCACGCGGCCGTTCTCGGTTCTGGTTTCTCTCAGCATGTCTCAGTTCCTTCTTTCCTTTTATTTTGAAATTAGGTCATCGTGTTAAGAAATACCGCTTGATCAACAGCCTTTGCTCATCGTGCTGAAAGGCTGTTTTTCCTCTTTTGATTATATTCCTTCCGGTTTATGTCCTCAATACGGCGATCACTGTATGGGTTCGAAATCCGCAGCTCCGTGCTTGCACAGCGGACAGACGAAATCATCGGGCAGCACATCACCTTCATAGATGTATCCGCACACCTTGCATACGAAGCCCTTCTTGCCTTCCGTCTGCGGCTTAGGTTTCACATTGTTCTGATAGTAGGTGTATGTCATGGTGTCCCTGTCGGACATCACTCTTGCCTCCTCAACGGAGCAGATGAACATGCCGTGAGTTTCCAGGTCCAGATACTGCTCGACCTTGAGCGACATGAATGCGTTTATGTATTTGGTGAGGAACACCAGTCCGTTGTCAGAGCGGACTACCTCTTCCCCGGCGAACTTGTCAGCGTTCCTTCCGCTGCGGAACCCGAAGTTCTGGAACACACTGAACGGAGCATCGACGGAGAGGCAGTTGACGTTCATGATGCCGGTCTGCTTTATCACGTGATGAGAATAGTTCTGCTTATTGATGCACACCGCCACTCTGTTCGGATTGTCCGTTACCTGGGACACGGTATTGACTATGAGCCCGTTGTCCTTGGTCCCGTCATTGGATGTGACCACATAAAGGCCGTATCCGATACGGAAGAGAGCCGTCAAATCCTTCTTATTGGCCGTCTCTCCGCTGCGGGCAATGTAATCCATGCAGAGCTCATCCGCAAGCGCCTCTGTCTGCTGTCTGCTCTCCTCACTCAGCGCTGACATCAGCTTCACATTGTGCTCCGCATATATCAGATCCCTGCATTTCTCCAGCATGCCCTTCATGGTCTTGGCAGCCAGAGGTGCCCATGACCCATTCTCTATCATTGCGATCTGCCTCCTCTGAAAGTTCCTTTCAGTCAGGTGATCGATGAATTCTCTCATGAAGGGATAGATGTCTGCATTGTATGTCGTAGTGGCAAGAACGATCCTTCCGTAACGGAAAGCATCAGCCACGGCAACGGACATATCCGATCTCGCAAGATCATACACGGCGACATCCGGACATCCCTTCTCCCTGAGCTTTTCGGCGAGCAGTTCCACGGCTGCCCTGGTATGTCCGTACACGCTGGTGTAGGCGATCATTATTCCGTCTTTGGTGACCGAATATGACGACCACTTGTCGTATCTGTCGATATAGTATCCGAGATCTTCGCTGAGCACCGGGCCGTGAAGCGGACATATGATCTCAATGTCCAGCCCTGCTGCCTTTTTCAGCAGCGCCTGGACCTGGGCACCGTACTTGCCAACTATACCGAAGTAATACCTCGCCGCCTCTTCCTCCCAGGGCTCATCCGCGTCCTGTGCGCCGAACTTGCCGAAGCCGTCGGCGGAGAAAAGCACCTTGTCGGCGCTGTCATATGTGACCATCACCTCAGGCCAGTGGACCATGGGAGCAGCCACGAAGGTCAGGACATGCTTTCCGAGCTCCAGCGTATCGCCCTCTGCCACCACTATGCGTCTTTCGGCGAAGTCCGTTCCGAAGAAGTTCTGCATCATGGTGAAGGCTTTTGCAGAGGAGACTATCACCGCCTCCGGATAGGTCTTCATGAAACTTACGATATTAGCGGAGTGGTCCGGCTCCATGTGCTGAACCACCAGATAATCCGGCTTTCTTCCGCCGAGGCTTTTTCCCAGATTATCCAGCCACTCGTGCGTGAAGTTCCGGTCCACGGTGTCCATTACCGCCGTTTTCTCATCCAGTATCAGATATGAGTTATAGGCCATCCCGTTCGGGACTTTGTACTGTCCCTCGAACAGGTCGATCCGCCTGTCATTCACACCTATATAAATGATGTCTTGAGTTATCTGCATCCGGTGTTCTCCTTTATGTCATAGATCAATGATCCTGTATCTCAATTATATTGTAAATGCTGTACGTTCTTCCATTGCGCAGCGGTATTTCTCCTGAAAGATCAGCTTTCCAGAACTCTGTCAAGGAAGCTTCTCAGATACTGCTCATACAGTTCCGGGGCGACGATCGCAGATACGGCATGTTCGGCTCCAGGTATTATATGTATCTCTTTATAGCCCTTAGCCGCATCGTACATTGCCTGCGAGTTTCCTGCCGGGATGAGAGAATCATCCTCGCCGTGGATAAACATGATGGGTACATCACTGTCCGCCAGAGCGCCCACCGGTCTCATGTCCCTGAAAGAGCAGCCGTACCTGATCCTGAGTCCCAGGTCCTGCATCACCGCCAGAAATCCCGGAAGTTTCATCCTCTTCAGTATGTTCCTCAGAACGTTCTCTATGTCGGAGTACCCGCAGTCCGCGACGGCGAAATCCACAGAGGGATGATACCTGAGCGACATAACGGTGGTTGCGGCACCGAGAGATTCACCGTGGATGCCCAGCACCGTCAGATCAGAGTATCTCTTTCTCGTATCTCCGATCAGCAGCGCAAGATCCTTCCCCTCTTTCTTTCCGTACGTCGTGTAGGTCCTTTCGTTCTCACCGTGCCCCCTGAGGTCATATATGATGCAGTTGTATCCCAGGTCACGATAGAACCTCGCATACTTCAGCGCTCCGGCTCGGTTGTCAGTTATGCCGTGGGTGATTATAACGTATCTGCCGCTCCCTGAAGGCGCCTTGAGCAGCTGCACGTGCAGCAGATACCCTTCATCTCCTTCGACGGTGTAGTCCTCCTTCTCAGAATCCCCGTAGAAGGAAGTGTCATACCGATCGGACTGCCATTTCATAGCCTCCTCAAAAGTCTGTCTCCTGCCGCTGACGGCAAAAGACGCCATCGCTATGCAGAGCAGGACGAAAAGCGCCGCCGCGCCTGCTATCACATATCCCATGATCCTTATTCCTCTTCTTCTATTTTTCATATATACAGCCATTGAACCTCGCAAGCCTCCCGACTGCGGAATCTATCCGTGCCATAAGCTTCGCGGTGGGTCTGACTCCGTTCTCCAGCCAGACATTGCTCACTGTCAGTATGCCGGTCTTCCTGTCCGCTCTGGGCTCGATCCTGCCAATAAAATGATTTCCGTACAGTATGGGAAGAACATAATATCCGTACTGCCTTCTGGAAGCCGGGGCATATATCTCCCATGAATACCTGAATCCCCAGAGCGCTTCTATAAGCCTGCGGTCCCAGATCATCGGATCCAGCGGAGCAATGAACTCAAGTCTCGGTCCGGTGTCCGCCTGGCCGCCGGTCACCTTCTCCATCAACGGCAGGTCGGAGGACAGCATGAACAGCGGGTACCGCATCGATGCGACTGCGGCTCTCGTGATCTTTCCCTGTGTCTCGAGCCGTTCAAAGGCCTTTTCCCTCTGCTGAGCCGTCATTCCGATCCCGAGCCACGCATCGGAGCGTCTGTTCCACATCATCCCTGCAGCCCCGATCCTCCTGAGTATACGCCAGTCCAGGAATGCGGCCTCATCTTCAAACGGATCCGTAGCGTTAAGCAGTTCGGCAGGCAGATACCTCTCAGCAAGATCATAGAACTTCCTTGAACCGCTCTTGTGGTGGATAAGCAGTATTCCGTCGGTATACAGTTGTTCCAGAACAGATCTTGCAGCCTGCGACTGCTTTTCCCAGTTGCCGCTCCAGTGCATGGAGGAATGCCAGAAGATCTTTCCTTCTATGGGCAGGGTATCGCTGCTGACCGGTCCGTGTTTCCTGATATATTCGACAGCCCTCATCTCCAGTTCGGACATGCCGTCGAACTTCATCCCGTGTTCAATGCTGCGTTTCCTGTAGGATGAGAAATAAGGCCAGTCTTCGCTGGGCCATATAGAGAGTTCCTTATCCGAATAATCCACGAGTCTGCGGTCTCTGTAGAGCAGATCATCGAGCATCTGCTTTCTGAACCCCTTGACACGTGACTGGAGGGTAAGCTCGGCGTTCCTTCCGCAGACATCTACCGGATCGTACTGCAGACATCCCGCCTGGCGCACATAGCTGTAGGCACCGTCTTTGCCGACAAAACGGTGCTTCCCCAGCAGTCCCTGTTTTATCAGGATAAACTGCCTTGCCTGGTCTTGAGTGATATTCAGCATGATATGCGTCCATTCTGAAACGCTGACAGACATCTGCGGGTCCTGCCACTTGACCTGTTTCTCATAACAGAATTCTACCATAAGAACGGTCCTTGTTCCTCTTCTGCGTCAATCGTATAATTGTCTGTAAAGATGCAAAGCTGCATATAATTCATTCAGCGCGCATATCATCCGCAGCACTTCTCTGCGGCAAACCAAGAGAGCAGACAACATGCAGGGCAGAACACTTTCGGAACACGGACATGTCTTCGCTCAGGGAGCGAGAGACGGGATACCTATTGGACTGGGATACTTCGCAGTCGCATTCTCACTCGGCATCTCCGCAAAGGCAGCCGGGCTGGATCCTTTTCAGGCATTCACCGCCAGTCTCCTGACCATAGCCTCTGCCGGCGAGTATGCTGCGTTCACCCTCATAGCGGCCGGCGCTTCATATCTGGAGATGGCTGCAGTGATCTTCATAACGAACTGCAGATACATCCTGATGAGCTGTGCCATGAGCCAGAGACTTGACCCCGCGACATCTACGCTGCATCGCATCGGTATGGGTGCCTTCATAACCGACGAGATATTCGGCGCAAGCATCTCCCGGGAGGGATACCTGAAGCCGCAGTATACCTACGGTCTTGCTTCCACATCTGTGCTGCCCTGGGCTCTTGGGACCATGTTCGGGGTGATCGCCGGCAACATCCTGCCTGCTTCAGTGGTCACGGCTCTGAGCGTATCCATATTCGGAATGTTCATTGCGATAATAGTGCCTCCGGCCAGGAAAGATCCGGTGGTCCTGTGCGCGGTGCTTGCAAGTTTCCTTCTGAGCTGGCTGTCCGGAAAGGTATCTCTTTTCACCTCGGTTTCGGAGGGTACAAGGATCATGATCCTGACCATTGTCATCGCCTCTGCCGCGGCGCTTCTTTTCCCGGTGAAGGAGGAACAGGATGCGTAACAATTACATCTATATAGCGGTCATGGCCGGAGTCTCCTTCCTGATAAGGGTACTTCCGATGACGGTTATAAGAAAACAGATAAAGAGCCGCTTCCTCCGATCATTCCTTTTCTACGTTCCCTACGTGACGCTCGCCGTGATGACTTTTCCAGCCATTATCACAGCAGCCGCGCATCCGCTGGCCGGCGCTGTCGCCCTCGCCGCGGGAGTGCTGCTCGCATGGATAGGCGGAGGACTGTTCCCGGTCGCGGTATTATGCAGCGTCACTGTCTTCGTGATGGATGCGCTTTTATAGAACGGAGGTCCAAAATGAGATACATACTTGACGAGGTCCTGGATATCCCCGTGAACGGAGATGTTCAGAACATCCATATACGCTCCAACAGCCCCGGTTCAGAGGTCCTGCTCTTTGTGCACGGCGGTCCCGGAGTATGCGACAGAAGCTGGGTTATGCCCCAGCAGAGCATATACCTGGCCGATCACTGTGTCATGGTATGCTGGGACCAGCGCATGGCCGGAAAAAACTACCGCAGAAGCAGAAAGGACGAGCCCATGACCATCGCACAGCAGGTCGAGGACATGCACGATGTAGTGGATTATCTAAGGAACAGGTTCGGCAAAGAGAAGATCTTCTTCGTGGGGCACTCCTGGGGCAGCATCCTCGGTGTATGCTACCTGCTGAAATACCCTGAGACCATCAGGGCGTATGTGGGGATGGGCCAGTTCATCAACGGGCCTGAGAATGAAAAGATCTCATATGATTTCACCGTCAGATACGCAAAGGAACACAACGACGCAAAAGCCCTGAGGGATCTGGAAGCCATCGGCGAGCCTGTCGGCGGGACATACAGCGGGGGTATCGATGCGCTGATGGTACAGCGCAATTACATGACAAAATTCGGCGGCGGTTCATACAAGCACAAGGAAAACATCATCAAGTCGGTCCTTGTTCCGTTCATTACTTCCGGCGAGTACCGGCTCATACCGGATCTGTACAGATATGCCAAGGGGACGTTCCACTGTCTGGAGAAACTGTGGCCGGAGGTAGTCTCTCTGCAGTTCGACAGGGATGTGAAAAAACTGGACGTGCCCGTTTACTTGTTCCAGGGAGATCATGACTGGAACACTCCTACCGGGCTGGTCAGGGCATGGTTCGACGCTCTTGATGCTCCTTACAAGGAATATGTGCCGTTCAGCGAATCCGCCCACTCTCCCATAAAGGAGGAACCTGAGCTCTGGGGCAGAACTCTCGTGGAAAAGCTCTTCCGCTGAAGTCCGATTGACTTTAGCCGTGTTATAATGAATAAAGATAAGAATAAACCTATTCATATACTACTGAACAAGCGAGGTCTCAAATGGCAAACGACATGGTAAACAAATTCAAACTCGGCTTCGGACTCATGCGCCTTCCGAGGCTTGAGGACGGCACCATAGATGTCCCTCAGGTCTCGAAGATGGTGGACCTGTTCCTTGAAGCAGGCGGCACTTATTTCGACACCGCCTTTGCATATCCGGGTTCAGAGGAAGCGATTAAGAAAGCTCTCGTCGAAAGATATCCCAGAGAGAGCTTTACGCTCGCCACCAAGCTCATGTGCAATGATGAAGTCAACGACGAGGAAACAGCCAAGAATGAGCTTCTCACCAGCCTTGAAAGAAGCGGCGCCGGTTATTTCGACTACTATCTGCTCCATGCGCTGCAGCGCGGCAACTATGAGAAGTATGACAGATTCCACCTCTGGGACTATGTTAAGGAACTCAAGGAAAAAGGCCTGGTAAAGCATTACGGTTTCTCCTTCCATGCCGATCCGGAACTCCTCGAAGAGCTCCTGACAAAGCATCCGGACGTGGATTTCGTACAGCTGCAGATCAACTATGCCGACTGGGAGAATCCCGGCGTCAACTCAAAGAAGAACCTTGAGATCTGCAAAGCTCACGGCAAGCCCGTCGTAGTAATGGAGCCCGTAAAGGGCGGCATCCTCGCCGATCCCATCGATTCCGTCAAGGCTATCCTCGACGCAGAAGGCAACGGCATGTCCTACTCATCCTGGGCGATCCGCTTCGTGTGCAGCCAGGAAGGCGTCTTCACGGTGCTCAGCGGCATGAGCAACGTAGAACAGATGGAGGACAACCTGTCCTACATGAAGGATTTCAAGCCTCTAGATGAGCATGAAGTCAAGGTCATAGAAGCATGCCAGGCGGCGCTCAACGCGGACCAGTCGATCCCCTGCACCGCCTGCCACTACTGCACTCCCGGTTGCCCCATGAATATCCCGATCCCGGAGATCTTTGCTGTGGAAAACCGCAAGAAGGGAAGCCCCGCTTTCCGTACGAAGAGGGAGTACGTCATCGTCACCCAGGGACGCGGCCAGGCCAGCGACTGCATCCAGTGCGGTCAGTGCGAAGGCATCTGCCCGCAGCACCTTCCGATCATCTCACTGCTTGAGAGATGCCGCGAGATAGAGTCCTACGTATAAACAGATACATAAACGAAAGCCGGTGCATAGCACCGGCTTTTTTGTGTATTTACGATCAAATTTCCTGCTGTCTGCGTTCCGCTGCCGTCTTTATGAGTTCCCTTTCGGACTCTATGTCCGCGGGAGACGGATATGTCAGGGATACCTTCTCGAATTCTGCGAGTATCTCCTGCGCCTTCGCTTCGTCACAGCGGCACAGAAGCTGTTCCGCGTACCGCGTGCGCAGCACTGACGGGAAAGCCTTCATCTGTCTGAGCACAGCAGCCACTTCCTTCTGTTCAAGCACGGACACATCCGCTTCCTTTCCGTTCTTCAGGAGATCAAGAAAGACTTTATCATTGAGCAGCAGCGCTCTGTAGAGATCGGGTATAGCCGTTCCATCCGCAAGCATCCGGTCTATCAGTTCCTCCGCTCCGGCGAGATCAAGGCTGTCCAGCAGCCTGTTCTCTCTTGCTATCAAGTTGTATGCCACCAGATAGTTGCTCATGTCTGCGTCCTGCGGTACCACGAACCATTCCTCCGGCATGTCCTTCATGCGTACGCCTTCACCGGCGAGCTGGTTGATCTTCAGCTGTGTCCAGAACGACCTGACCGCATTCGGATCCTTTCCGAGGAACAGCGCGTTGTAACCGTCGTTGGGCACGGTTATATTGACGGGCACGGCGTTCGTCAGCGCAGTATAGATGCCGACCATAGCGAGGATGATCAGATATCTGTACCCCAGTCCTGCCCTTCTCAGCAGCAGCGCGGTGATCAGAAACAGGACGCTGGCGATCACGTTCATCAGCGCGCCGCCCAGGTTGTAAAGCCTGTACGGAAGCTTTCCGTCCACCATATCTGGAGGTATCATTATGCATTGCCCTGCGGTGCCGCTCAGTTTCAGTTTCTTGAAGACCGGCCTGCCGTCTTCCATCTTGATCATACAGCTCAGTACCCTGAAGGAGGAGAATCTGTATCCAGACATCAGTCCGAATACCAGATGGCCTGCTTCATGGATGACTATCTGAATCAGGAAGGCAAGCAGCAGCGACAGCATCGTCACTGCCACATCCAGAAGATATCTTCCGAAGGATTTGTTCCTGATATCCTGCATCATAGGCGACATCAGCGCAGCCGCTGCTCCGACAGCGAGTCCCAGAGCTGCGTTGACTATGCTGTAGATTATCCTGCCCGCAGACTTCCTGCCTTTCACGTTTTATCCCTCCTGTGCCCCGTAATCACGGAATGCCAGATTGAGGTCCACGTCCCCGCTGATGCCGCTGACTCTTCCTGTGCTGGAGTACTGCCATATCCCGAACTCATAGGGATACCTCGGCAAGTAGAAATACTGGGCGAACCACTTGTCATACTCCTCGAGCTTCTCGATCTCCATCTCCCCGCACAGCATCCTCAGGTTGCCGTAGATCATGGTCTTGTAACCTGCCAGTCTGATCCTCTCGCAGAACGCTATCGCGTTCTCTGTTCTCTGCCGCGCGGTCAGGTCCTTTGTCCTTGACGTAGAAGAGTTCTCAAGTTCCGCGTCGAGAACTATAGGCCAGGTCACGTCATATCCGCTAATTATATTGAGCACCATCTCCGCTTCCTCGACAGCTTCCTTCGGTGTAGCAGCCTGAGTATAGAAATACATGCCCACAGGTATCCCGTTCGCTGTTGCGCCTTCCAGGTTCTCCCTGACTCTGGTGTCCTCATAGATGGTGCCGGACTCATAGCCCCTCAGACCAGCTCTGATAAACGCGAACTGTACCCCGTCTGCCTTTACCCTGGACCAGTCTATGGAGCCCTGCCATTCCGAGACATCTATGCCCTTCAATGCCGTATGTCCGGAAGCATCGGTATATGTCTTGAGTCCGCTCTCCTCGTCAGTGATGATCCTGTTTATATCGACACCGGTCTTTTTCACATTGTCGAGGATCGGGGCATAGACATACTGCTTTCCGTCATAATAGACAGCCTTGTCGCTGTAGATCATTGCCATCAGCTCGGTGAGCGACATGGCGTCTCTGGCCTTCTCCTTGAGGCTTTCCCTGCTGTAATACACCTCTCCGTTATCCAGTGCCTTGCCTTCATACTGAGCCATGATCTGTTCCACATCCGAGGGCTTCTCCAGTTCTGCCTGAAGATCGCGGACCTCAGATTCCAGCGCGGTCTTCTGCGCTTCAGCTTCTTTAAGCCTTTTGCCCAGGATCGCGACGAAAGCCACAGACATGACGCAGAACACGACCACAGGGATCATCAGGAGCCATCTTCTTTTCATAGTATGCCCACCTCGTATCATTTTTTATTTATCCATTATATTCCAACATTATTAAGAAATCTCCTCTCTGCGCGCGCCAAGGGCATGCAGAGAGGAGATATGTTTTAGAATCCGTGGCCGCCGCCTCCGCCGGAGGAACCTCCTCCGCCGCCTCCGCCGCCGCCACCTCCGCCGGAGTATCCTCCACCGCCGGATGAGCCTTCGTAATGTGCCGTGCGCTTTGTCTCTACGAGAGTGCTGGCCAGAAGCGGACCCATATCGAATCTCCTGCGGACCATCTCCTCGTAAGTCTGCAACTCATCCTCCTTCTTCATCCTGTTCCTCTGATTCGCAGCTATGAAGACCGCAACGAGAGAGAACGCAACGGAGATCAGCGCATTTGAGATATGCTTCATCGGCTGGGGTATCTGGTTTCCGTCCAGGATCGCCGCTATCTGATCGAATGCTTTGACAGCACAGCCGTAATAATCCTCGCGCCTTGCGTACAGATAGACATTGTCGGTGATGGTCTCTGCCCTGGCCTTGGTCACCGTGTCATATATCCTTCCGTCGGAGAAGATGTAGATGTAGCGGTTGTACATATCTATCACGAATATGGTTCCGCTCTTCTTCCCGAACAGTTCGCGGTATCTTTCCCTTGCATAATCCGCAGTATCCTTGGTATAGCCGCCGTTTGTTACGAACGCAGCGCCGCCGTATCTGGTAACGGGAAGCATGTGGGAATACAGATCTTTTTCCTCCTCTTCTGTCAGGAGATCTGCGTCATCCTTTATCACAATAAGGTCTTCCGGTGAAACCACCGATGAATCATATCCTGTTTCCGGAAGCAGTATGTCCAGGATCACAGGTATCACCATAACGGCTATGGCTATGACGAGAATGACGCGCCATGTCTTTCTGTTTACCTGACTGAGCCTCTCGATGAAGCTCTTCTTTTTCTCTCTCTTTTTAGCCATCAGGCGTCACCTCCTCTCTCCTTTGTAAAGAGGGGAAGGTCTCTCATGGTCAGTCTGTTCTGGGCTCTTACCACGTCGAAAGCCGTCCATACCGTCATGAGTATGGAGACGATGCCTGCCGCATAGCACAGCATATCGCTGTTGCGGTCTATGACCGTCACCGCGGCGCAGGCGAGCACCGCTGCCACAGGTTTTATCAGTGTGAGGAACTTGTAGTGGAAAGGAGCTTTCCGTCTGCGGATCCTTATGTCAGATGAGACTTCGACTGCAGATTTCACGATCACATAGATGAAAAGGATCACAGGCATGATCCCGACCATTATGACCGATTTGGAACCAAAGAACAGCGCCAGAACTATGCTCATGAGAAAAGCCACAAGACTGGTAAGAACGGTTCCGATGACCGACAGGACTTTTCTTCCGGTGCTCTTTACCTCTACCTTGTCCGCATCCTCTCCGGTATATCCCGGGTCATCCAGGCGCTTTTTCTGCCTGTAAGTGTCATTCAGCAACCTGTCTGCTGTGAAAAACACAACTACGGATAGCAGTGATGCCAGCGTCATGAACCTGATGGGCGTTATGGTGAACAGCAGGTTCAGGATCAGACAGACAGCACCGGCCAGTATCAGGCTTGCAGCCAGATACTTCCTGTAATCTATGGGGATATCCACAGCCAGTTCCCCTGTCTCACCGTTGACCGCAGCATAGCTGATCTTGTCCCTGTTACGGAACGAGAGGAACCAGGCGGGGAACAGAGCGGTCTTGGAGCTCTCCTCCACCTCGATCTCGTCAAGGACATCGGAGGACATCACGCTGACTCTCTCCGTCTTGACGTTGCCCTTCTTTCTGATGTCGCTGCGGGCTATAGCTCCGTACTTTGAGCCGTAGATGTCTGCAGGGACATCCGTGGCGTCGGCGTAGTATCCCGTAAGATACGGCAGCTGGAACTCCACCATGTCCTTGGCGCGGTAAGGGCTCAAAGCCCTGCTCATGGAGTCGGGAAAGGAAGCCGATGCATCCACAGGGATAAAATCGTAATCTATCTCCGCAGGAGCCTCTATATCATATGTCCTCGTAACGTCGTACTTCTTCCCGTCGTGAGTCTCGACTCTGGTGCTGCTGGCTCTGCCCTTGTATATGCCCTTCCCCGAATATCTCAGAAGATGGAACGGCATATAGATGCCGCGGAACTTCTCGATGTTCTCCTCATCGCTCATCCAGTCAGGTGCAAGCAGGGTCTGGCTGATCCTTTCCTTGTATTTTCTGATCGCTGCTGCCCTCTTCACCTTGAACGGAATTATGTAATCCGGTCTCTTTTCCTCCGCTATCCGGCTGTCAAGTACCAGTGACGAACCGCAGTAGCTGCAGAACGTTGCAACGGTGCTGTCGGTGCTGATTATCCTGGCGCCGCACTGACGGCAGACCAGTTCGTTTGCCTGATAAAGTCCTTTGCTTTCAAGGTAACTGTCATAATCCGCGACAGTTATGACACTGCCGCAGTATCCGCATCTGATATCCTGTCCGGAAGGATCGAACTCAACCTCTCCCCCGCAGTGAGGACATCTCATAACAGTCATTTGCCATACCTCCCGATCCGTTCAGTAGTCTTGCCTGTTTTCAAACACAGGGAGCACGTCCCTGATTATAGAGTCGAATCTCTCCGGGTCCCACGCGCTCCTTCCGATGAAGAGACCGTCTATGCCTTTTCTGGAAATGATATCGACGGCGTTTGAAGGATTCACGCTTCCCCCGTACAGCACGGGAACAGCGCTGCCGTTTTCGCCGAACATGTCTCTTAGCGCCGTTTTTATGACGCCGTGCATATCTTCCGCATAGGACGCACTTGCCGGGACGCCCGATGTCCCTATGGCCCAAACAGGTTCATATGCTACCCACAGCTTTCCCGCCGCTTCTTCGGGGCTGAGCTCTCCCGCGGCAGCCCGCAGCTGCCTTATGACCGACGCTTCAGCCAGTCCGCTCTCCTTCTGTTCCGCGGTCTCGCCTACGCAGAGCAGCGATGTGAATCCGTGGTCAGCTGCACATCTGATCTTCTTCGCTTCGTCTTCGTCAGTCTCGCGGAAGACATGTCTTCTCTCGGAATGTCCGATGAGAACGAACCTGACTCCTATCTCATCCAGCATCAGCGGAGAGATCTCTCCGGTATACTGTCCTCTCTCCTCCCAGGCCATGTTCTGAGCTCCGATGCGGATCCGTCCTCCCACGGCTCTCACGACCCGCTCGAGCGATGTATATGAGGGTATGAAGAAGAACTCCAGCCTGTCACGGATATCGCCGATCAGCTCATCCATCCTGCGTATATATGCTTCCGCCTCTCCGGCGGTCTGGAACATCTTTGTGTTCGTTCCAATATACAGCCTTCGCTTCACCGGTTCCTGAGCTCCTCGACCTTCTGGGCGATGGAGGGCTGCGCTTCCTCCATCATCTCCTGCCAGCCGTCTTCGTACTCGAACGCCAGATCCTCGGGATCCTCCTCAGATATCCTCCTGCAGTATCCGTCCAGCATCGGGAAATCCTTCTCGTAACAGTGGAAGCTGTTGGCTCTGTGGGAATAGGTCCCGATCTCCACTCCGAGGCGGTCCGCTATCCTCTTTTGCAGCATTATCAGTGCGAAAGCATTCATGAAGGTGGCCTTGCACGCGTCATTCGACCTGAACATCACGACGCAGTCCAGCTTGTTGTTTCTGATAAAGAACTGCAGATGCTGCAGGCATGCAGGATCATCGCTTCCCATATCGGTGCTGTTGTCCCTGACAAGGATGACGGCGCGGCGACTCGAGGGATTTCTCCTGAGCTCATCCGCAATGAAACTAACCTGATCCAGAGGGCTGACCATCCTGTTGTGATATGTATAGGTCCAGTTGCCTCTCTCTATCTCAAAATCCAGGATGCCGTCAAGCATCTCCTGCCGGTACTGCTCGAGCTCTGTAGGCCCGCCGATGAACAGCTTGCTGATCATGGGCTCCCCAAGCGGTTCCTGGACCTGAAATGTCATGGACAGTTCCTTCTGCGTGGTGTTCCAGTCAGCGCAGTCGGATATCTCCCCTTCCTCCCTGAGCTTCATGAGAGCGTTGTGGTACGCGTCCGGCAGTGTCCTTCCGAAGACCAGCGCTTCCTTCATTGTATGTCCCTCCGATCATTCTCTTTATACCTAATAAATAATAGCACAGTTGCCGCATCAAACCTCACGCATTTTTGCTGTCCGGCATCCATTCCGTCATTCTGCGGAAAATTTTTCGATTTTTTCGTCATTTTGCACCTTTACCTATTGACTAAACAATTTATGCGCGTATAATTATGCGTGTTAAGTGTATTTTACACTTGTTTTATGCAACTTTACTGCATATTATGAATGATGAAAACGCATTTTATGCAGACTAAAAAACTGGAAGGATCAGAAAAATGAAAAAGGAATTCAAGAAACTCATCGCTTTACTGCTCAGTATCATGATGGTGTTCACACTGGTCTCCTGCGGCAAGCCCTCGGAAGACCCGACACCTGAACCCGCTCCGTCTCCCGAACCGGACGGCGGCGATGAACCCGTTCAGGAAGAGTGGGTCTGGGAAGGCCCCAAATACGAGGCGATCGCAGCAAACCCCGGAAAAGCCGTGAATTTCACACTTCCGGATGCTCCCACCGGAGTGCTCGCAAAAGTGCTTGACAGCGGCAAACTCGTTATCGGCACATCGCCCGACTATCCCGCAGCCGAGTTCGTCGATCCTATCACCGGAGAGATCAAGGGAAATGAGATGCTTCTCGCCAAGTACATCGCCAACAGCCTCGGTGTTGAACTGGTGATCGAAGCCATGGACTTCAGCGGCGTCCTCATCGCAGTCGATACCGGCAAGGTCGACCTCGGGGTCTCCGGCTTCGGCTGGAAGGCAGACCGCGCAGAACTCTACGAGCTCTCAGCCGGGTATTCTGCTACATCAGACAACGAAGGCCACCACACCATCGTCGTAAGAGCTTCTGATCTTGACAAATATAACTCACTCGCCGACTTCAGCGGCAAAGTAATAGACGCTCAGGCCAGTTCCCTGCAGCAGATGTACGTGGAAGACCAGATTCCCGATGCGAATCTGCAGCTCATCACATCCCTCGATCAGGGCATCCTGGATCTTCTCGCGAACAAGGTCGACGCCATAGCACTCGACTCCACCACCGCAAAGAACTACGCTGAGAACTCCAACGGACAGATCGTATCGCTCTACGTTGAGAAGAAGATTGAATTCGACCTGTCGATATACGACGATTTCTCAGGTAACGTCATGGCAGCAAAGAAGGGCGAGACCCAGTTCATAGGAGTCATCAATGAGATCCTGGCGGAACTGCTTTCCACCGAGAACTACTATGAAGACAAAGGCCTCTACGCTTGCTACTACTACGCGTCCTGCGACGAAGCCGGCATCCTGCCCGACGACGAAGAAGAATGATCTTTTGAATGGAGATATAAATGGGTCCCGGAATAATTGAGATATTCAAACTATATTATCCGATATTCCTCAAAGGTGCCGTCGGAACGCTCAAATACGCGGCCATCGCTGTCGGGTTCGGCTCGATACTCGGCACTATCATCGGATTCATCCACCTGTCGAAGAACAAGATCCTGAGCACGGCTGCACAGCTGTACTCAACGGTCATCAGAGGTACGCCTCTGCTGGTACAGATGTACATAGGCTATTACTTCCTGCCCATGGCCGTACCGGCGCTGAACTTCCTCAGCAGAGAACAGTGTGTCGTACTTACGATGATACTCAACTCAAGCGCTTATGTGTCGGAGATCATCAGGGGCGGCATCGGCTCGGTGGATATCGGCCAGACCGAGGCCGCAAGGAGCCTCGGCATGAGCGCAGGGCACACGATGACAAGGATCGTTCTGCCTCAGGCACTCAAGGCGATCCTCCCCTCTCTCGGAAACGAGTACGTATCCATGATCAAGGAGACGTCCCTCGCAGGTACCTTTGCTCTGTACGAGCTGACGTACACCAAGACGCTGCTCGCCAACAAGTACCTCATCTGGCAGCCGCTGTTCATCATGGCGATCATATACCTCGTGATGACGGTCGTACTGTCAGGGCTCGTAAGACTGCTTGAAAGGAGGCTCTCCGCAGGTGACAGGCAATAATAACGAAGTGCTAATAAAGGTCGTTGACCTGCACAAATCATTCGGAAAACTTGACGTCCTGAAAGGAGTCAACACCGAGATACACAGAGGCGAGGTCGTGTCCCTTATGGGACCCTCGGGCGGAGGCAAATCGACATTCCTGCGCTGCCTCAATCTTCTGGAGAAGCCGGAGAAAGGTTCCGTGTTCTTCGAAGGCGAAGACATAACCAAGATAAAAAAGCAGAAGGAACTGGACAAGATCCGTCAGAAGATCGGAATGGTCTTCCAGCAGTTCAATGTCTTCCCCCATCTGACGGCGCTGGACAACATCACTATCACCATGACCCTGGAGAAGAAGATCCCCAAGGAAGAGGCTGAGAAGACGGCTATGCAGCTGCTTGAGAAAGTCGGCATTCCGGACAAGGCGAACGAATATCCCGGAAAGCTGTCCGGAGGCCAGAAGCAGCGCCTTGCAATAGTCAGGGCGATGGCCATGGAACCCGATGTGATGCTGTTCGACGAGCCCACCAGCGCGCTTGACCCCGAGATGGTCAAGGAGGTACTGATGGTCATCAAGCAGCTCGCTGACAGCGGCATGACCTGTGTCATAGTCACCCACGAGATGGGTTTCATCAAGGAAGTATCCGACAGGATCCTCTTCATCGATGAGGGAACGATCCTGGAGCAGGGTACTCCGGAAGAGATATTCAATAATCCGAAAAGCGAACGCGTTAAAGATTTCCTCGGAAAGGTCCTTTACTGATGACTACTACTTTTTCATACGACCACTATTATCTCCAGGATGAGATAGAATCAAACATCAAGGTGCTGTCAGAGAAGTTTCCCGAGATATTCAGCTACGAATATCTTCTGGAGACCCAGAACAAACACCATGTCATAGCGGTCACCCTGACCAACAAGGCCACGGGATCCGCCTGCGACAAGCCGGCGTTCTACATCGACGGCAACACCCACGCCGGCGAGGTCACCGGAATGATGGCCGCCATGCACACCATGGATGCTCTTGCCACGAACTACGGTTCGGACGAGAGGGTCACATTCATACTGGACAACATGGCAGTATACATAATACCCTGTGTCTCCCCTGACGGATCCCAGACATATCTGACCACTCCCTACACCCTGAGGTCCGTGAACCGTCCGTATTACGAGCATGAGACAGGTCTTGAGGGAGAGGACATCGACGGTGACGGAGTCATCCGTATGATGAGGATCCCTGACAAATACGGTGCCTGGAAAAAAGATCCCGAAAAGAACGACATGATGGTCAGGCGCGAGCCGGACGACGTGGCAGGCGACTTCTTCAGCATTTACACGGAAGGCGTCATGGAAGAGTATGACGGCCTCAATGTCAAAGTAAACAAGGTCAAATGGGGCAGGGACTTCAACCGCAACTATCCTTTCGGATGGTTCCCGGAGTACCGTCAGCCCGGAGCAGGAGAGTATCCCCTCTCCAACCCTGAGAACAAGGCCATCGTCGAATTCATCCTGAGTCACCCGAATATCGGCTCCGTCGCAACGAATCATACCAGCGGGGGCATCCTGCTGACGGTTCCCGGCACATACCCCGAGAATAAAGCGCCATATGCCGACATGAAGATCATGAATGCGATCGGAGAGATGGGCACCAAAGCCACAGGCTACAAGCACATCAACATCTTTGATACCTTTACCGTGGATCAGGACAACTATTCCTCCGGTGCGTTCGACGACTACTGTTACGAAACTCAGGGCATCTATGCCATCACCCTGGAGCTGTGGAACCTGGATGAACGCTGCGGAGTCAAGCATTTCTGGGAAGCTGATCCAAAGGTCGATACCACCGCGGAAGATTTCGAGAAGCGCATGGCATGGATCAGCGAGAACGCAGAGGAAGGTGACTTCATCTCCTGGAAGGAGTTCGACCACCCGCAGTTCGGGAAAGTGGAGATCGGCGGATTCAACTACAAGTTCACCGTGCAGAATCCTCCCAGGAAGTTCCTCACAGAGGAATGCGACAAGATAACGGCATTCATGCTGCGCTGGGCAGCCGCTATGCCGAGGCTGGTCATTGACAGTTTCAATGTGAGCGAGATAGGAGACGATGTGTACAAGGCGGAGGCTGTGATCTCCAATGCCGGCTTCCTGCCCACCTACCTCTCTGAGAACGCAAAGAAGCTTGGGACCGCCAAGACGGTGCAGGTATCCATAGATGCCGAGAACTTCATCTCCTGCAAGCAGACACAGGACATAGGCGATCTCTCATCCTATGCCCTCTGCAACACGGCAGAGCACTTCTACGGCAACATCTCCACCCTCACTAGCAGTCCCGTATCCAAGAAGGTCACATGGATCTTCAAAGGCAAGAAGAACGAAGTGACCGTCACGGCATGGAATCAGAAAGCCGGAAAGATCACAAAGACGGTCAAGATCTGACCGCAGAACCGATCATAACCTTTGATTTGATTTATCCTGACAGAGCGCTGTTCCGCCTAAGCGGGGCAGCGTTTTGTCATCAGGACAGGAAGAACAAAAGGGCAGCATAAACAGTCATCCATGTTTTAAAACACACAGCAAGAGGATACAATTAATAGAGAAAAGGAGGACATCAGCATGAGCAGCGTCGTTTTTCTCCCCTGTTCCGACATAGAGAAGACCTACAGTTTCTATCACTGCACTCTGGGACTGCCCGTATTCCAGAAACAGGGCGACAGTCTGTATATATTCGACACCGGATACGGGTACTGGGGATTCTGCCAATACAGCGACGGGCGCAGCCCCCTCAACGGGCCGCAGGGTGCATGTCTCTCCATCAACCTCGCTTCCAATGAAGCGGTGCTCGCCAGATATGAAGAACTTAAGGACTGCTGTAATGTCTATAAAGCCCCTGCAATGCATCCCGTTTACCCTGTATTCTCATTCTTTATCCTGGATCCGGACGGATACCTTGTCGAATATCAGAAGATAGCAGAGCCGTGAACCGGGCAAGTCCGGAATCTGGTTCTTAATATGTTAAAAACCTGCCTCCGTGCCGTATGCGGCTACGGAAGCAGGTTTTCCTTAATAAAATGAGAAGCTGCAGTGCTCACCACTGCGTCTTTCCCGTGAACTGCGCGGTATCCGACAGCAGTATCTCAGGCACGGTATCAGAAGCCATGAACCCGAGGAAAGCATCCTCTCTGACGGGAATTATGCTGTAGTTCTCTGCCCTGTAGATCACCACAAGGAAACCGCAGCCGTCTTTACCTCTCAACAGCATGGCTGCGTTTGCGGAACTGCCTTTTTGTCTTCTTGCTGCGCACATCCTGCCCCCATCCATCTCCAGGAAAGGTCTGTAGAATCTGTAGTTGCTTCCGAAATAATCCTCGAACGAGAAGGCCTTGCCGTTATATGTTACCTTATCTTTCCCGATCCTGAGCCTTCCGGATGAGTAATCGCCCGCGATCTTGGCTGATATGGTCTTGAACTGCCGGAAACACACATAGTATTCATCATAAGCCTTTGGCCGGCGGTCGTTGTAGCTGTATTCGTAAGTCTCGGGGAACCACCTCAGTGCCATCCCGAAGTTGTTCTGATACATCGCCGTCTTCCTGACAGCCGTTCCGGAGAGAAGGCAGAAAAGCTTATCCAGATAGTCATTATAAGTATCCGGCTCCTCCGATATGGCAGGAAGGATCACTGCATACCTCTCTGCCGGATCTGCGCCTTCCGTATCCAGCGTCGCAGCCGCAAAGGCGTAGTCCTTCTGACAAAGCCTGGTTATCCTGATCCTGTTTTCTGAAAGATCGTTATAATCCAGAAATTCTGTAGCCATAGGTCCTGTAAAACTGATCTTTCCGTCTTCCGCGGAGACCCGTGCTATCTCACTGAGCAGAACGGTCTCGGGAGCGTATGACAGCGCCTGATCAGCAATATCCGTTTTGAAAAAACGGTCTATAAGGCTCACAGGGATCCTTATTCCTGCGAGCTTGACAGCGTCGGGAGACAGAATGATGGTACCCTTGTCCGCATCGATATTAAGCAGTGCTCTTGCCGTGAGCCTGATACTGCGCCAGGCCCCCTCCACACTGACAACTGCCCCTCCGTTCTCGAGACGGATATCAAATCCCTTAAGGCTGAGATCAGATACTGGTACCTCCTCCAGAAGAGACCAGGGATCTATCTTCTCCTTATCCAGATATTTCGCTATGAAGAAGCCGATATCTTCCTCGCTGTAAGTCTGAGTCATGTATCCTTCTTCCGTGAAGGACAGGTGTTCAAAAGACGGGTCAGGCTCAGTCTGAGCATATTCCTTCAGCGTCCTGGTAACGACAGGATCCCTTTTCATGCTGATGAGCAGATATGCCGTCAGGCCTATGGCAGCCAGCAGTAATGTCAGTATGACCGTTCCTATCACGCCGAACAGGGTCCCGAAAAAACCTCTTTTCTTCTTTTGCTTCTCACTCTTCATTGCCGGCGAGCCTCCCTCTCTCTATCACATCTTCCAGCACATCGCATACTGTATCCACGGTGACGGCGCACCTTCTCTGCGGTTCGAAGACTCTCGGGCGTATCTGACTGCACAGATCACTGCCCATCTTATCCTCGAATTCGGAAACAAAGAGCGACACTGCGTTTCTGAGCGTCCCGCTCTCATGAGCTTTCTTGTCTATGCAAAGCAGCGACAGTACGCTGACTGCCGCAAGAAATGCGCCGCACGCATTCCCGGTCTGTATCCCTCCGCCGAAGCCTCCGACCATCTTAGACAGCGAAGGATCCACGCCGAGAGAATAATACTCATTGGCTGCCAGAAATACCGACTCTGCGCAGTTGTAATTGTCAAAATAATACTTTTCAGCCGTGTCCTTGAGCATACCGTTTCTCCGTATTCCGATGATAGTGAGAGTTGTTGTCTCACAAGCTCTATTATACTGTTTTGCCGCGCCGCTTCCCACTGCTTCCAAAAGCCTGCCGCCGCATTTGTACGCCATGTGATGCGGTGTTATATTGTAATCAGAAGAAAACGAGCGCCTGTCTGCAAAAGGAGATCCAAAATGAAATACGGAAACATACCGAATGTCGGTCTGCCTGTCTCAAGGATCCTTATAGGGACCGCCTCAGAGCCTTTCCAGTCCGGAGGAGACGCAACCGCGATCCTGGATTCGATGTTCGAGCTGGGCATAAACACCATAGATACCGCCAGAAACTACGGTCTTGCCGAAAAGTCGGTCGGCGACTGGATGGAGAAACGCGGCAACAGAGACCGGGTGGTGATCCTGTCCAAATGCTCCCACCCCGATGAGTATTCCTCCCGCCGCATATCCGAGAAGGACATCCGAGAAGATTTTGCCGTGTCCTCCGGGCTGCTCAAAACAGACCATATCGATATCTACCTGCTCCACCGTGACGTTGAGGATGTGGACGTGAGCGTTCCTGTCGAGGTGCTCAACGCGCTCCATTCAGAAGGAAAGATCGGTGCCTTCGGAGTCTCGAACTGGACTCTTGACAGGATACTGAAAGCCAACGAGTATGCCGAAGCACACGGGCTCATCCCGTTTACAGTCTCCAGTCCCAACTACTCACTCGCATATCAGGCTGAGGACATGTGGGGCGGAAGCGTCACCATATCCGGTCCGGAAAACAAAGCGGTCAGGGACTGCTACGCCGAGATGCGCATGCCTGTGCTCGCCCACTCGCCTATGGCACGCGGTTTCTTCTCCGGAAGATTCACCAGTGCGGACAGGGCAGCTGCCGAGGCATCGCTGGATGAATTCGCCCGTAAGGGCTTCTATCACGAGGAGAATTTCGAGCGTCTGAGAAGATGCGAGATCATGGCTGAGTCTAAGGGATGCACCGTTGCCCAGCTCAGCATAGCCTGGCTGTTCTCGAGTCCCATGAACATGTATGCCGCAATAAGCACATCATCGGCTCAGAGGATGGCTCAGAACATCGCAGCTCTGGACATGGAGCTCACCTCTTCTGAGCGTGATTATCTCGATCTTGTGACCGATTCTCTGTGACCCCCTGTGCAATCGACAAATACAAAACAAGCCGCGCTTTCCGTGCGGCTTGTTTTTATATTGATCTATCAGGACCATTCACGGGACGAAGGTCACCTCATTGCCTTTTCTCTCAAGAGGAGTCCTGACCGGAAGTCCGTCCGGTGTGTCTGCATATCCCAGAGTGATGCCTCCGTATACTCTTTCTCCCTCCCTGAGACCTATCCCATACAGCAGTTGCAGCATCTCCGGCTCGGAGTTCAGCCACTTGATCTGGTTGACCCAGCAACTGCCGAGGTCCAGAGCATTCGCCATTATCATCATGTTCTCAAGCACACAGCTGCAGTCAGCGATATTATTGCTGTATGTCTCCCTGTTAGCAGCCAGTATCAGCACAGGGGCGTCACGGTGGAAATTATAACCTCCCTTTTTAGAAGAGATTATGGCAGAAGCCATGGATCTGTATGTGTCGGGAGTGACTTCCATGCCCGAGAACAGTTTCTCGGCCAGCTGCGCTATCCTCTGCTTTACATCAGCGGATGTGATGACCAGCAGGTGGGTCGTCTGATTGTTTCCTCCGCTTGGCGCGTATCTCCCTGCTTCCAGGACCATATCGAGGTCCTCTCTTGATACTTCACGGGGCGAATAGCTCCTTGTGCTCCTTCTCGTTTTTATGGTCTCAAAAACAGTATCTTTATTCATCGTGTTTTCTCCTTTTCTGCTTTACATAATAAGATGTCCCCGGCCCTGTTACAAGTCCGGCGATGCCTTAATTGATGCCAGCCCGAACGTTCTTTCAGCCTTTACCTAACAGGAGCTGAGCGCAGTTTCAGAATTCAGCGCAAAAAATAAGCAGGACCTTCGGTCCTGCTTTTAAAACATGTCCGCCTTTACTCGATCTTTCCTGTGTTTATAGCGTTATCGGCCCACAGCGACAGTGAGTTAACGGCTATCGACATCTCTCTGAGTTTCTCCCGGATATCTTCAAAATCCTTTCTCTCATCCTCTGAGATGGTGCCGTCAACCGTGATCTCCACGAGCCTGTCCCTCTCCCTGTTGAGAGCGGTCAGGTTGGCGAGGACTTCCAGCGTTATCTGGGAAAGATCCTTTATCTTGAGCTCCGGCACGGTGCCGATACCTATGGGACACTCACGTGAACAGTAATAGTTGCAGAGTTCCGGTTTCTTATAGCACTGGGCCATGGTAACGACCTCTTCCGGACGCGCAAGAGTCTTCTCGTTCTCTATCTTCTCGATCCTGTCGGCGCTGATGTATCCCAGGACATCCGAAGCAGCTTCCCTGGTCAGCCCCAGTTCCTCTCTCGCGAGCTGATAAACCGTCTTGTTCTCTTTTACCGATTTTCTTCCCATATTGACCCCCTGCGTATTTCGCTGTTATTTGCCTTAAAACAGGTCTTATTTATGATTTTTTCACCTTTATCCTTCTGTCTAGTGATTATACAATATTTACACAAAGCAGAAAACAGTTGGCGGAAAAAACGGTGCTGACTGTAATAATGGGATCGGAGGTAAAGGAAATGATCACTGCAATGTTTTCGATCTTGATGATAATGATATTCGGAAGACTGCTGTTCTTCTCACTCAGGCTCGCCTGGGGAATCGGCAGAATCGTGTTCTCGCTGATATTCCTCCCGCTGACCCTGATAGGCTTCTTCCTGAAGGGCCTGATATCCATCGCTCTTCCGGCTCTGATAATCGTAGGGATAATCTCCCTTCTGACAGTCCCCTCAAGGACCTGACGATCTGCAACCGTTTCGACGCAGCCGATAAGAAGGCTGCGTCTTTTCGATGCAGCATTTCCGAGGGCATGCTAGAATAATCACGTATGGAGGAGATGCTCATGAAAAAAGTGATCGGAATAAACGGCAGTCCCAGAATGAACTGGAACAGCGCAAAAATGCTGGACAGTGCTCTAAATGGTGCCTCTCAGGCGGGTTGTGCGACAAAAAGGATAGACCTCTACAAACTTAACTATACCGGCTGCAGAAGCTGCTTCGCCTGCAAGCGCCTCGATTCACCCGGATTCGGAAGATGCGCAGTCGCAGACGATCTGAAACCTGTACTGGATGAGATACTGTCAGCTGATGGCCTGATACTTTCCTCGCCGATATACTTCGGCGGAGACCCGGGCATGGTCAGGAGCTTCTGCGAGAGACTGTGGTTTCCCAGCCATACATACAGCACCGATGACACCGTGGCCTACGACCGTCACCTGAAGATCGCACTGATCTACACCATGAATGTGCCCAGACAGGAGTTCTATGACGAGTTCATCCGTTCCGAGGCCGACAAATTCAGCTCCATGGTGGGCGAGACCTCCGTGCTGTGCGCTGTGGACACTCTGCAGTTCGACGACTACTCAAAGTATTCAAGTTCCGCATTTGATCCTGAACACAAACGTCAGGTGCATGAGACCATTTTCCCCGAAGACCTGGAACGCGCATACAGGCTCGGCAAGGAACTTCTCGGTTGACGGACCGTTCCTTCTGGTATAAGGAGCATCATTGGACATGACAAAAGGCAATGTTCTTGTTATAGGCAATTCCGGAGTCGGAAAATCCACCCTGATCAATTCAGTGCTCGGGGAAGAATGTGCTGTGACCGGATACGGCATAACAGGTACTACCCGTGAACTGTCGATATATGAGAATGACCGCATCCCGTTCAGGATCATAGATACGGTCGGTTTCGAGCCTTCATACCGCAAGGCTGCCAAAGCGGTCCGCTCTGTAAGGAAATGGTCCAGGGACAGCGTTATCAGAGAAGAGCGGAAAGAGGAACGCATCAGTGTGATCTGGTGCTGCGTGGAAGGGACTTCCAGAAAACTGTTCCCCGAGACCATAAAGATAATGGCAAGAGCCGTATCCATGTGGCCTTCAGTACCTGTGATAGCCGTGATCACCAAATCCTATTCTCTGCCGGAGAGACGCGAGAACATAATGATGGTCCACGAGGCCTTCTCTTCCCACAAGAAACTGTTCAGGAGCCTTAAAAGGATAATCCCCGTCGTTGCGATGACCTACCGCCTAAATGACGACGCGTTCGCCCCCCCTGACGGGATAACCGATCTGATCGATGCTACAAACGAACTGCTTCCGGAGGGCATCAGAGCATCCAGAGCAGATGTAGCTAAATACAAGATGGACCGGCGTCGCGCATTCGCTCACGGTTCCGTGGGCATCGCAACTGCAGGCGCCGCCATTGTCGGAGCGGTCCCGATCCCATTTCCGGATGCGGCCATACTGACACCTCTTGAGATAGCAGAGATAAACACGATCTCCCGGATCTATGGAATAAACAAGGATGAGAAGCTCGTCAGGTTCGTAGACTCCATCGTTGAAGTGGGGACCGTCAGCGCGGCTGCAAGGGCGGCCGTCAACGCTCTCAAATCCATACCGGGAATAAATGCTGCAGCCTCCGCAGTCAATGCGGTCATCGCAGCGAGCATAGTCGCAGCTATCGGTGAATGTTCCATAGCGGCTTTTGAACAGATCAGCGCCGGTGACAGATCCATTTCCGACACGGAATGGGCGAAGGAACTCGCAGGCAGCACGCTGTCTGAAAAGTTTATCTCCAAGGCCGGAACCGTTCTGAAACGCTACGGTGACGCCCAGGATCCCAAAAAACTGGCTCAGATCATACTTGATGTTTTCTTCCGGTGAACAGGATATTCGTTTTACTCAGGTATCTCTGCCACGCTAAATATAATCATTTCTTTTTCAGCATCGTTGACTTGATATACCGTCAGAATGTATTATTATGCAGAAGTTTAAATCCATGTTATGCGTGAATTGGTGAAAAGATGGAAAATCAAAGAGTCAGACTGACTAAAAGAATGCTGAAGGATGCCCTTATATCGCTCATGCAGGACCGCCCCTTTGACAGGATCACCGTCAAAAGGCTCTGCGAGGAAGCCGGTATAAACAGGACCACCTTCTACCTGCACTATGCGGATACGGAACAGCTGCTTATGGAAGCGGAGAACGATGTGATCAAGGTAGCCGGAGAGATGATCGCCGGTCCCGAAAAGGATGCTTCAAGCATTGAATGCATAAGACATTTCCTCTCCTATGTACAGCTCAACTCCCTGCATTTCCGCACGCTGCTGACCTTCAAGGACTCAGAAGTATTCGTGCAGAAATTCTCCCGCGATGTCGTATCGGAAATACTGCCGAACATGAAGAGCGACCTGCCTGAGGAGAAGAAAGAATATCTCCTTTATTTCGCGCTCGTCGCATCCCTTGCCGTGATAAGGGAGTGGATCCTTTCCGGATTCCGTGTTCCGGCAGAAGACATGGCTGAAATGCTCGACAGGATGACATCCAGTCTTGTCCACGGCTGAACTGAGAGATCAGAAAAAAGATCCCGGTCTGATTAGCAGGCCGGGATCATTTTGTTATATACATTTAATTCCGTAGTATCAGCACATGACACCGTACTTTTTGTAGTCATGTTTCCATTTCAGTGTAAAGACTATGGTACCGACGACGAACAGGATGACTGCGTAGCCGTTGAACATGATCTCGTAACCGTAATGCTCCGCAACATAACCTCCCAGAATAGGCGCTACGGCATTTCCCACATCGGCTCCTATATAACAGGTGCTGCTCACCACTCCGGCTTTCTCTCTTCCGATCATCTTCAGGGATGTTGACTGGATCGCAGGCGATCCGGATCCCTGTCCGATAGCCTTTAGAACGCCCGCAATGATGACCATGACAAGGTTAGTGGCATTGCCCAGCACCAGGAAACCGACGGCCGCTATCAGGAGCGACGGATACAGGACTATGCGCAATCCCTTCCTGTCGACCAGTTTGCCCGAGAAAGGCCGGACCAGGAACATCACTATGGAATATGCTGTAAAGAACATGCTCACATTTTCTATTCCTTTGTGTTCGCCATAGACCACGAGCATCGATGTGATGAGCCCGTTTCCGCTGCTGAACAGGCACAGGAGCAGCGCGTACGGTATGAGCCTGATAGAGATGAAGTCATTGATGTCAAACTTACCTTTCTCCACTCTCTGCGGTCTGCTGTATGGTATGAAACAGAATATGATTATGCCGATCAGTGTAACTCCGGCCGCAGCAAAGAAGGTCATGGAATAGTCAAAATGCTCTACTATCCACATTCCAAGGTTCGGTCCTACAGACTGCGAGACGATAGTGCTGAGAGCCATCCACCCCATCCCCTCTCCAAGGCGGTCCTTCGGGATGAACATGGTGTTGAAGGCCATCATCGCGACTCCGGTAAAGGAGAAAGCGATCCCGTGGATCAGTCTTACGACGACAAGGGCATTTACGGTTTTCACCCTTGCAAGACAGAGTATGCAGATCATCGTGACCGTATTGGCGATGAGTATTATCGTCTTCCTGTTGAATCTGTCTGCAGTCCTTCCCGCGAACGGACGCAGAATGAGCGCGGAGACCGACAGCAGGGAGGCTATGGTCGTGGCTATCGTGAGCGGAGCTCCCAGACTGAGCGCAAACTTGGTAATGAACGGCGTGACCATGTATGACGCCGAATGGATAAAGGTGCTCAGTACCAGGATCATGATATAGGACTTGTTCCAGAGTTTGGTCTGTTCCTGCATGGGCTGATCGTTCTTACGCATTTATTGTTTCTCTTTCTTTTGTTTAGTCAACCTAATGATTTTAACACAAAGAGAAGGTGCCCTCAACAGTGCACCTTCCCGGATTATACAGTCGGTATAACGATATCAATGGTAATTGAAGTAGGAACCTCTTATTCCGTTCCACACATCGTCGCACCTGGCGAGCAGTTCGGCGGGTATCTCCTTCGGTTCGGAAACTATGCCGATGTTCTGCACGACATGTTCGAACCTGCTTGCTCCGACGATGAGGCTGTCGACCTCTTTTCTGGATATCAGCCAGTTCAGCGCCAGCTCAAGAAGGCTCATTCCGGCTTCATCAGCGATGGAGGTCAATTCCTCCACGGCATCGAGGTTCCCCTCTTTCCAGTATCTCCCGTTGTAACCGGCATTCGTGGCGAGCCTTGACTCAGCAGCGGGACCGCTCCTGCTGTGTTTCCCCGACAGCAGGCCGGCGGCTATGGGATTGTAGACGGCGAGTCCCATATTGTACTCCCTCAGGAACGGCAGCATCTCATCCTCCAGTCCCCTGGTGAGCATGTTGTACACGCTCTCGGTAATGACGGGAGCGATGCAGTTCATCTCCCTTGCCTTGTGCACGAAGGAACAGCACTGCCAGGCGCTGTAATTGCTGACGCCGTAGTAACGGATCTTGCCGCTTCTGACCAGCTGCGTCATCGTCTCTATGGTCTCCTCTATCGGAGTCTCATTGTCGGGATGATGCAGGTACAGTATGTCGATATAGTCGGTGCGCAGCTTCCTGAGGCTCTCCTCCACGTTCTGGATTATGTGTTTCCTGCCGAGTCCGGACTGGTTAGCGAGAGGGCCTTTCGGATTGTGCACCTTCGTGGCGATGACTGCGTAGTCGCGCTTCGCCTGCAGAGCCTCTCCCAGGATGGCTTCGCTCTGCCCGCCGGTATATGTATCGGCGGTATCAAAGAAGTTTACGCTGTTGTCCAGCGCATAATCGATGATCCTGATAGATTCCTCTTTTGAAGTCTGGCCTCCGAACATCATGGTGCCGAGGCAGAATCTTGAGACCTTGAGTCCCGTGCCTTTTATGTTCTGAAACTGCATCCCTTTCCTCCCTGTTTTCTCCTCTTGCTTTCAGTTGTCTTTCTTTATAAATCTCCTGCCGTCGCTTACAAATGTTATGTCTCCGTCCGTGTCCGTACGGAACACCTGTGCGCCGAGCTTCTCCAGCTTTTCCAGGACATTCTCTGAGGGATGCCCGTTCTCATTGTCCTTTCCGACTGATATCACCGCGAACTGCGGTTCCACAGCATCAAGGAAATAGTAGTAGCTGGATGATCCGCTTCCGTGATGCCCCACCTTGAGGATATCAGCCCTGAGCGGAAAATCCGAATCCATCATATCCGTTTCCGCCTGATACCCTGCGTCTCCGGTGAGCAGCACAGACGTGCCGCCGTAATCGATGCGCAGCACCAGCGATTCGTCATTCAGGTCCTCATAATGTGAAAGCGGGCCGATCACCGTGATCGTCGCGGCGCCTAGCTTAAGTTCCCGTCCGGCTTGAGGTATCTCAAGTTCGACCTCCTGCTTCTTGAGTGCAGCAAGGAAGCTCCCGAATGATCTGGAATCATACTCCGACGTGCAGCAGAACGCCTCATCCACAGATGCAAATCTCAGAGCTCCGGACAGCCCGCCGACGTGATCGGCATGCGGGTGTGTGCAAACGATGTATCTCAGATGATCCAGCCCTCTGTCTCTCAGTACCGCGTAGATGAGATCGGAACACTCCGGAACACCTCCGTCCACCAGCATCGACTCGCCGTCTGCAGTCACCAGGATAGCGTCCCCCTCTCCCACGTCGAGGAAAGTGATTTCCATACCTGAGGCATCCTCCGGCAGTACCTCCCCGCGCTCCCTGAAGAATCGGATCCAGAGGCCTGCGGCATAGCCGAATATTATCACGGCCGCGCACAGAAACAGCACCAGGACGGCAAATGATCTTCTGTGTCTATACATTTGCGTTTCCTTCCGAAGTCAGACGTATCACGTCCGTGAGCATCAGCATGGCTGCGATGATGAGCATATGGCTGAAGAAAGCTCCGCTGAATTCGATCCCGAACAGCATCAAAGGTCTTCTCATCGCCGCTTCCACAATGACCGAGAGCAGCAGCAAAGCAACTCCCGCCGCTGACCTTTTCATGACATCACTGCTGACACTGTCCCTGTTTCTTATGACCGTCCAGATGCAGTGGACGACTGCCGGCAGCGCAAATACAGTGAACATCGGCGTCATGTCGTATCCGAGGAAGAACCTCTGGGCTCCGTTCACCGCGCTCACCGCCGCAGCTGCACATAGTATCATTGTGCGGATCTTATGTTCTGCCCCATGAGGTCTGAAGATCTGCAGGATCAGTATCCAGAACAGTCCCGCTATGAATGTCATGAGCAGGTATGTCAGAGGCCACAGCACCCTGAGATGCCTCTCCTCTATCCTGAATATATGGTTGCATGCACCCATAAATACAGTCGGCGGCACGATCACGCAGCTGTTGAACCAGTCTCTGCCGGTGCGGCCGGTCCGCCTGCAGCGGCTGGCTGCATACAGCATTACCAGACTCGCAATGAACACCGGCACATCCGACAGCCCCGAAGTGAGCTCCGCCCCGCCGTTGATGCTCATTGCTCCCACAGCCCCGAAACGAAATATATGAGTGCTGCCCAGGTATAGACGGAGTAGAAATTCCCCGAGTCATCTTTTCCCTCTTTCAGTATCCTGGCCGCCTCATCTCTTGTCAGCAGGACGAATCCGTCGAACACCTCGGATCCCTCCGCTCCTTTCTGGCTGAAACCGCTCTGGCCGTTCTCAGCAACTACGGCACACACAAGCGCATTGCACTCATCTGTGAGCCCCGGCGAACTGAATACGAGGGGGTTTACAGTGAACAGCCTGTCATCGCGGCTGACTTTGATTCCCGTCTCTTCAAATATCTCCCTGACTGCCGTGATCTCCACCGCGTCTTCCCTGCCTTTGTCGGCACTGTCGATAAGGCCCGCAGGAGGACTCAGCAGAAACTGCCCCGCAGGATAGCGGTATTCATACTGCAGATAGAGCCTGGGCTCACCTGACTCCGAGATGACGATCAGGATGCAGGTCGCCGCATCCGGTGCCATGTTCCTGAACTCTTCGTCGTTCTTGACCGCCACCAGTTCGTCCTTCTCCCTTCTTGTTGCATCATAGTAGTGCTTTCCGGGAGCGTACTGCAGATCGTACAGCTTGATGAACCTGGTCTCAAGAAGGGTCTCCACGTTCTCTTTCTTTATCTCGGGCTTCTGAGTCATACCAGGTCTTCCTCCTCCGTCGCCGGGTTGAGTATGTCCAGTGTGTCCGGCATCCATTTCTCGAATATCAGCGCCGTGTTCACGCAGTCATAAAGCGCATCGTGCGCTCCCTTTATCCTGACTCCTATGATCTCCACAGCCCTGCTCAAGGAGCATCTCTGCTCCTCATACAGATAATCCCTGTCGAACTTCTCCTGAAGGTCGCGGAACGACAGATCCTCAGGCAGTTCCAGGCCGTATGCATCCGCATTCTGTCTCAGCGCCAGCTCATCCGACGTTCCCCACTCGCCGAACAGGTGATCATCCCCGCACCACTGCAGGAAACGTGGCAGCACCGCACGCAGGGTGTCCTTCATGCGGATCTCCTCCTGCGATATCCGTGTAAGCTTTTTTACAGCGGCAGTGAGAACCGGAAGCAGCTCCGGACGCACCAGTTCACGGAACCTGTCTGTGACCCTGTACGAACCGTCGACCTTCACCGCTCCGATCTCTATTATGTCCCCCGCAAAATAGTCCGGATCGTCCTCCGGCAGCGGAACAGCGGGCTGGTTCCATTCAAGATCGATAATTATCACGTTTACCTCTAATAAGCCGTTATTTCGCTTTTTATTATACCTGAAAGGCCCTATTTCGCCACTTTTTTTGTTTTTCCGCACGGTGCGCTGTGCTATACTTTCATCACAAAGGTGATCAGTCACTGATGGCAATCAAACAGACAGGAGATATAGAAAATGGCAAGAAGAAAAAGAAGAGGCCTGGGCGGACTGCTCGGTAAACTCGCGGTGGCTGTCGGACTTGCTGCCGTAGTATCGAATCTTGAGAAGGAAGCCAAGGAAGAAGGCAGGGATATCACCGATGTCGCCGCCGACAAGGTCAACAATTTCGTGAACAACGTCAAGTCAGGCGAGCTGCAGAAGAACGTCCTCGAAAAGGCTGACAAACTGGTCAACGGAGCCAAGGAGACCATAAACAACACCGTCGAATCGGTAAAATCCGGAGACATCAGGGATAAGGCCACCGAGATGGCGGACAATCTCAGAGACGGCGTTGTCGATATCTTTGACGGCAAGGGCACGAACGACGAAGAGGAAGCCCCTGCGCCGGAAGTTACAGACGATACCGACGCAGAATAAAACTCTGATACGGACAGAGGCACCTTCCGTGCCTCTGTCCATGATTTATTATTTACCGGTCCGCCGGGCCGGAACCAAATGACAGGAGATTAGATTATGAGATACAACATTACAGGCGAGCCCATGCCCGTCGTGATCTGCCACCTCGACAAGGACGAATCCATGATCACCGAGAGCGGAGCCATGGTCTGGATGTCCCCCAATATGCAGATGGAGACAGTCGGCGGAGGAATAGGAAAGGTATTCGGAAGGATGTTCTCCGGAGAGCGTCTTTTCCAGAACATCTATACCGCAAGAGGCGGTGAAGGCCTTATCGCCTTCGCCAACAGTTTCCCCGGCACCATCCGTGCCGTTCAGGTAACTCCCGACAAGCCCATAATCTGCCAGAAATCCGCTTTCCTCGCTTCCACACAGGGAGTCGAACTGTCCGTATTCTTCCAGAAGCGCTTCGGTGCCGGACTGTTCGGCGGAGAAGGCTTCATCATGCAGAAGGTATCCGGAAACGGACTCGTATTTCTGGAGCTTGACGGATCCACCGTCGAATATGAGCTCGGCGCGGGCCAGCAGATCGTAGTCGACACCGGAAACCTCGCCCTCATGGATGCCACATGCAGTGTGGAAGTAGAGACGGTCAAAGGCGTAAAGAACGTGCTGTTCGGCGGGGAAGGCCTGTTCAACACCATAGTTACCGGTCCCGGAAAAGTGACGCTGCAGACCATGCCGCTGTCGTCCTTTGCCGCATCCCTGGCGCCTTACTTCCCCTCTTCATCATCCTGATCAGAGAGGTCCCCATACAAATGAATCTGTCAGATTACCTGGTCCTCACTGACATGGACAATACACTTCTGAGGGTCCCTTACGCGATCCCTGAAGTCAACATAGAGAAGATCAACGAGTTCGGCCGTCTCGGCGGGCATATCGCCTGCTGCACCGGCAGAAGTGTGGACGCTGTGAAACATTTCACCGACGTCATGCGCTTCTCTGCTCCCGGCATCACCTGTGCCGGCGCGGTCATCTACGACTTCAACGAGAACAAGCCCGTCTTTCAGATGACTGTGACCGACAACATCTTCTCTCTGGTAAGTCAGATCATGAAGGATTTCCCGGAAGTAGGCGTAGAGTTTCACAACTGCGACGGCATATTCTGTCCCAGAGTCAATGACCTCGTAAAGAGCCACTGCAGGGACGAATTCATCACATACCGTGAAGTTCCTTTTGAAAGCCTGCATGGAATGATCTTCAACAAGGTGCTGCTTGCGGCTCCCGAGGAGACGGTGCTCCGCCTCATCGAATACACCGACGCCCGCAAGGGTACGGATCCGATGTACGAAGACTTTGATTTCGCCCACTCCAGCACCATCTACTACGAGATCCTGCCCAAGGGCGTCAGCAAGGGATTCGCCGTTAAGAAACTGGCGGAGATCATGGGCATAGACGGCAGCAACGTCATATCGATCGGTGACTTCTACAATGACATCGACATGTTCAAGGCTTCCGGGCATACCGTCGCGGTGGCCGATGCCATCGATGACATAAAGGAATTCACCGACATGACGACTAAGAGGCCCTGCATGGAAGGCGCCGTTGCTGAGCTTCTCGATCTCGTTATGGAATACTGCAAAAAAGGGATCCCGTTCGGGGATCCACTCAATAAAGGAGAGAACTGAAATGGCAGACGACCGTGAAAATGATGTCATAACACTGGAATTTGAGGACGGCGGAGCAGTGGAATGCACCGTCCTGGGCGTCTTCGAGGTAAAGGGAACGGAGTACGTGGCATTCTTCGACGAGAAGGGGCAGGAGATCTATTTCTACCGCTATCTGCAGTCGGATGAGGATCATTATGATATCGCTGACATAGAGACCGACGAAGAATTCAACGAGGTCTCCGCGGCATTCGACGAGATCACAGCCGAAGAAGAATAAAATACTTCATAAAAGCAGGGACGGCATGGATGACCATGCCGTCCTTTTCCGTATTATATTGTTTTCTCAGTCTTTCTTTTCCCAGCCGAATCCGGTCTTTCTCGGTGCATCATCCGGCAGTGTGTAAAGGTAGTCAGCCCATTCTCCCTTGGCTCCGACGGTATAGCAGACTATTCCCTCAGGCTCCATGCCGAAGAAGCATCCCACGTCGTGCATCTGATAGAAGTCCATGAGGAAGAATCCCTGTGCTCCGGACTGTCTCCACTCGAGGAATGAGAAGATATAGACGCCATCCCTCACCTTGACGTAATCCGCGGGGTTGGATGCAGCCCAGTCCGGATTTCTGACGCCTGTGACGGAATAGAAGAAAGGCGTGATATACATGTGCTTGATCCTGGGTCCGCTGTCTTTATATGTCCAGTAGATAGCCCTTCCGACCATATCTGTCGTGAAATCATGGCGGTATCCCGGGTCCTCATATCCGCAGTTGGTGATGAATCCGAAGTGGAATGTCCTCATGACATCTCTGGGCTCTATCGGGTGATTCATCGTAGCCACATTGAGGGTCACCAGACCATTGTCAAGGTCTATGACTACCTGATGCGCCTCCGGTGGTCTGGAATCCACAACATAGTGGTTCACGAAATAGAGGTTGGATGTTATGGTATGCACATCACAAAGGTCGGTGTGCTCCTCATCTCCGAAACTCCACTTCAGTTCGTTAACACCAGTGAACTCATATACCGCTTTGAGTCCGTCCGTAAATTCCATCTCAAAACGACGTCCGACCAGATCCCCGCTGAATGCGGGCATGTACGGTCCTTCTCCCCACTCACCGTGTCTGTACCTCTCCGGGGGAGTTGCTTTGGCCATTCTCTGTACATCTTCCTGAGTGAAATGGCTCCAGCGTCTCTGCGCTCTGTCTTTATCCGGCATATCTTTCCCTCCTGTATCGTATTATTCTGTACTCAGCATCCATGAACTAATAATACCAGAAAAAAACATCTCTCTCCACGGAAAGACAGTCTCCGCCACATCTGTCGTTTTTCTGATATTTTACGGTGCGGTTCATCGGTTTTGCCGATATATCTATTGAAATCATCCATCAATATAGATATTATTCTGTATATGTATCCTTTCGGATGCATATATTGTAATCCCCTTTTATGTGAGCCACGCACCTCCGGAAAAGGAAGTGCGTATCAATACAGTCCTGGCTCAGGACGAGCCGGATCGCGATCGATCTAGAAAGGTCTGTTCCGCCCCTAAATGCACTGCAGGTAAGCGGTCCAGATCCGGAAGCGTCAACCCGGCGGCGATAAGCGGCCGCCCGTTACGCGCCTTTTGGGGCCGGTTCAAATCCGATCCGGAAGCGAAGGTCTTGCCGTATCGCGCAGATGCGCGGTGCGGAATGCCAGGATAACGGCACTTACGCCTTTTCTGGCATCTCCAGAAAGGAGGCACCCTCTGTCTCCGATCTGACAACGCAGGAGCGGAACACAGCGTATGTAACTGTGCCGGATTGCATATTCGTGAGGTAATTCGCGGAGATGTTTCGGAAAGAATCAGTTGCTTACACAAAACTGCGTATCAGCCACTGCACCGGGCTGCATGCCTAGCCTGCAGCCGTCATCCCCGTTTCGGGGTTGGACAAAACCTTTTTCTGCAGAACAGCCTTCACATCTGTGCAGGCTGTTTTGTCTTTCATGATATTTTATTCATTTGGTATGGTACAATTTACTCAACAAATCACAGGAGGATCACCCAATGCTCAAATCCTTTGTCTTTGACAGATCCGAGAATATCGTCCCCACCACCGCCGGGAAGGTTCGCGGGATGAAATACGACAACATGTATGTGTTCAAGGGCATCCCCTACGCTGAGGCCGAGAGGTTCCATGCCCCCCATCCGCCCGCGAAATGGGACAATGTACACGACTGCTCGATCTACGGCTGCGTCAGCCCGCTTCTTCATTTCAATCCCCCTGCGGGAGACCATCTCCTTATCCCTCACCAGTACTGGGTGCAGGGCGAGAACTGTCAGAACCTCAACATCTGGACGGAATCGATCAACAGCGATGTGAGAAAGCCGGTCCTGGTGTGGATCCACGGCGGCGGTTTCAGCGACGGTTCCTCCATAGAAGCCCCATTCTACAACGGTTTCAATTTTGCCAGACACAACGACTGCGTGTTCGTATCCATAAACCACAGGCTCAATATATTCGGATATCTGGATGTGTCTTCCTACGGCGAGGAGTACTACAACTCCGGAAACAACGGACAGCTGGACATCATCGAATCTCTCAAATGGATCCGCGACAATATCGCGAATTTCGGCGGCGATCCCGGCAACGTCACAATTATGGGCCAGTCCGGAGGCGGCGGAAAGGTATCCACACTGCTATCAATGCCTGCAGCCGACGGTCTCTATCACAAAGCCGTCATCATGAGCGGTATCCTCTCCCTGCATGACGCTGAGGTCCTTGAAGAACCCAGAGAGTGCGTACAGGCGATGATGGAATATCTGCACTGCGAGACCATCAAGGATCTTGAGAAGGTCCCGTTCACTGCACTGGCATATGCGTACCGCCAGGTCGCGCCTGCTCTCGCCAGACAGGGAAAGAGCACCGGATGCATGCCCTACCGCAACGGCGAGTTCACAGGGAACCCATTCCACGTAGGGTTCAGAAAAGAGACCATCGGCATTCCTCTCGTCATAGGCACTACATTCGGAGAAGGCAACTCCTTTGCCAACAAAGGCATCAGAAGAGACACCATCACGGAAGAGGAGGGAAGGCAGATCATAGTCGACAAACTTGGAGAAGAGGATGCCGACAGGCTGATCTCCCTGTTCAAGGAAGCCTGGCCCGGCCGCAATCCGGTCGATCTGCTGTTCTGTGACAGCACGTTCCGCGAGCCTACTTCCCGTTACGCAAGGCAGAGGGCAATGGACGGCGGAAAGGTCTGGGTATATATGTATGCCCTCGATTCATCCATAGACGGCGGTCGCACGCCGTGGCACAGTTCCGACATACCGCTCATCTTTGACAACGCGGATACCGCTCCTGCGGTCATCAACACGGAATACACCGAGAAGGCTCAGGAGATCATGGTCTCGTCCCTCGGTCATTTCCTTCACACCGGCGATCCCTGCACTGATCCGAAACACGGCTGGAAGCCTGTCACTGCGGACTGTGAGTGCACCATGATCATGGAGGAGAGACCGCGTCTGGGGATCAACTTCGACAGAGAACTCCAGCAGGAACTCATAAAGGACGCCGAGAGGCTGGGCAAGGGCGGCGGATTCAGTTTCGCGACCGACATCTGAACAATGTACCGCAAAACAGCGGAGAGCCTGCGCTCCCGCTGTTTTATTGCGTGTGAACGGTGCCTTGTTCCTATGATTCATAAACAGTATTTGGTATCATACAGATATGGAAGAAATGGTCATCAGGATCGCGGAAGCGGTCAAAAAAGCAGGCGGAAACACGTATCTCGTGGGCGGATGTGTCAGAGACGGCGTCATGGGCCGTCCGGTGAATGATCTGGACATCGAGGTCCACGGGATCCAAAGGGAAAAACTGTATGAACTGCTGTCATCGTTAGGCAGTCCCATTACATACGGCGCCAGTTTCGGAATAATCAGTTTCCCGGACCTGGACCTTGACATAGCTCTTCCGCGGAAGGAAAAAGTCACCGCAGAAGGAGGTCATCGCGGATTCGATATAGAGATCGATCCGTTTATAGGGACTAGGAATGCCGCCAGACGCCGCGACTTCACAGTAAACGCTCTTATGCAGGATGTGCTGACCGGCGAGATAACGGACCATTTCGGCGGACTGACCGATATAGAGAACAGAGTGCTGCGTCATGTTGACGACAGTTCATTCCCCGAAGACCCTCTGAGGGTCTACAGGGCTGCACAGTTCGCATCGCGTCTCGGATTCACGGTCGCTCCGGAAACGGTGGAACTGTGCCGAGGAATAGATACCACCACCCTCACTGCGGAGAGAGTGGAAGCGGAACTCCGGAAAGCTCTGCTGGATGGGATCTCCCCTTCCGTGTTCTTCACCGTACTGGAGCAGATGGACCAGCTGAAGACATGGTTCATTGAGATAGACCGCATGAGAGCAATAGAACAGGACCCGGTATTTCATCCTGAGGGCAGTGTGTTCATACATTCGATGCAGGTCCTTGACAGAGCTGCAGCATACCGCGGCATGGTCAGCGACCCTTATGCTTTCATGCTGCTGGCGCTGCTCCACGACATCGGAAAGATAGAAGCTACCGAAGTGATCGGCGGCAGGATCCATGCATATGGTCATGAGGTCCTGGGGCTTCCCCTTCTGGATGAGTTCCTTGAAAGACTCGTATCAAAGAACTCGGTCAGGAAATATCTCCGGAACATGGTGCCGCTGCACATGAAGCCCAATGTGGCGGCATTCAACAGGGTATCGCTCAAGTCTACGAACCATATGTTTGACGGCGCCTGCGCTCCTGAAGACCTGATATACATGGCAATGAGCGACAGACCCGTGAAAGCCGGCGATTTACCATTCTCCGGAGACAGCGGTTTTCTGTTTGAAAGACTTGCTGAATACAGGGAGATGATGTCACGTCCCTTCGTGGCAGGCAGAGATCTGATCGAGTGCGGCATCGAGCCGGGAGACGATTTCAGTGATATCCTCGGTTTTGCCCACAAGCTGAGGCTCGCGGGTATAGAAAAAGGGTCTGCCCTGAAACAGACCGTAGCATATGCAAGACAGTTGAGAAAAAGAAATGGATCGGATTGAAGAAAGACAACTGAACAGGACCGGTCTGCTGGATACGACTGCTCTCAAGCTGATCGCAGTCTTCTGCATGCTCATAGACCATGTAGGCTACATCTTTTTCCCTTATCTCAGGTGGATGCGCATCATCGGCAGACTGTCTATGCCTGTATACTGCTTCTGCATCTCGGAAGGCCTGATCCACACCAGGGACAGAAAGAACTATCTCCTCAGGGTCCTTGTCTTCGCACTGATAAGCGAGCTGCCGTTTGATCTTGCCTTCAACAACGGGCTGGAACTGACATCTCAGAACGTCATGTTCACCTTTGCCTGCGCGATACCCGGCATCGACCTGTGCGAATACATCCTCAGCAGGTCGGGTTCCTTTTCGTCTGCAGTCTTCGCTCTTACCGCGTCGCTCCTGTTCGGAGCCCTTGCCGAAGCGATCCGCACCGACTACGGCATCTTCGGAGTGATCCTGATTTATATTTTCTATTTCTTCAGGTCTTATCCGTTCCTGAGACTCGCAGCCGCTGCGCTGTTCGTCACCGCGACCTGCTGGAACGATCTGCAGATATACTGTCTGCCGGCGTTCATCCTGCTCGCAGCCTACAACGGTCAACGCGGAGCCGGTCTCAAATACCTCTTCTACAGTTTCTATCCGGTCCATCTCGCAGTGCTGGCGCTGATCGACCGTTTCCTTACCTGACACGCGGAGGTTTTTCATGAAAAGCATCAGAAGCGTATATAAAGTAGGTCACGGTCCTTCCAGTTCCCATACAGTAGGACCCTATAATGCGGCAATGCTGATAAAGAGAAGGTATCCGGACCTTGACCGTGTTGAGGTGACACTGTATGGATCCCTTGCATATACAGGCGAGGGACACGGCACCGGAAAAGCGATAAGTTCCGTGCTGCCCGGCGCGGTGATCATTTCCGACACCGAGACGAGGGATCTGCCTTTCCCAAACACAATGCTGTTCCGCATCTTCCGTAACGGACAGGAGACCGACTCCGTAAGGATATTCTCCATAGGAGGCGGTTCCATAAAAGTCGAGAACGAAGTCTCGCAGGATGAAGTGGATGTGTACCCGCACGCCTCTTTCGGAGAGATGCTGAAGGAATGCGCCGATGACGGACTCACGCTCATGCAGTTCATCGACCGCTATGAGACGCCGGGCCTCAGGGATTACCTCAGAGACATATGGCATGCCATGGAAGGCTGCGTGGAGCGCGGGCTAAAAAAAGAAGGCGTCCTGCCCGGCGGGCTGAACGTCTCCAGAAAGGCCAAGATCCTTTTTACAAAACGCTGTTACAATGAGAGCTCGGATGTCACCATGAACAGGCTCATCGCAGCTTATGCTTATGCAGTCAGCGAAGAGAACGCGTCGGAGAAGCTGGTCGTAACGGCTCCGACATGCGGCAGCTGCGGCGTGATCCCTTCCGTGTTCTACTATATGGCGCACGACAGGGGGTTTCCTGAGGATGAGATAATTGAAGCCCTGGCGGTGGCGGGACTGATCGGCAACATAATCAGGACCAATGCCAGCATCTCCGGTGCCGAATGCGGATGTCAGGCTGAGATAGGCAGCGCATGTTCCATGGCAGCCGCTGGTCTGGCATATCTTTACGGTCTGGACAACTCACAGATAGAGTATGCAGCCGAAGTCGCCATGGAGCATCATCTGGGTCTCACCTGCGACCCGGTACGAGGTCTTGTTCAGATCCCGTGTATAGAGCGCAACGCAGTCGCAGCCATGAGAGCGATAAGCGCTGTAAACATTTCCCGGTTTCTTGCTGAGACCAGAAAGATCTCATTCGATGACATCATCGCCACAATGTATCAGACAGGCAGGGATATGGATGAGCGCTATAAAGAGACTTCGCACGGAGGTCTCGCCGCATTGTATGCTTCCAAGGATGTCCTTTCCGGCTGAGATCTCAGTCAAATATTAAAGAGCAGAAAAGGAGCAGCACAGAATGTGTGCCGCTCCTTTTAAACTAGATATCAAAATCGTGATCCATTGCCAGACTGGTATTCTTGTATCTGATATCGTCCGTGACCTCACGTATCGGTTTCACGCATCCCGGCAGGAATACCTCTTCCTCTTCCGACATCACCTCGACCTCGGCTATAGCACGGTCGCTCCAGAACGGATATATGTCCACTTCCACGGTCCTTCCGCGGTAAGGGATCAGGATGCGTTCCTTAACGATAGAATCGCTTCCCGGTCGTTTTCTCCCAAGCAGAGCTGAATACTGTTTTTCGTCGATCTCTCTTTCATCCTCAAGATGCGAAAGGCCGGTCAGTCTCCTCTTTACCGTGTGAAAGAACCTGATCTCTCCATTGCTTTCCCAGCTCCTGACTCTCTCAGTCGAGCCGTCTTCTGACAGCAGATACGTCTGCACTATCTGCACGGAGCGGGCTTCCGGCATCTCCAGAAGCACTTTTCTGTCAGGATATTCGATCAGATATTTATGCTCTATCTCGATCCCGTTCAGATTCATGAACGTCTCCTCCCGGTCCCCGTCAGATGCCAAGCTCTCTGCCGACGACGATGACCTTGATCCTTCCGGGGATACGCGAGAAATTCAGCGTCACTGAAGTGCAGCAGCTTCTGCCCGGGACTCTGCAGTCATGGCAGTGTCCGTCCTCTGCGCAGGGCGTTGCAAAGCCTCTCCTCCTGCAGTTCTCGCAGGCCACCATCTTGACTCTCGCTCTCGCCTTCTGTTCATTCTCGACGAATTTGTTCTCGCCCGCTACGATGATGACGCTGTCAGGTCCGTAGATCATAGGCGCGACTCTGGTGGATGCGCCGTCCTCCTGGAATATCCTCCCGTCATATGTTATGGCATTAGCCGAAAGGAAAAAGGCATCGGCTGAGAACCTCTCCCGCATTGCCTTCTTGACCTCATCCGGTCCGCTTCCCGCAGCAGGCTGTATGACAGTATAACTGTCCGCTGTTTTCTCGAAGAATCCTATCTCCCTCAAAGTCTCGGATCCCCCGCAGGCGATCCTGCTGCCATTCGGTACCAGGCTGAAAATGATCTCCATTGCCTGCTCGCCATCTTCCGCGTAATACGCTTCGAACTGTCTTTCCCTGAGATTGCTCATTATCTTCTCGGCAAGCTGTCTTTCCATCCTTCTGTCTCCTTATCTTTTTATTTAATTATAAACTATGACACGGATCGCCGCACAGGCTTTTCAGGTTGTCTGACGCCGTGATGATGCGTATACTTTTACTGTAAAGACTACGACCGTATAGAGGAATAACGGAATGTATAAACTGGCAGTTTTCGATCTTGACGGCACCATACTTGACACCATCGGTGACCTTGCAGATGCTCTCAACCACACTCTCAGTCTTCACTCATATCCGCAGAAAACACTGGAAGAGACGCGCAGCATGGTCGGCAGAGGTCTGCGCAATCTCCTTAAGAGTGCGACCGGTCTCAGCGACGGGATCAAACTGGACAACATGCTCGCTGAGCTGGTCTCTTATTACGCGGATCACAGCGCAGTAAAGACCCGTCCCTATCCCGGCATCACGCAGATGCTCTCCGAGCTCAGGAAACGCGGGATCAAGACCGCCGTTCTTTCCAACAAGAGAGATGAAGTCACCGTATCCCTGTGTTCGCATTTCTTTCCGGGATGCTTTGATGTCTGCCGCGGAGAAAAGCCCGGCGTACCGATAAAGCCTTCGCCGGAGTCGTTCCATTCAGTGATGGAAGAACTTGGAGCAGCTCCGGAAGAGACAGTGTACGTGGGAGACTCCGAAGTGGATATCACCACATACAGGAATGCCGGAACGGACGGCATCATAGTTACCTGGGGCTTCAGAAGCAGACAGGACCTGGAGAAGGCAGGCGCAGACCTGCTGGTCGATACTACAGATGCCCTGCTGTCTTTACTGCTGTCTGCCCGATCATAACAGCCGCGACGCATTCCCGCTCTGTGTCTTAATTGACGCAGAGTCAATACTTTTTGCTGTGAAAGATGGTATCCTATCCTTAATGGAAAAACAAAGGAGCTGCCATATTGAGAAATATCAGATGGTTCAGGTTGGATACAGCCGCGCTGATCTTTCCTGCGATAAAGGAGCATAACTGGAACAACCTTTTCCGGGTGTCAGCCACCCTCAAGGAAGAGGTGGATCCTTCTGTTCTCCAGACCGCAGTGATCAACCTGATGCCGCGTTTCCCGTCATTTTACGTAAGACTGAGAAAGGGCCTGTTCTGGAACTATCTGCAGAGCATTGACAGTCCTCCGGTCGTACAGGAGGACTACGCATATCCCCTGGTATTCATGGGCTCACGGGAGATGAGCAGATGCTGTCTGCGGATCCTTTATCATAAAAACAGAATAGCTGCGGAGTTCTTCCATTCCGTATCTGACGGCACAGGCGGCAGCATCTACCTGCGTTCCCTCGCCGCTGAATATCTGCGCATAAAACACGGGCTGCAGATAGAGTATGACGACGTCGTTCTGGATCCGAAGGAAAAGCCAAGAGTATATGAGCTGGAAGACAGCTTCTCAAAGAACGCGGGAAAGGTCGCGGGACGGGAACTGGGCAAAAAGGCATACCGTCTCACCGGCACGAGAGAGAGCGGTGACTTCAAGCATCTGATAACCGCAGTCACCGATTCAGGAATCCTGCACAGCAAGGCAAAGGAGCACGGCGGCACCGTGACCGCTTTTCTTGCGGGAGTGATGCTGCAGACCATCATGGAGATACAGGCCGCCGAGGTCCGGGAAGGCCGGGAAAAGCCTGTAAGGATCACCATCCCCGTCAACATGAGAAAGCTGTTCGGCAGCAGGACGCTGCGCAATTTCGTTCTGACTCTGAACCTCGGAGTTGACCCGAGGACCGGTCCCTATACGCTGGATGAGCTTATCGTAAATATCACTCACCAGCTGGCTCTCAAAGCGACAAAACAGAATATGGCCGCAGAGATAGCTTCCAATGTGAGTCTGCAGAAGAATCCGTTCATACGGGTAGTCCCGATAGATCTGAAACACATCTTCATGAAGATGGGATACTCATCTTTCGGTGAACAGCTGGGCTGCATCAACATCTCCAATCTGGGAGTCGTCGGATGCCCCGATCAGCTTAAGGAATACATCGACAGGATCGAATTCATCATCGGGACCCAGCGCACCTATCCGAACAACTGCTCCGTCTCAACGTTCAACGGAAAGACGTTCATCAACCTGATCCGCAATACCAGAAGCTCCGAACTGGAGCGTCTTTTCATCACGAAGCTGGTCGATCTGGGAATTCCCGTCTCTGTTGAGAGCAACGATATAGGAGGATCTGAATAGCAATGTACTGCGTAAGATGCGGAGTAAAACTTGAGGAAGGAACGGAGAAGTGTCCGCTCTGCGGCACTCCCGTATGGAATCCGGAAGGTCTCTCCGCGGAATCCACATATAATGCCGGCCGCATGCCTGAGAAGACATCTGACCGCGATCCCGTGGCAATGCTTCTTACAATCCTTACCGTGCTGGCCGCAGCAGCGGTGACCGCCGTCTGCTTCGTAATATACGGGAATCTGGGATGGGGTGACATCGTTCTTGCTTCCCTTCTGCTCTTCTTTGTCATCGCTGTACTGCCGCTCTGGTTCAGAAACCCGAATCCTGTGATATTCCTCCCCGTTGACACGGTCGCCATTGAACTCTTCCTGCTGTTCATATGTCTCCGAACGGGAGGTCACTGGTTCATGTCCTTCGCTTTCCCCTGTGTCGGGATCATGGGACTGATAGGCACCGCGTCGGCCGCGCTGCTCAAATATCTCAGGAAAGGCAGATACATAGTCATAGGCGGTCTTCAGATAGCGCTCGGCGCTTTCTGCATACTGCTGGAGTTCTTTCAGCACATCACATTTGACACAGATATGTTCAGATGGTCGCTGTTCGCCACCATCGCACTGTTCGTCACAGGTTCGTTTCTCATCTGTGTCGGCCTGATACGCCCCCTGCGTGAATTCGTCAACAGAGTATTCTTTATATAACATCATCACTGAGGTGTAAAAATGAAAAAAGTTCTGAAGCGCGTATCCCCCGAATCCCACGGCATCTCATCCGCCAGGACCGAACAGCTGCTCAGAGAGCTTAATTCTCTGGGTAACGAGGTACACGGCTTCATAATGGCCGTGGGCGATGAGATCATCTGCGAGTCCTTCACGGAGCCGTACGGTCCCAACATCCCCCATTCCTGCCACAGTCTCGGAAAGAGCTATACAGCAACTGCTCTCGGGATGGCGGTCACCGAAGGCCTTCTCTCCGTGGAAGATCTTCTGGTAGACATATTCGCCGACGAGATAAAAGGCTTCGGTATCGAAGTCAAGCCCGGTATGGAGAAAGTCCGTGTCAGGGATCTTCTCAGCATGTCTTCCGGAACCAAGGGAATGCCGCGTCTCAATGACACCTGGCTGGAGAACTTCCTCGGCAGTGAGATCGAGCATGAACCCGGAACAACGTTCCTTTACAACACCACAGGAGCCTCCGTCATCGGCGCCATAGTCGAGAAGGTCACCGGCAGAGACATGGTCACCTATCTCAGAGAGACTCTTTTCGGCGAGATGGGCATAGAAGATGATGAGATCATATGGCAGAAATTCTCTGACGGGCGCACCGCAGAACCCGGTCTCTGCGCCACCACGGAGGCAAACCTGCGCCTCGGCATGCTTTATGCAAACGGCGGCAAAACTTTCGGAAAGCAGCTGATCGATCCCGATTGGATGAGAGAAGCAACGAGCCTCCAGGTGGAGAACGGACCGGTACACGGCGCCGACAACTCGTCTGCCGGATACGGATGGCAGCTGTGGCTCAACACCACTCCCGGAATGTTCCGCTTTGACGGCGGCCAGGGACAGCTGTGCATAATCTGGCCTGAGAAGAACGCAGTCGCGGCTATACATCAGTCCGGCCGCGATCCGGAAGGCTGCAACAACTGCATACTTGCCATACAGCACTATATGGAGGAGATCTCAGACGAGAGACTTCCGGAAGATCCCGCCGCCCTGAAATCGCTCAGAGATTATGCCTCCGGCAGAAGGATAGAACCGCTTCCCGCATCCGCGATACCGGAAGGATCCGAGGAGCTTTTCGGAACCTATTACCTCACGGAAGGGTCCTTTGTTCCCTTCATCGAAGTAGCGCCGGGCAACACCGATTTCTGGTATCTGTTCCATGACCGCTCGATAAATCCCGAGACCGTCACGATCGATATCCGCCCCAAGAACGATGCCGTAATGCTGACTCTCAACCGCGACAGGAAGTTCCTCTGCGGGCTGGACGGCAGATGGACCCTGCAGGATGTGGTCAACCCGCTGAAGGGGCTTACAAAAGTCGCTTGCTGCGCCGAGTTCAATGAAGACGGCTCGCTTCACGTCATAATCAAGTGGCTCAACGGCTGGTCCGTATCCGACGTACTGATCCGCAAGGGAGACCGTCCGGGAGATCTGCTGCTCACCAACACCAAGGACATGCTCCACGAGTATCTGCCGCCCGTTGTACATGAGTGCAAAGGCAGAAAAGTAAGGCTCTGAGAGATATCCGCAACATAAAGCCCGAAGGACATGTCCTTCGGGCTTTATCTTTGTTCTTTATCCGGCGTTCAGAGTTCGGGATCCCTTATCCAGAGCACTTCGTACTCACCGTTCTCATACCTGATGGAAACGACTCCGCCGTTGTTGACGTATGCCTTGTCTCCGTTGACCTTGTCAAGGATCGGCATGAGCAGTCCCATTGATGCTCCGGAACTGACCATAAGGACATTTCCGCCGCCTGCTTCCTCAGTCTCCCTGCAGATCCTGTTTATGGTATTCATCATCCTGGTCTGCAGTACCTCGCAGGTCTCCGCCGCTCCGGTCTCATCCGTGGATGCCATGACATCTGCAAACACCATGTTGCCGACTTTGCTGCGGTATTCCCTGTAGTCGTATATGCCGGTGGCTTTTCCGATGCCCTCGTTAAGGAGCACATAGCTAAGGCCGTCATATTTCCCGTAACTTAGCTCCTTGAGTCCGTTGTCGATGCTGATTTCCGGGACGCTCCCGGTCTTGTTCTGGTCCAGTATCAGCTGGGCTGTCTCCTGCTGGCGCTTCAGTTCGCTCGCCCATGCGGAGTCGAAGTGAACGTTCTCGAGCATCTTTCCGTCTGCTACCGCCTGAGCGATGCCTTTTTCCGTCAAGGCGCTGTTCGCCCATCCCTGGATGACCCTCAGCACGTTGTTGACTGTCTCTCCGTGTCTGACTATATAGAGATTAACCATCTTTATTCTCTTTCCTAAGTTCTTTCATTATAGAATCAGGGCTCATTCCCATGCGGCTCATGTCCATCATCTTCTCGATCACGGGCTTTGCGTGGGAGAAATACTGTCGGAGTCCTCCGCAGAGATAATACATGCCGTCCTCACCGTCTGACGACCTGGCGAAGCGGTCCTTGAGACATCCTCCGCCGCACGCGTCGAGATACGGGCACCGCCTGCACTCCGCCGTCAGAGCGGTGCGCTTGGACTGTCCGAAATCATGCTGGAACTGACTGGTCAGCGCATCCTCCAGTCTTGTGGAAGGAAGTGTGCCCAGTCTGTGATCCGTGTCGACGAAATGATCGCAGGAATAAATGCCGCCGTCCTCCTCGACCACCAGTACCCTTCCGCATGTGCCGGTCATCCAGCAGAGGGAAGGTTCGCCGCCCGCCCAGACTCTGGAGGTCTCGGCAAAGAGCTGCACATCGGTCTTACCCAGGTCATTCGCGGCCCATTCATCAAAGATCTCACAGAGGAATCTTCCGTAGGCTTCAGGCGTCACCGACTCTCTCGTCATGGTTCCGTCCGGCAGTCTGACGATGACGGGGATGAACTGGATCCACTCGGTGCCCAGGTCTCTCAGCGCCTTGTATGTCTCAACGGGATATGACGCCGAATCGGATGTCACTGTGCACAACAGGTCCGGATTGATGCCGTACTTCTGCAGTCTTTTTATGGATTCCGTCACTTTTGCATAGGTAGGATGACCGCCGATATCGAGCCTGTTCCTGTCATGGACAAGTTCCGTACCGTCGATGCTCACTCCTATGTCGAACCGGTTGTCCCTGAGGAAACGGCACCACTCCTCTGTGAGGAGCGTGCCGTTCGTCTGAAGATTGTTCCAGACCTGCCACCCTCTGGGCAGATACCTCTTCTCGTAGTAAACCACCTTCTCATAGAATTCCAGCCCTGCAAGCGCAGGCTCGCCGCCGTGCCAGGTAAATGACACCACGGGGCCGGGGCTTGCTTCTATGGTCTGGCGAATGAGACGTTCCAGCAGGGTGTTGCTCATCCTGTTCTGGACTTCATGGGTGGAGTACTTGCCTTTTTCAAGGTAATAGCAGTACCTGCACCTGAGGTTGCATCTCGAACCCACCGGCTTCGCGATGATCGCGAAAGGCTCAGTGTTTCTGGAAACCATTATGTTTTTAGATGCTTGTCAAAGAATGCCAGGGCTTTCTCCCAGGAATCCATCGCCTGCTCCTGGCGGTACATCGGTTTGTCATAGTACCAGATGCCGTGTCCGGCGCCGTCATACCTGTGGAACTCAAAGTCCTTTCCGAGGTCTGTCAGGACCTTCTCCATGTCGTCGACTGCCTCCTTGCTGGGCCATCTGTCCTCGTTGCCGAAGATGCCGAGCAGCGGTATGTTGAGCTGCGGAGCATAGTCGATGGGTGACGGCACTCCGGGAACATCTCCGCCGGGATTAGTTACTCCGCCCCAGCAGTCTACTGCGCAGTCAAATCCGGGGACCGTGCAGGCTGCGAGGAAGGTGTGGCGTCCGCCGGAGCACATTCCGATGACGCCGGTCTTGCCGTTGGAGTTGGTCTGGCATTTCAGGAAGCTGAGGGATGCCGCCGTGTCTCCCATGACCGTCTCGTCGGTCACGATGCCGGTCTCTCTCGCCTTCGCGCTGATCTCGGTGGGTGTGCCGTGTCCTACGCGTTCATAGATGTTCGGACATGCGACAGCATAGCCGTGGCGGCTGAAGCGGTTCGCAGTCTCTCTGAGCCACTCATCCCAGCCGGGCATATGAGGGATCAGGACTATTCCGGGATAGGGACCGGATCCCATGGGGCGGGAATAATAGACACGGATCTTATCGTTATTGAATCCGTCAATAACGATGGTCTCGGACATGATGCCTTCATAGTCCGCTGTGTTAAAGGAATTCCAAGCCATTGAGTCATACCTCCGTTATTAATTCTGTTTCTATATAAATTCTACATTATCAGACGACGTTTTGCATCATGGCGGAGCCGTCCGCTTTATTCATAAGTATCACAGTCAATATCCCAGAACCTGGTGCTGAACGGCATGTGCAGGTTATCTGCCTGACCGAAAGGCATATCCTCGGGCTTCGTGGGCACGCTGCCTTCCGGAACGATGGGCAGTTCGCATGTGAGCGGGGGCATCGGCATGGGCTCTCTCGGCTTTACATCCTGTTTCATGCCGAGTTCGTTCTGCAGAAACTGCCAGCATCCCTCGAACCAGTCATCCACGCAGGGAGACGCGGTCCCGTCCCGCTCAAGGAACCTGTTCTGGGAACTGGTGGACCCGTGGTCTCCGTTGGATGAGATATACACTCCGAATGGTCTCTTGCGGCGTTCCATCATTTCCACCATAGCTATGGTCTGGTATACGGAAACCAGCGAATCCTTCCTCGCATGATGGAAGAACGCAGGAGGGGTCTGATCTCCTACCAGATCTCCGTTGGCGACATATGTCAGCTGCGCATCGTCGGTCTGCTGTCCGCAGTACATCGGGCCGAAGCCGAGCACCATGGCGTTTGGCTTCCCCTCTTCCCCGGTGCATCCCGCAGCCTGCATCAGATCAGACCTGTTCCACAGGTTGCCGCATGTCATGCATATGAAGGCTCCGGCGGAGCCGCCCCCTATGACTATTCTGTCGGGATCCACGGACCACTCTTCGCTGTGGTCCCTGACCAGCTTTATGGCTTTCATAAGATCTATGGTCACCTGAGGGAACCTGTATGCTCTTCCCACAGGATATACATATGTGCAGGACACGCGGAATCCCCTCTCCACGAGTCTGGAGGCGATCTCACCGCGGTCTGTCTCCACACACATCATGAAAGCGCCGCCGGGCACATAGATAAGCGCGGGAGCCTTGCCTACGGCAGGCTTCTCGTCATAGATATCCACCATCAGTCTGGCAGAACCGTCTCTGTTTAGATCGAATCTTTCTGTTCGCATCTCATCCACCTCGCCTATTGTCGTTAATATACATAGATTATAATTCCGCCGGTCCCGTCCGGGCAAATAAAGCTATTTCCACAGAGCGTCCCGGAGGTTTATAATTTCCAAAGACGATATGGAAAGTGAGAATCATTGAATGGATACTATAGCCAGTTTCACAGTAGATCACATCCGTCTGATGCCGGGGCTCTATGTCTCGCGCAAGGACAGGAAAAACGGAACGGTAGTCACTACGTTCGATCTGAGGATCACCATGCCAAACAGAGAACCTGTTATGGACATGCCCGCAGTACACACGATAGAACATCTGGGAGCGACATTCATGAGAAACAGCTCCGTAAAGGATGATGTCGTGTATTTCGGTCCCATGGGATGCCGTACCGGATTCTATCTGGTCATGTTCGGAGACCTGGAGTCTCAGGACATCTGCCCTTCAGTGCTGGAGATGTGCGATTTCATCCTCTCCTTTGAGGGTGATATCCCGGGAGCCGCGCCTGAACAGTGCGGAAACTGGTCAGAACAGAATCTCGATATGGCAAAGTATTACATAAGAAAATACAGGACAGCTCTGGCTGAGAACAGGAACTTCAGCTATCCGGGGCAGGAGGAACAGAATGAGATTTGAGTTTCCGCTGATACTGGACGGTGCCATGGGCACCGAGCTCATCAAGAGAGGCTATACCGGCGAGATAAGCAGCGAGGAATGGTCGCTGCTTCATCCGGAAGCGATCCGCGACATTCAGAGCTCATACATCGACGCAGGCTCGCGGGTGATCTACACTCCCACCTTCGGCGCAAACAGAGTCAAGATGGAAAAGTACGGACTGCGTGACAGTGTCGCTGACTTCAACCTGAGGCTGGCTGCGCTGTCCAGAGAGGTCGCAGGGGACGGTGTTTATGTAGCAGGAGACCTCGCTCCGTCCAATCTCTTCATTCCATCAATGGCACATGATCATTTTGAAGAGATATACGATACTTACCTCGAGCAGGCTTCCGCTCTGGAAAAAGCCGGTGTTGACCTGTTCGTCATCGAGACGATCTCTTCCGTCGCAGACGCGAGGGCTGCGATTCTAGCGGTACATGATGTCAGCAAGAAACCTGTTATGGTGAGTTTCACATGCGACAAAAACGGGAGGACGATGACCGGAGCCGACGTGACGGCGGCATGCGTCACACTTCAGTCGATGGGAGCGGACATATTCGGTCTCAACTGCTCATACGGTCCTGACGATATGGTCCCGCAGCTGAAAAGGCTGTCTGATTATGCCGATGTTCCCCTTCTCGCAAAGCCGAACGCCGGCATCCCGAAGACAGTGGACGGGAACACGGTATATGACTGTCCCCCTGATGAATTCGTAAAACTGATCCCGGAGATGATCTCCGCGGGAGTCAAGGCCTTCGGAGGATGCTGCGGCACCGACGCATCTCACATCAGTGCTCTCGCTTCTGCCCTTAAAGGCACTGCTCTTCCGGATAAAGACAGACATGATGATCTCTTCCTCTCAGTCGAAAGGAATGTGTTCCGCATTGAAAAAGGAGCCGCGCCGGGGAGATTCATCCCGTGCGGGAAAGATCTGCGAGCCGACGCTTCCGGATTCGGGAAGAACGGGATGATGGGCATAGATCTCGATGAAGCCGATATTGCTGAACTTGAGTCTGTTCAGTGGAGGTTCAGGAACCCGGTATGCTTCCGCAGCAGCGATCCTGCGATACTGGAGGCCGCTCTCAGGGTCTTCCAGGGCAGGGCGGCTTATACCGGTCCTCTCAGCAGTGAAGAGCTTGCGCCGCTTATCATCAGGTACGGCCTTGTTGTGATCTGACCAATCCTCCCTAAATACATGAAAATCCCGGATGACCCTCACACGGTCTTCCGGGATTTATTGTTTGCCATATTCTCAGAGACTGTAGTCCCAGCCCTTTGAAAGATCACCGAAGGAGAATATCCTCAGCGTCCCCTTGGTCAGATTGTATATGCAGGTGTACTGCGTCTTTCCCATGTCAGTGCCGTTGGTGGGATCCTGGATGACAAGGCCAAACAGGTTCATCAGGAAATCTTCCCTCATGCCTGCGCCTGTGGTCCTGAACAGCCCCGCCTTGAGACACTCATCCCTGCCGCACTCATCTCCGAAGGGATCGTGCTTGGAGACATAATGGTTGGTGACATGGTCTATCTTCGTGACGGTCATGTCATCCCCGACCCACTCCAGTACCCTGGCATCTCCGCTCCTGTCAGCTACGAAGATATGATAGTCGGCTCCGGGCATTGAGCCCATGATGTTGAACATGTCCGCAAAGGCCACTGCCTCTTCCGTGCTCGCGCATCTGTCCAGCATGTTCCTCATCAGCACTGTATGAGGCACGGTCTGTCTGCCTTCCCGGTTCGTTCTGATGAGTCTCTGTCTTGCGATCCATGCCTTGCTGTCCTTCTCGTTGACGGCGACCGAGCCATGACCGGCCCTCTTCTGGTAAGGACTCGGCTCCTCGCCCGGCTCCTCGAAGAAGAAGTTGTGCTTGTTCTCGTCAAGTTTCTCTTTATAACTCTCGAACGGTATCTCCTGCCACTCGCACTCGACGGAGAGGGCAAGGATAGAGACGGCAAGCCCCTTCTCGTTCATTCCGTCCATACAGATGTACGGGCACATGATGAAGGTGGATAGATCGGTCTTCCCGTCATCCGGGACTCCCTTGTAAAGAGAACCGTTGCGGTAATCAAGCCAGAACGCATCGGAGACGTTCAGCGTCCGGTATCTGGCGTTTGGGTTGCGCCCTTCCACTATGACATTGACGCCGGTCCTGAGATTCTTTTTCTGGTTGTAAGGATAATGGCTGTAGTCGTAGTTGCGGCAGTACAGCATGTCGCCTTCCAGATTTCTGGTTATGAAAGCCGAGCATCCGGGATTGAACATTGCCATGAACTGCTGCGGAATATCGTAGTAATCATATGTGCAGTCCATGTGGTAGAGGTAACCCTCCTCATCCACACGCTTAATGCTCTCTACGGTCTTTATCTGCTCAGGATCAGTGAGCAGCGCATGAGGATTGATCATTCCGTCTCCTTTCCTGCCGCGAGCGTTACTTCGCGGTATTCCTTCTGTGTGTCTATGGTCAGAGCGACTATCATCAG
>JAEEGL017194399.1_pt1 | contig 60331 bp, 47 predicted proteins | sample 9134231 | NCBI WGS metagenome assembly JAEEGL01 (sample SAMN16246548, study PRJNA631951) | gut metagenome | biome: gut microbiome; feature: rumen; material: fiber-attached | host: Bos | place: Iran: Karaj | collected 2018-10
AATGACTAAGAGAAGCAACTGGAGCATCCCGTACTTCATTTTCCTGGTCCTGTTCGTCGTCCTGCCCCTCGTACTCGTCATAGTGTATGCGTTCCAGGACAACGAAGGTGGTTTCACCCTCGCGAACATAGGGAAATTCTTCTCCGACCCGGATGCCATCTCGACCTTCGCCCTTTCGCTGGAGGTCGCAATAGAGAACACGCTGATATGCATCCTGCTGGGCTATCCGGCTGCATATATCCTCGCCGACAAGAAGCTTAACCGCTCTGCCGTGACCATCGTCCTGTTCATCCTCCCGATGTGGATCAATGCCCTGATGCGTACCCTTGCCACTTCCGAACTCTTCAACGTGCTCGGTTTCACCCTCGGAAAGGGTACACTGCTCTTCGGTATGGTGTACGATTACCTGCCGTTCATGATCTATCCCATCTACAACATACTCCAGAAGATGGACAAGTCGTACGCAGAGGCCGCCGAGGATCTCGGCGCCACTCCCGTGCAGGTGTTCACCAAGGTCACGCTCCCGCTTTCTATGCCCGGCATTATGAGCGGCGTGATGATGGTGTTCATGCCCACGGTCTCGACCTTCGCCATCGCCGAGTTCCTGACCAACAACAAGATAAAGCTCTTCGGTACCATCATCCAGGAGAACATCAACTCCTCGATGTGGAACTACGGCTCTGCCCTTGCCCTTATCATGTTGATTATCATTGGCATTACTTCGCTGTTCAACAGTGAGGAAAGCAACGCTGCCGAAGGAGGGCTGATATGATGAAAAAGTTCTTCGCCAGATTCTACATCGGCATACTGCTGGTCATCCTTTATGCACCGCTGGTATTCATTGCCGTATTCTCCTTTACCGAGGCCAGGGCACTCGGAAACTGGACGGGATTCTCCACCCACCTGTATCAGTCGCTCTTCACGGGCGGCATGCAGGGCGGAAGCGGCCTGATGAAGGCAGTCGAGAACACTCTCGTGATCGCCATCATCTCTGCCGCCGTTGCCACGCTCCTCGGAACGATTGCCGCCATAGGTATTCACAATCTCAAGGGAAGGAAGAAACAGGCCATCATGTTCATGAACAACATTCCGATGATCAACCCCGACATCATCATCGGCGTATCCCTCTTCCTGCTGTTCGTGTTCCTTCACATAGGCCAGGGCATGCTCACGGTCATCCTTGCGCACATCTCGTTCTGCACGCCCTATGTCGTGCTGAGCGTCCTGCCTAAACTCTCGCAGATGAATCCCAATATCTACGAGGCTGCGCTTGACCTCGGCGCCACTCCGCACCAGGCTCTATGGAAGGTCATGGTCCCTCAGCTGAGGCCGGGAATGCTTTCCGGTTTCATCCTCGCCTTCACGATGTCGCTCGACGACTTCGCTGTGACCTTCTTCACGCGTGGCACGGTAGGTCTGGAGACCCTTTCCACCTACATTTATGCGGATGCCCGCAAGGGAGGTCTGACGCCGGAACTCCGTCCTTTGATGACGATTATCTTCCTTGTTATCCTCATTCTCTTGATTATCATTAATTTGCGTCAGGCTAAGGCGCAGAAGGAAGCAAAATGAAAAGACTAGCCCACATCGCGGCCCTGCTGGCACTTTGCCTGCTGGCATCCTGCGGAACCGACCGCGAACACCTCCTCAAGGTTTACAACTGGGGAGACTATATAGATGAGGACCTCATCACCGAGTTCGAAGAGTGGTATGAGGAACAGACCGGCGAGCCGGTCAAGATCGTCTACCAGACTTTCGACATCAACGAGACCATGCTCTCGAAGATCGAGAAGGGACACGAGGACTTCGATGTCGTGTGCCCTTCGGATTACATCATCCAGCGCATGCTCAATCAAGGCCTGCTGCTGCCGATCAACAAGGATTTCGGGAACACTCCCAACTATATCGACGCCAATGTCTCGCCCTATATCAAGGGCGTCTTCTCGCAGATCGCTGACGGCGACATTGATGCCAACGACTATTCCGTGGGCTATATGTGGGGTACTACGGGTATCCTGTACAATGCCAAATATGTAGATCCCGAGGATGTAAAGACCTGGGATGTGATACGCAATCCCAAGTATGCAGGCAAGATCTTCATCAAGGACGCAGCCAGGGATGTCTACTGTCCCATCAACATTTTCCTCCACAGGAACGAAATCGAAGCCGGGAAAGTGACCATGGACGAGCTGATGATGGATTCATCGGACGAGAGCCTGGAGGCCTTCGAGGCTTTCATGGAACAGGTCAAGCCGCTCGTGGCGGGCTGGGAAGCCGATTTCGGCAAGGAGCAGATGACCCAGGAGCGCGGCTGGCTCAATTTCACCTGGAGCGGCGATGCCGAATGGGCGATGATGGAGGCCAGGGACCTTGGAGTCGACCTTAGATATGAAGTGCCGCAGGAAGGCAGCAACGTCTGGTTCGACGGCTGGGTCATCCCCAAATATGCACGTAACGTCAAGGCTGCGAGCTACTTCATCAACTTCCTCTGTATCCCGGAGAATGCCATCCGCAACATGGACTTCATCGGCTATGTCAGTACCGTTACCTCCCCGGAGATCCTGGAGGCCATGAGCGATGAGGAACTCGGTGAGACCGTTGACGTGCGCTACCTTTTCGGCGACATCGAAGGTGCCGGGGAGGCCCCGCTTGACCCGACCCTGTATCCCGACGCTTCGGTGATTGAACGCTGCGTCATGATGCGCGACTGGGGCGACGACACTCCCAAACTCATCACTACCTGGAGCCGCGTGAAGGGGTCGAACGCCAACGCGATGACGATGGTCGTCATCGGCATCTTCTTCGCAGTCCTTCTGGTGCTGGGTATCAGGAAGAAATTCTTCAGCAAGCGCCGGCGCCGTCACCACTACCGGAAGAAATAGCTTCCGATACCACATAGGCCATCGCCCAGGCCGCCTGGAGGTTGAATCCTCCGGTTATGGCATCTACGTCCAGGACTTCTCCCGCAAGGAAAAGTCCTGGATGCTTTTTTGACTCCAGGGTATTGGGCGAGATCTCCGTCAGGGCCACTCCTCCGCAGGTCACGAACTCATCCTTGAAGCGGCAGCGGCCGGTGACCGGGTAGGGGTCGCAGGCGAGGACGGCGGCCAGGCGGGCGGCGCCGCGGGAGCCGAGCTCCGCCCAGCGGAGATCCTCCCGCAGGCCCGCCCGTGCCGCCACGTGCCTCCACAGGCGGGCGGAAAGGGTTTTCGGCCCGTATGACAGCAAAAGTTTGCGGGGCTCGACTGAGGCAAGGCCGTTCACTGTTTCCAGACATTCAGTCTCATTTGCCGTACCCAGCCAGGAGATGTTCAGCGTGCCGCGATACTGATGTCCTGCAAGATGCCTTGCCGCGTATGAGGAGAGCTTGAGTATCGCCGGGCCGCTTACGCCCCAGTCGGTGAGCAGGAGGGCGCCGCGTGCGCGGAAACCGGTCCCCGCAAGTCCTGTAAGGGCGTTTTCCACGACTGCACCCATCAGCGCCTTCAATTGGTCATCCCATATGTTGAAGGTGAACAGGGACGGCACGGGAGGAACGGTTTCAAGGCCCAGGGGAGCCAGGAAGGACAGGCCCGAAGGGGCAGGGGAGCCGCCGGTCGTTACGACGACCCTGTCGGCCTCCATAGCTTCCATGCCTTCCGGAAAACCGATCCGGAACCTTCCTCCCAGGTCTTCGATGGATGAAACCCTGCATCCGCAGCGTACCTGAACGCCTGCCTGGCGCATCGCCCGCTCCAGTGTCCGCACGATATCCATCGCGTCCTGAGACTGCGGAAAAACGCAGCCGTCGTCCATGACGACCGAGGGGACGCCTTCCGCTTCGAACCAGCGGCGCGTATCCTCCGGGCCAAAGCGCATAAGTGCGCGCTTCATAAGCCGCGCGCCACGCGGATAGGCTTCCTCAAGCCTGCCGATATATTCGAAGGTATTGGTGAAATTGCAGCGTCCGCCGCCCGTCACGGCAACTTTCGCCAGCGGCTTGCGCCCGGCCTCGAGTACTGTGACCTCGGCCCGGGGAATGCGCCGCTTGAGCCGGACTGCGCAGAAGCATCCGGCGGCCCCGCCACCTATGACGGCGATGCGGATCACTTCTTGCCGGAGTGCTGGTGCCACAGGCCGTAGATCTCGCTGACGTTGCCTGCAGTGGTGAAGGCCTTTATCTCATTGTCCTTCATGAAGGCAAGGAGATTTGCGAATTCATCCTGCGTAAGCAGCGCCTGGATCTCCATTCCCTTCTCTCCGGAATAGCCGCCAGTCACCTCGTAAAGGCTGCATCCACGCTGCAGTTTGTCTATGATGAACTCGCGTATGCGCTCGTGCTCGGACGAAATGATGCAGACGCGCTTGCGCTTGTTGATGCTGGCGGTGAAATAGTCGATGCAGAGTCCGTTGATGAAGGTGCCCAGGATGCCGATGACAACCATCCTGAAAGGATTGATGGCGAATGCGGTACAGCAGATGATGATGCCTGCTACCGATACGGATGTGCCTATGTCAAGGTGGAAATACTTGTTGACGATCTTGCCGAGGATGTCCAGGCCTCCCGTGGAGGCATTGATATTGAACAGGATGGACTGCGAGATGCTGAGCAGGAGCACGAAGCAGAGCAGGTCGAACCAGGGATCGTTCATCACTGAAGTCTGTCCGGGCTCGGTGAGGAAATTGGCCACGGGATATATCTTCTCCCACAGGTCCATCATAGGACCAAGTATCAGGGCTGTATATACGGTCTTCAGACCGAATTCCGGGCCTATCAGGAGGTAGGCGAGTACCAGCAGTATGGCATTGATGATTACGATGACGGTACTGACCTTGATGCCGATTCCGATGCCTTCGAGGACGGCGGAGATGACGATTGACAGACCGGAAATGCTTCCGATGATGATCTTGCTCGGTACGAGGAAATAATTGACGGCGGCTGCTCCGACCATCATGCCGAGGGTCATTATTATGAGTTCCTTCCAGAACTTCCAGGTTTTGAGTGTTTCGAGTATTTTTTTCATGATGTGGTTATTGTGCGTGCAAATATATAAAATATTTGAGGTAAATTTGCGTAAACAATAACCATTTCCAACATGCTCCAGATCCGTTGCCAGAACACCGGGACTTCTAAGGAATTCCCCGAGGGCTCCACGCTGCAGGAGGTTTTGTCGGCCTTCGAGTTCGAACAGCCTTATCCCATAGTCTCCGCCAAGGTGAACAACGTTTCGCAAGGCCTGCGCTTCCGCATATACAACAGCCGCACTGTCAAGTTCCTGGACGTGACTGATCCCAGCGGGATGCGCGTGTACTGCCGTTCGCTCAGTTTCCTGCTGTACAAGGCGGCGATAGAGGTCTTCCCCGGAGCCGGAGTGTACATGGAGCACCCGGTCTGCAATGGCTTCTATTGTTCCCTGGACAAGCCCGACGGCTCTCCCGTGACGGAGGAGGATGTCGCCCGGATAGGGGAGAGGATGCATGAAATAGTCGATGCCGACACTCCCTTCCACCGCAGGGAACTCCCCATCGAGGATGCCATACGCCTTTTCAAGGACCGCGGAATGGACGACAAGGTCAAGCTCATCGAGACCAGCGGGCAGGTTTACATGGATTATTACCTGCTCGGTGATACCGTGGACTATTATTACGGCCGCCTGGTGCCCTCGGCTTCCTACCTGCGGGTATGGGCCGTCCAGCCGCTTCAGGGCGGCATCCTGCTCCGAGTGCCCGACCGGCACCACCCGGAGCGCCTGGCCCCTTTCATCGACCAGCCCAAGACTTTCAGCATGTTCGCTGAGAGTCTCCGCTGGAATGATTACATGGACCTCAAGACCGTGGGCGACGTCAACCACGCCTGCCTCCGCGGCAACGCCAGCGAGCTGATACAGGTGGCCGAAGCCCTTCAGGAGAAGAAACTTGTCCAGATTGCGGAGGAGATAGACCGGCGCTGCCGGCGCAAGGAGGATCCTGTGAGGATAGTCCTCATCACCGGTCCCAGCAGCAGCGGAAAGACTACTGTCACCAAGCGCCTCAGCATACAGCTGAAGGCCTGCGGCCTGCATCCGGTATCATTCTCCACGGATGATTATTTCGTGAACAGGATAGATACCCCGAAGCTTCCTGACGGCAGCTACGATTTCGACAATTTCGACACCGTCGACCATGACATGCTGGAGAGGGACGTTATGGATCTCCTCGCAGGAAAGACCGTGGAAGTTCCTGAATACAACTTCGTTACCGGCAAACGTGAATACAACGGCAAGCAAATCAGGCTGGACAAGTATACCGTACTCATCATCGAAGGCATCCATGCGCTCAACCCCAGGCTGACCGCGCGTATACCCGACGACAGGAAGTTCCGCATCTTCATTTCCACGCTGACCAGCACCGCCCTCGACGACCATAACTGGATACCGACGAGCGACAACAGGCTTCTGCGCCGCATCATCCGCGACTACAACAAGGGAGCCTTCACCGCCCGTGAGACCATCAGCCAGTGGCAGAATGTCTGCGACGCGGAGGAGAAGTGGATCATACCCTACCAGGAAAATGCCGACGCGATGTTCAACTCGGCATATCTCATAGAGTTCGCCGTCCTGCGCAACTACGCAGAGCCGATCCTCGCCAGCGTCCCGCGCAACTGCCCCGAATACTGCGAGGCGCACAGGCTCCTGAAATTCATCCATTACTTCACGCCCGTGCCGAGCAAGGAAATACCCCCGACGTCCCTGCTTCGCGAGTTCGTCGGAGGTTCCAGTTTCAAGTATTGACCTGAACGCTTACTTCTTGCAGACGAGGCGGCCGAGGAGATACACGGCCGCGGCTATCACCATGCCATTGATGGAAGGGATTCCCCATTTCAGCAGGTTGGCGACGACTGCGCCGAGCACGACGCCGCAGACTGCGAACCAGTTGACTGTCTTCAGGGGAGCCTTTTCGTCATACTCCTTCCTGTTGGTGAAGTAATCGATGATGAGGATGGCGCCGATGGGCGGCAGGGTGCAGTTGAGGACGTTGAGCCAGTCGCAGAAGTTCCAGTAGAGCCACACGGCCGCTACAGTGCCGATCAGGCCACCGACGAGCACCATGGTCTTCTTGGGGATGCCCGTGATGTTCGAAAGGCCGAGGCCTACGGAATATAGGGCGTTGTCGTTCGTGGTCCAGATGTTCAGGCCGAGGATGAGTACGGCGAAGTAGAAGAGGTTGAGGTTCAGCATGACCTCGAAAATGTCGTTGCCGCCCGCATAGATGCTGGAAACGGCTCCGAAGAAGAACATCAGGCTGTTGCCAAGGAAGAATGCGATGACGGTGACGATGGCTCCGATCCTCCCGTTCTTGGCGAAGCGGGCGAAATTGGGCGTAGCCGTACCTCCCGACACGAAACTGCCAATGACCAGTCCTGCTCCGGCAATAACTCCCAGGTCCTTTGAGCCCTTGGCGAACTGCTCGACGAGGCCTGCGTCGCCGCGCTGGACCGCAAGGATCATGGCGACGGTGCCGAGGACGGCGATGAGCGGGACGGCTATGTAGCTTATGATGGTGAGGCTCTTGATGCCGAAATACGCGCTGGCGGTCATCAGGATGCCTGCAATGGCGACGAGGACGTATCCGAAGGCCGGCATGTGGTCCGGAGTGACGTCGAGGCCGAAAACCTCCTTGGCGACGGGGATGGCGAACATTGCGAGGCCGACTCCGAACCATCCCATCTGGGTGAACGAAATCATCGCGCTGGGCAGCCAGCTGCCTTTCTTGCCGAAACTGCGGTGGGAGAGCATGTCCAGCGTGAGTCCGCTGTTGGCTCCGATGTATCCCAGCGCTCCGGTGTAAGCTCCGAGGATGAGTCCTCCGAGGAGAAGCGCCCAGATGAAGCCCTTGAAGTCAAGGCCTGCGGCAAGCTCCTGTCCCACCCACATGCTGGCGGAGAAGAAGGTGAAGCCGAGCATGACCATGAACATGCTCAGGTTGGATTTCCTGCCGGACTTGGATACGGGACCGGCGGTGTAGTCGTAGTCGATTTTCTTGTTGCTCATCGTATTGTGTTTTTGGGATTATTCAGCATAGCGGCCAAGCTCGCGGCGGAACTCCCGCAGGCGGCGTTCGCAAATCTCGCGTATGGTACGCTTCTTCCGCAGGAAGTCGCGCTCCATGATGTACAGCGATGTCATCTCCTCCTCGTCCAGGTCGCGGTAGGCGTTGAGCGTGAGCCAGTCCTCGAAACCTATGTCGAGCCTGTGACCTATCTTCTCCTCCAGGAAGTCCCTGTATTCGGTGCGTCCGGCTGCGGCGGACAGGTCCCGCCAGTATTCCACAACCTCGTGGTAATGGTCGGCTATCTCGTAGCGGCGGGCTCCGCCGTCGTAGATGATGCATTTCTCGAAAAGGGCGTCGTCGTCCTTGAGGACATGATAGCGGAAGTCGGGGGAAATGATGCCGTCGCGCCAGTAGAAATCTATGTCCGGGATATTGACTCCCGTACATCCCTTGTCTTCGTATACGCTGAAGATACCTTCATAGAATACGCAGGTGAAACCTTCGAACTGTGGCCAGACCGCACGGATCTTGACCGTGAGCTCCTCCATCAGGCCTATGGCCTTCGTGCCGCCTATGGTGAAGAAAACGATCCGGCGGATGCTGCCTCCGCGGCGGCGGAAGCGGTCCACTACCTGTTCGAGGCTGAGCCGCAGCGTGTCGCCGCTGGCTATGATGTCCCCGATCATCAGGGTGCAGTCCTTCTCTATGTGCAGCTTCTCGTAGCGTATGTCCAGACAGGTGATGACTCCGTTCTCGATTATGCGCTCGCAGGAGATGAAATCCATGTTGCGCACGGTGATGCCCTTACGATGGCAGCATTCCTCAAGCGGGTAGTTGAGGCCTCCGCGGAGGATGGTGAGTATGCTGACCTCCCCGTCCAACCCTATGTCTATCAGATGGTCCAGGGCAGCGAGGGTGGACGGCACCATGCAGAGATAGGAGTCGAAGCCTATGACCTCCGGGGATGCCATCAGGCGCCTGGTGCCGGGGCTGCTTGCAATGAAATAACTGTTTACCAGGCTTTCGGAACGGAGCCTGTAAATACTTGTGTCGTTGCGCAGGTCCGCCGGAAGCAGGCTTGCATCTTTCAGAACGCTATGTGGCATGGGTACTCCCGATTAGGTTCAACCGGGATACAAATATAATCCAAAATGGGTGGGATTGCAAGATTTGTTTTGTTTTTCGGTCAATTTCTCGGATAAACGGACCATGGCCTTCTTTCTTTATCAGGAAAACGTTAAATTTGAAAAAGACATCGAACCTAATAACCATTCATCATGGACAAACGTATAGTTTTCTGTCTCGCTTTGGCCGCGGCGATAGCCGCGCCTTTAGCCCTTATCGGTTCGCTTGCACTCGCACAGAGGGATGTACTGCCCCGTCCGGAGGGCCCCTGCGACGTGTATGCCGCCGCCGGCAATCCCTGCGCCACGGCGCACAGTACCACGCGCGCCCTTCTGGCGGCATATGACGGCCCTCTGTATCAGGTGATGCGTCAGTCGGACGGCAAGACCCTCGACATCGGCGTCGTTGCACCTACCTCGAAGGATCCCGGTGGATATGCCGACGCCGCTGCCCAGGATGCATTCTGCAAGGATACTTACTGTTGGATAACCGTCATCTATGACCAGTCCGGCTACGGGAACCACCTCCAGCAGGCCCCGAGGGGCGGTTTCGGAGGCCCTGCAATGGGCGGTTTCAACAACCTGTCGCTTGCCGACTGGGCCCCCGTTTACCTTGGCGGCCACAAGGTCTACGGCGTTTTCATCGCTCCCGGCATGGGTTACCGCTGGAACGACACCAAGGGAACGGCTGTGGACGACCTCGCCGAAGGCCAGTACTGGGTCATCAACGGCCATCATTACAACTCCGGCTGCTGCTTCGATTACGGCAACGCCGAGACCGACAGCCGTGATGACGGTGACGGCACCATGGAGACCACTTATTATGGCAACCAGCCGTCATGGTACCATGGCGATGCCCCCGGCCCCTGGATCATGACTGACCAGGAGAACAACCTCGTGGGCTGCGTGAACGACGACCCTAATGACAAATACTGCGAAGGCCTCGAGAGCATTTCCTGGCGATTCGTCACGGCATTCGCCGACGGCGAGCCCCATCACTGGCGTTCTATGGGCGGCGACGCCCAGAACGGCGGCCTCAAGGTCTATTATGACGGAGGACGTATCCGCAACCCGCGCAACAGTTACGACCCGATGCGCAAGCAGGGTGCAGTCCTTCTCGGCAACGGAGGAGACAACAGCAATGGCTCCTCCGGAACGTTCTACGAGGGTGCGATGACCGTCGCCGGTACTTTCCCGACAGAGGAGACCAATCTGGCGGTCCAGGCGAACGTCGTCGCTGCGAGGTATGATGTCGCGCCCCTTTCCGTTTCCGCTTCCGACAAGACCTATGCCCCCAACGGCCTGCAGACCTTCGTCAGGGGAGGCAGCGGCAGCACTACGGTCGTGTTCGTCAATACCACCGGCGAGGAGATCAGGGACCTCGTCCTGTCTCTTGACCTGCCCCGCAGATGGAAGGCGGGCGTCCTGGGTTCAGGTGAGAAGGCCCGCAGGGTCGGATATACCGTTGAACCCGGACAGACCGTGGCGGTTACGTTCTCCGTGAAAGCTTCGAAGAAGGCATTCAACGGTGACCTCCGCGCCGTGGCGTCCTGGACGGGGGCTGACGGTACTTCCTGCCGCGAGACCGCAGTTGAGAAGGTCCGCAGTGTGGATCCCGTCAAGATCAACGAGTTCGGCATTTCGTCCGGCTCCAACCGCACTGCCAGTTTCATCGAACTGTACAATGCCGGTGACAGGGCGGTTGACATCTCCGGATGGACGCTGACACAGCACGCCATCAACATACCGTCATTCTCGGACATAAGGATTCCCCGCGGCACCAAACTCGCCCCCAAGGGATTCTACCTTCTCGGCCTGGCCAATTCCGGCCTCGCCGCTCCGGCAGGGAAGGGTGACAAGGTCATCTATGTGCGCGATGTCACGGGCATTTCCGCCGGTGACGAGATTCTGGTCGGAGGCGAGAAGCGCAGGGTCGCGGCTGTTGCCAGCCCGGCTCCCGAGGCTCCTTCCACGGACATCCGCGCGATGATGCGCCGCACTGTCCCCGGCACTCCCACCACGCTCTGGCAGCCGCTTCCGGAGGGTCCTGTCATCACCATCCCCGCGGGTTCGAACAATATCCCTGTCACCAGTACGGCCGGTTTCACCGTCGGCGGCAAGATGGCCATAGGCTATGGAGCCACTTATCCTGCGGTCTCCAATTCCCGCGAGAAGTACGAGGTCGTAACCATAACGGAGGTCGGCAAGCCCGGCACCCAGGCATACCTGGCTATGGATGCTTACCCGGGACAGACCAACATAAAGCTCTCCTCGACGGCCAACATCTCCGTCGGGGACAGGATCCGTCTTGACATCGACAGCGAAGGACATGGCATTGAATGGGTTACGGTCAAAGCCGTCGGTACTCCTTCCGTGCGCAACACCCTTAGCGGCCCTCTTCGTCCCGATGAGGATCCGGGTACCGGAGTGGACCTGGAAGAGCCCCTCAAGTTCTTCCATTCATCCAACATGCCATATGCCGTCAACGGCTCCGGCATCACGTTCGAGCCTGCTACGCGTTTTGACCATTCGAGCAACGAGCCGGTGCTTGCGCTTGTCTATTCCATCGAACTCGACCAGCCCCTATCCTCCGCTCACGATGTCGACGAGGTAGTCTTCGACGCTGCAGTCAAGGATGCCGGATTCCAGGGAGAAGCCGACCTTCTCTTCGGAGGCCCGGCATTGTCCGCTTCCCAGGGCAACATGACCCTGCGCGACGCCAAGGGCAATATCGTCGATGCCCTCAATTACGGAGGCATAGTCGACCCTTGGCTCGGAGAAGGCTATCAGGGGCAGTCCGGACTTGAAGAGCCCGGCAACTTCGTGCAGGCTCCGGCTGCTGCTGCACCGCGCGGCATGGCGCCTTCAGTGATTTCTCCCGACCTCTCGGCAGCACGTTTGCCGGACGGGATGGACAATGATGACAACGAGAACGATTTCAGGGTCCAGAAGGCCCTTACCATTGCCGCTCCCGTCAAGGCCGGCTCCCGGAATATCAAGGTCAGCAGCGTCGACGGCCTGGTCATCAACCAGAGACTGTTCATAGGCCCCGGGCATGAGGAGGTCATAGCCGCAAATATCGGCACGGCGGGCGCATCTTCGCTGGCGGAGGCCGCCGCGAAGGGCTCCACCCGTCTGTCCGTATCCGGAGTGACCGGGTTCGTCGTCGGTCAGGAAGTGTATGTAGGTGACGAGAAAGCGTTCATCGCGGAGATCCACGCCGCTCGCAGGGGCTGGTTCAGCCCCGTTCCCGCGGCTCCTGACGCTGTCGTGCTCTCGGCACCGCTCAAGTCTGCCCATGAGGCCGGCGAGTCTTTTGCCGGTTCCGGCATTACTGTCTCTTCACCGCTGCGCTCGGACTATGCATCCGGTACGCCTGTGACAGGCGCAGTGCCTACTCCCGGCGCTCCGAACCGCTTCTGACATGAACGGCAGATCGCGGAAATGCCTTTTCGCCGCGGCGCTTCTGAGCGTCGCGGCATTGGCGCTCTGCATCCTGATGAGCGTCCATTCCCTGCGGGGAGGGACGCTCGCCGGATGCGGCGCCGGCGCTTCCTGCGACGACCTTATGACCGGCCGTTGGTCCAGACTCTTGGGAATCTTCCCGGTCAGTGCCCTGGCCGCCGGCGTATATCTCGCTTTCCTGTTTTGCCTTGCCTGTCTGTTCATCTCAAAGGATGAAGGCATAAGGAACACTGCGGCGCTTGCCCTGCGGATATTGGCCGGGTCTATACTTGGCAGCGCGGTATGGTTCATAGGGCTTCAGATCTTTGCCGAAGGCTCTTTCTGCCGATATTGCATGGCCGCGCACGGTATTGGCGTCATCGTCTCGGCCCTGACCCTTTCAGGGCTTCCTTCAGCCGGAAGAAGGGGAGTGCCGGCTTTCTGCGCCGGTATCGGGCTGGCTGCACTGCTTGCCGTCATCCAGCTTTCCACTCCAGCCGGGACCGTTTATCAGGCCGGAGTCAATGAGGAACCCCTGCCGCTGATCGGTTCATCCGACAATCCCGTAATCGGTAATCCGGACGCCGAATATGTCGTGGACCTGCTCTACGACTACCAGTGTTCGCACTGCCGGCTTGTTCACGGCCTCCTGGAAGAAGTCGTCGATTCATTCGGCGGCAGGGTGGCATTCGTGCTATGCCCCTGCCCCCTGAGCCCGAAATGCAATCCCTATGTCCCCCGCGATGAGATACGCTTCGAAGGTTCGTGCGAGCTTGCCCGTCTGGCACTTGCAGTCCATTCCATTGACGCAGGGGCCTTCAGGGCTTTCGACAAATGGCTTTTCGAGGAGTCCGGCAGTGCCGGATGGTATCCCCGCAGCGTTCAGGATGCCCGTGAATATGCTGCATCGCTCGTCGGCGCCGGCAGGCTCGACGAGGCCATGGCCGGTTCCGGCCCAAGCCTCGCCATCGCCCGTGCAGCGGACCTTTTCGGCAGGACGTCGTCGGGAGGGCGGGGAGGCATCCCTCGCTTTGTCGCGGAAGGAGGCTGGCTCGTGCCTGAGACCGCCGATGCCGCTACACTGGCTGCCTTGCTTTCTACAGAACTCGGAATACGATGAGAATTCTTATATTTGTCAATAATTAATGTCTTATACTAACGAAATGAAAAGGATCTTTCTTGTCCTCTCCATCCTTTCGATCGCCGTCTCCTGCTCGGTGAAGGCTCCGGAAGGAACTGCGCTTTACGATTATTACACTTACGAGGGCTGTGACGACTTCTATGCCCAGAATCCGTTGCCCGGCGACGATTACGTCTACAATCCCATCCTCGCCGGATGGTATTCCGACCCGAGCATCTGCTCCAACGGCCAGGGAGATTATTTCCTGGTGACGTCGACTTTCGTCTATTTCCCCGGCGTCCCCATTTTCCACAGCCGCGACCTGGTCAACTGGGAACAGATCGGCAACGTCCTTGACCGGCCGGAACAGCTGCCGAACCTGGACGGGCAGCGTATCAGTGGCGGTATCTATGCTCCTGACATCCAGTATAATCCAGCCAATAAGACCTATTACATGATCACGACCGACGTTGCGAAGGGCAACTTCTACGTCAAAACCCAGGATCCATGGGGAGACTGGTCAGACCCGATATATGTCCCGATAGTGACCGGCATCGACCCTTCATTCTTCTTCGACGACAACGGAAAGGCCTATATCGTCAGCAATGACGTCGCGCCTAACGGCAGGGAAGAGTATAACGGCCACCGTACCATCCGCTGCGTCGAGTTCGATGTGGAGAACGACTGTACCGTGGGTGAGCGCGTGATTATCGTCAACAAGGGCTCCCGTCCCGACAACAAGCCGTATTGGATCGAGGGTCCGCATCTTTACAAGATTGACGGGACTTATTACCTGATGTGCGCCGAAGGAGGCACCAATTTCGGAGAATGGCATTCCGAGGTCGTCTTCAAGGGAGAATCCCCCTTCGGTCCTTTCGTTTCCTATGAAGGCAATCCCATCCTGACCCAGGTAGGCATGGATCCCAACCGTCCCAATCCTGTTTCCTGCACCGGTCATGCCGACCTGGTCAAGGACGGTCAGGGCAATTGGTGGGCCGTTTTCCTCGGCGACCGTCCCTACCGAGACAATTTCGAAAACCTTGGCCGCGAGACCTTCATGCTGCCCGTGGAATGGACTGATGACGGTTTCCCGGTTATCCTTCCGGCTGGGGAGTCCGTGCCGATGATCGTGCGCCACGAGGGCGTAAAGCGTTCGGACAAGGTCACTTTCGGCAATTTCTCTTTCACCGACAGTTTCGATGATCCTGCCCTCGGTGATGCGTGGATGACCGTCCGCACCCCGGCAAAGGACCTGTATTCCCTGACCGATGTGCCCGGATACCTCAGGCTGTCCTGCTCAGAGGTCAAGTCCAGCAGCATGCATACTCCGGCCTTCGTCGGCCGCCGCCTGCACCATCACAAGTTCTCAGCGCAGACCCGCATGGCCTTCAACCCTTCCAAGCATTCCGAGTCTGCTGGCCTGCTGCTCTTCAAGGACGAACGCCACCAGTACTACTTCAAGGTCAGCAAGGATGGAATAGCCCTTGAAAAGGTTGAATTTGAAGTCGTTGCTGAAATCGGCAAGCCGATACGCTGGGACCGGGTCGAGGGAAACATGGCCTCCGCGAAGCTTGGCAAGTACCGCTTCATCGACCTCAAGGTGACTTCCGACGGCGAGACATTCTCCTTCTGGTATGCCCCGAACGGAAAGAAGTGGCAGGCCCTCATCGAGGGCGTGGATGCTTCCTACCTGACTTCCGCCTCTGCCGGCGGTTTCACCGGCACCCTTATCGGACCTTATGCTGAAAAATAACCGTTTATGAAAAGACTGATACTTTTCCTGGCCGGAGCGCTTTGCTTCTCCGCCCTGTCTGCCCAGAATCCATATCTACCCCTTTGGGAGCACATTCCCGACGGCGAACCCCGCGTTTTCGAGGATCCGGACAATCCCGGGCATTACCGTGCATATATCATCGGTTCACACGATGTCACATATTCCGCCTATTGCGGGAGCGATGTCCGCGCCTGGTCGGCTCCGGTCGAAGACCTGAGCCAGTGGCGCGACGAAGGCCCGCTTTTTACCTGGTTCGTAGACGGACAGTGGGATACCATGTACGCCCCGGACCTCGTTGAAGTGAAGGACAAGGCCACGGGCAAGAAAACATATTACCTGTATCCCCATTCCCGCGGCCGCGGGAGGGTCGCGATGGTCTGCAAGAGCGACCGTCCCGACGGGCCGTTCGTCCCGGTCAATGCTACGGAGGACGGGCGCGGATGCCTTCCCGGTTCGCTCATCGACTTCGACCCTTCTGTCTTCATCGAGCAGGTGACGGACAGGAAGGACCCTGACTTCGCCCGCGGCTTCAGGGCCTATGTCTATTACGGTTTCCAGCATTCCACTGCCGTTGAACTTGATCCGGACACCATGTACTCCATGCGCCCCGGTACTGAGATCCACGACTTCTTCCTTCCTGCCAGCTCCCGCTACGGCGTCGTGCGTGATCCTGAGGGAACCGAGTACAAATACCTGTACAAGGACCAGGACCCCGGAAGTTTCAATTTCTTCGAGGCTTCCAGCATCCGCCAGGTCGGTAACAAATATGTGATGGTGTTCTCGGGCTACAGCGGCCCGGATTACGGCCTGGAGTCCACCAATTCAGCTTTGCGCTATGCCTACGGCGACTCGCCGCTCGGTCCCTGGCGCTCCGGAGGCGTTCTGGTCGATTCGCGCGGTATAGTGCCCGATGAGAACGGAGAGCACCTCATGACTGCAAACGCTGCGCACAATACGCACGGCTCCCTGCAGGAGATAAACGGACAGTGGTACGTTTTCTATCACCGTCCTCCCCGCGGATTCGGCAATGCCCGCCAGTCCATGGTCGCTCCCGTCAAGATCGAATGGGACCAGAAGAAAGTTGCGGACGGCGGCCGTGTACGCATCACGGGATATGACCCCTATGCTCCGGGAAATGAATGGGTCGCTTCCGCCGCCGATGGCATGACCTATACCGGCGCGGAAGTGACGAGCGAGGGCTTCCAGATATTCGGACTTCCTCCGTACAACTATTATTCAGCCGGTTACGCCTGCTATATGACTGACCAGAACTGGATGCAGGACAACCACGACGTCTGGAACAACAATATGGACCTTGCAGGCATCACCAACGGGGGCATAATCGGATTCAAATACTTCGGTTTCGGCGGCCTTGCCCAGGAGGCCAAGGGCGTAAAGGCTTTTGAAGGGACGAGGAAGGGTGACGGCACCCGTCTGGACCTCTTCCTTACTCCCGGCGGCAGAGGCGCGTTCAAGATCCATGTCATGCTGGACGGCCCCTATGCCAATGATACCTGGAAGGGCCGCGAGATCGCCGTCATCAATGTTCCCGAAGATGCACCCCGTACTGTCACCAACTACCGTGTGGCGGTCCCTGCGGTGGAAGGCCTTGCCGGCAAGCACGCCATCTACCTCGTCGTTGAGGGCCCTGAAGTGGTGCTCCCCCAGATGCCTCAGCGTCCCGGAGGTTTCCGCCCGCAGACGCCCCAGCGTCCTGTCGGCCTGTTCGACCTCCATGGCATAGGCTTCTCCAAAGGCAACGTCCCCTGTGAGAAACCTGTCGTCCCCAAGGTTACCATCACTGCCGACGGCAAGGCACTCAACATTCCCGACACTCCGGTCCGCTGCTCCAATGCGAACGGTCTCACCGACCAGATCCGCTATCAGGTCTATGGCCCGATAGGTAAGGACACCGTACTGAAGGCCAGCGCCTCCGATTCTGCTGTCCGCTGCGAGGTCAGTCCTGTCGTCGAGGGCCGCGCCACCGTCACCTGTACCTATAAAGGCTTGAAGAAGATATACCTTATCAATTGATTCCTTTATGGGAAGGATATGGTTTTCCTTGACGCCGGCCATCTGTGCCGGCGTCATTTTTTAATTTTTAACGCGGAATTTCGGGCGAAGATGTTGGCCAGGATGGTGCCGCTGATGCTGTGCCAGGCGCAGGAGATGGCGCAGGGGACTACGGCCATAGGGTTGGAGGCCACGAAGAAAGTCGTCGCGAGATTCGTACCCAGACCTGCATTCTGCATGCCTACCTCTATGGACAGCGTGCGTTTCTTGGCGGTGCTGAAATGGAACAGCCTGCCGACGGAGTAGCCCAGTACATAGCCTATTGTGTTGTGACAGAGCACCATGCAGAAAGTGAGCAGGAACAGAATGATGCCGTTCTCCACCAACGGGTCGTGGACGGTCGTGATGACGCCGCCGACGATGCAGGCGAGGCAGATGACTGACACGCCCGGCATGCACCCCTGAATTCTGCGGAACACCTCCTTGTGGCCCAGCCAAACGTTCAGGAAGAATCCTATTGCGATCGGGATGATCGTCACGATGAGTATCTGGCGGAACATTCCCCAGGCATCGACATCGACCCGTTCGCCGGCGAGCATGAGCACGAGCAGGGGAGTGAGCAACGGGGCGAGAAGCGTGGATGCGCAGGTCATCCCTACGGAGTAGGCGACATCCGCTTTACAGAGGAACGACATGATATTGCTCGATACTCCACCCGGGCAGCAGCCTACGAGTATGATGCCTATGGCCATTGCGGTGCTGTAAGGCGCAAAGGCGGGCACCTGACTGAACAGCCAGGAGAGCGTGAATGCCACGAGCGGCATGATAGTGAACTGTGCTACCGCGCCAATGAGAATGTCGAACGGCCTCTGTGCCAGTAATTTGAAGTCATTGGGTGTCAGCGTTAGCCCCATCGTAAGCATTATGATGCCTAGTATGATGGTCTGTGTATTGCCTTTCACCCAAGCGAAGATCTGGGGAAAGAAGAATGTGACCGCTGCGGTCAGTATGATGAAAAGGCTGGCCTTGGAGCTTAATATGTCGCTGAGTTTCTTGAACATGCGGATATGTCGTTTCAGGAATGCAAAAATAGTAAAAATACAGTGTTATTGGATTGTACTTTTTCGTAACTTTATCTCGGATTAATCGAATTGAACAATATGGTAAAGCATGTCATTCTTTGGACACTCAATCCCGAACTGTCGGATGAAGAGAAAATCGCAGTAAAAGCCGGAATCAAGGCCGGCCTTGAAGGCCTTGTCGGCAAGGTGCCCGGGCTCATCGATGTCAAGGTGCACATAGACGGCCGTCTGGCGTCATCGAATGCCGACGTGATGTTGGACAGCACCCTGGAGAGCGAAGAGGCCCTGAAGGGCTATGCCAAGCATCCTGAGCATGTCGCTGTGGCCAATGGCAAAGTCCGTCCTTATACCGTGCAGCGTTCCTGCCTTGACTTCGAGATTTGACGGACACTTGCGAAAAATCCCCCTCAGACTACTCTGAGAGGGATTTCTGTGGAGCATAGGAGGGTCGAACTCCCGACCTCTAGATTGCGAACCTAGCGCTCTGCCAACTGAGCTAATGCCCCAATGCGGGTGCAAATATACATTAATTTTTCAATGCATCAAAATCCCGCCCGAATTTTATCTGAATGTCAGTCCATGGGGAACTTCACACCCCATTCGGCCCGGAGCGAGTCCATCTGCTCCATGACGGAGATGGTCTCGGCATGGGGCATGAAAGGCGACTCGAGCCAGCCTTTCTCCATCGCGTCCTTGCAGGCAAGGACTTGATACTCATATCCCGTGACCTGTCCCTGTGGAGGATAATGCTCTTCGACAAGCTTGTAATCCTGATAGACCTTGACGGCTTCGGGACAGTTGATGTTCTCGACCACGATGTATCCGTCGTCGCATACGATGAGGCCCTCGCGGTTGCAGCGCCCGAGGGCCGCGGCGGTGAGATGGGCCACGCGCCCGTCCCTGTATTTTAGGGTGATGTTCTCGTACATGTCCGTCCCGCTCTCTCCGAGTATCCAGGAAGAATCGGTGGATGCGAAGTCGCTGCCGAAGTACATCCTTGCGAAGTTGATGCAATAGACGCCGAGGTCAAGAAGCGCTCCGCCGCAGAGATCAGGGCGAACGATACGCTCCTTGTTCTCCATCGCATAACAAAGGCTGGCACTCAGCATCCTCGGCCTGCCGAGGCGTCCGCTGTCCAGTATCTCCTTTACCTTCAGGGAAAGGGGCATATAGCGGGTCCAGATGGCTTCAGTAATGAATACGCCTTTCTCCTCCGCGAGTGAGAGCAGGGCCTTCGCCTCGCGGGCATTGGCCGTGAAGGCCTTCTCGCAGAGAACGGCCTTGCCGGCCTCGACCGCGAGGCTCGCGTGGGCGAAATGGTGCGAATGCGGTGTGGCGATGTAAACGAGATTGAGCTCCGGGTCGGCCAGCATGGCTTCATAACTGCCGTATGCATGAGGGATATCCCAGCGTCGGGCAAAGGCAACCGCCTTGTCCAGGCTGCGGGAGGAAATGGCGTATAAGTTGACTTCGGGGTCCTTGAGCCCCGTGAGGGTTACTGCCATCTTATCGGCTATCCAGCCGGCTCCGATGATTCCGAGATTGATTTTCATAGCATTACAAATTTAATGATATTATCCGGAAAATGACTAAATTTGCGACCGTATCGTTACGGTTTTTATGACAGCGTTATTGCTATTCCTTTTCGGCGCCATGGCCATCTCCTTCCTGTGTTCCATCCTGGAAGCCGCGCTCTTGTCCACGCCGATCTCATACGTCACCATGCGTGAGGAGGAGGGTTACAGGCCAGCCTCCCGCTTCAAGCAATACAAGCAGGATACTTCCAGGCCGATAGCCGCCATCCTTTCGCTCAATACCATTGCGAATACCATCGGTGCCGCCGGTGTCGGACAGCAGGCCAATGTCCTCTTCGGCTCCCATTGGTTCGGACTTGTCAGCGCCTTGATGACCGTCCTCATCCTCGTCTTCTCGGAGATTATCCCGAAGACCATCGGCACCACGCGCTGGAAGTCACTGATGGGCTTTACTGCCGCATGCATCAAAGTCCTGATCTTCATAATGTATCCTGTAGTCATCTGTATCGAATGGCTTCAGAAGCACATTACTCCGAAGGATGTGCAGGACCCTACCATATCACGTGACGAGGTCAGTGCCATGGCCAATGTCGCGGAGGAGGAAGGTGACCTTGAAGAGGACGAGAACGCCATTATCCAGAACCTCATCAACATGGATGACGTCACGGCCTCGGACGTGATGACACCCCGCGTCGTCGCGCACATAGCTCCGGAGAAGATGACGCTCAAGACCTTCTACCGCGATAAGCGCTACCTTCACCACAGCCGCATCCCGGTATATGCCGACAATGACGAATACATAACCGGCTATATCCTCCGCATGGAGGCCCTCCAGCTGATGGCGGAGGACAAGCACGACATGACGCTCGGCGAGATCAAGCGCGAGATCGCGAGTTTCAACGAGGATACGCCCCTCGACGAGATCTGGGACGAAATGCTCCGCAAGGACGAGCAGATCTCCGTCGTCATCAATGAATACGGCAGTTTCCAGGGCATCCTCACCCTAGAGGACGTCATCGAGACCCTTCTCGGCAGCGAGATCGTGGACGAGTATGACACCGTCCGCGACATGCAGCAGCTGGCTCTCGACAAATGGAAAAAGAGACGCGACTCATTGTCGCGTCTCCATTCAAAAGACTGATTTTCAAATGATTATTTGAAGAGTTTCTGGACCATCTGGTAGAGGCACCTTCTCCAGGTGAGGAACTCGTGTGCAGTGCCCTCGGAGACGTAGGACATGGCGTTGTAGCCGGCGGCCTTGAGGTCGTTGGCGGCCTTGGTGACGCCGTCAGGGTTCTCCTTGCTGCCGCAGCCCATGAAGACGAACTTCACGCCGGTGTTGGCAATCTCCTCGGGGGAATAGGTTCCGCCGCTGAGCAGACCGTAGTAACCGAATACCTGGGGACGGTTGAGGGTGATGGTGTGGGTCTCCATGCCGCCCATGGAAAGACCGGCCATGGCACGGTGATCCTTGTCGGCAACGGTAAGGAAGTGGCTGTCGATGTAAGGGATGAGCTCGTCGCAGAGGACCTCCTCGAAACCGTTGTTCATCATCATGGAGAAGCCACCTCCGGCAGGACGCTGTCCGCCGGGACGCTGTCCGCCGGGTGCGGGTGCTCCGGCAGGAGCTCCCTGGGGACGCTGTCCGAATCCTCCGGCAGGTGCACCCTGGGGACGCTGTCCGGGAGCTGCGCCGGGACCGCCGGCAGGCCTGGGACCTGCGGGCATGGCGCCGGGACGGAAGCCTTCATTTGTCATTCCGTAGGTCATGACGATGATGAAAGGCTCGATCTTGCCCTCTGCGATGAGGTTGTCCATGATGAGGTTGGCATGGCCCTGGTTCCACCAGGCATACTCGTTCTCGCCCCAGCCGTGCTGCAGGTAGAGGACGGGATAGCGCTTGCCGTCGGTGCCGTAGGTCGGGGGAGTGTAGACGAACGCCTTCTTGAGTTTGTCTGTGCTCTTGGACCAGAAGAGGACCTGCTGGACGTTGCCGTGAGGGATGTTGCGCTCCTCATAGAATGCCCTGTCGTGAGCGGGGATCTCGATACCGCTCTCCTGACGGGTCGAGCCGTAGAAGTTCTCGGTGCCGGGGTCGTTGAAGGTACCGCCGTCTACGAAGATGTGATAGTAGTGGAAACCCTCGTCCATAGGACCGGAAGTCGTGCCCCACCAGGCGCCGTCTTCACCCTTGGCAAGGACGGTTCCGCCCTGGCCGCCGAGGCCGAGGCTTACGCGTACCGACGTGGCATCAGGAGCCTCGATGCGGAAACGGGCATATCCCTGGGAGTTGACCATGGGGTACTGCTGTCCGGGCTGGTTGAGTTCAGAGGGAACGAAATCTTCCTTGATCTCGGTATTCTGCGCGAAACCAAGGTTTGCCGCCATCAAGAAGGAGGCAAGAAGAATCATTGTTTTTTTCATTGCGATGAATGGTTAGTAATTATGCTGACACCAAAGTTAGGCATAAATACAAACTATCCATTTTAAAAATCCGTCAGATTCTTCAATTATCAGTGAGGAATGCCTTGAATGCGTTGTAGTCGTTGGGAAGCGATACATTATCCTTCCGGCCCCTCATGAAGGCCTGCAACTTCTCCGGAATGGCAACAGGAGCGTCAATGATGCCTTCCACGGTGTCCTTGAACTTGGCTGGATGGGCAGTCTCGCAGAAGAGGCCGGTCTCCCCAGGCAGCAGGCCTTCGGACAGGGCACGGTATCCGCAGGCCCCGTGCGGGTCGCAAAGATACCCCGTACGTCCGTATACGTCCCTGATGGTCTCCGCAATCTGCGCGTCGCTGTAGGTCGCTCCGGAAATGTCAGCCTTGACGGCCTCCCAGTCGTGGCCGTAAAGCTCGATCACGCGGGCGAAATTGCTCGGGTCGCCTACGTCCATCGCGTTGGCAATCGTCTGGATGGAGGGGCGGGGGGTATAGACCCCTGTACGGAGATAGTCGTAGAACACGCTGTTGGCATTGTTAGCAGCGATGAAACGCTTGACCGGCAGTCCCATGCGCTTGGCGAAAAGCCCCGCGCAGATATTTCCGAAATTGCCGGAAGGGGTACAAATCACCAGCTCGTCCGCAAGGCCGAGCCGTTTCATCTGGGCGTATCCCCAGAAATAGTAGAAGGCCTGCGGCAGGAAGCGCGCGACGTTGATGCTGTTGGCGGAAGTGAGATTCATTGCGGAGTTGAGTTCCGCATCCATGAATGCACTTTTGACCAGCGCCTGGCAGTCATCGAATACTCCGTCGATTTCCAGTGCGGTGATGTTCTGGCCGAGAGTGGTGAACTGGCATTCCTGGATGGGGCTTACCTTCCCTTTGGGATAAAGGACGAATACGTGGATGCCTTCCACTCCGAGAAATCCGTTGGCTACTGCGCTGCCGGTGTCGCCGGAAGTCGCCACAAGTACGTTCAGTCTCTCTCCCGAACGGAAATGGCCGAGCAAATGGGCCATGAACCTTGCTCCGACATCCTTGAAGGCCAGCGTGGGCCCGTGGAAGAGCTCCAGGGCATATATCCCGTCCTCAACCTTGACGGCAGGACAGTCGAAACGCAGGGTATCGCATACTATGTCATGCAGCTCATCGCAGTCCACGTCCTCTCCGAAGAATGCGTCCGCAGCCGCACATGCCACTTCGTGGAAATCCAGGTCCCGGATATGGTCGAAGAAACTGTCCGGCATACGCTCGATGCGCTCCGGCATATAGAGCCCGCGGTCTTCGGCGAGGCCCTTGACGACGGCCTTCTCAAGCGTCGCGAGCGGCGCTCTGCCGTTTGTGCTGTAGTACATCATTGGGCAAGAAGTTTTGCTCCCTTGTTCGTCACTTTCACCACATAAACCTCGCAGCTGATGCCGCGTGAATCGAAGTGTTCCTTCATGATCTCGCCTGCACGGTGCGCGATCTCGCGCTTGTCGGAGAGGGAGAAGACGGAAGGTCCCGAACCGGAGATGTTCATGGCCATCGAGCCGGACTCCAGAATCTTTTCGCGCAGTTCGTCGAAGCCGGGGATGAACTGCTTGCGGTAAGGTTCGGCGACGGCGTCCCGCATGGCGCGGCCCACGAGGCCTATGTTGCCCGAATACAGGCCGGCTATGAGGCCGCCGACGTTTCCCCACTGGCTGATGGCGTCGTGCATCGGGACCGCTTTGGGCAGGATGCTGCGGGCAGCCTTGGTGGAAACCATGATCTTGGGATGGACGACGGCGCAATAGAAATTGCCGGGGATAGGAAGCTGGATGATATCCAGAGGTTCGTAGCCGCGTATGAGGATGATGCCGCCGAGCAGCGCAGGTGCGGCGTTGTCGGCGTGATAGCCTCCGCTGGCGAGGTTCTCGCCCTCCATGGCGCAGACCACCATCTCCTCGTCGGAGAGGGGACAGTCGAAGAGCTCGTTCATTCCATAAGCGGCGGCGGCGCTGGAGGCAGCGCTGGAGCCTATGCCGGAACCAGGATATATCTTCTGGCAGACACGGACGTCGATCTGTGCCTTGTGGCCGGTCATTTCCAGGAACTTGCGTATGACGGGCGTGATGACGTTGTCCTCGATGTCCTCGGGGAGAGGGACGTCTGTACAGTTGGTGATGGTGATGCCGTCTCCTTCGGAGGCAGTCATCTCGAGGATATCACCTACCTCGTCAAGTGCGAGGCCCATTATGTCGAAGCCGCATCCGAGGTTGGCTATGGATGCCGGAGCGAATACCCTGACTTTCTTCATGGCGCTAAACGTTTGCGATGCTCATTATGTCGGCGAAAACGCCTGCAGCGGTGACGCTGGCACCGGCGCCGTAGCCTTGGATGAGCATGGGGTGCTTGTTGTACCTTTCAGTGGTGAGAAGGATTATGTTGTTGGAACCTTCGAGCTCGTAGAGCGACGAACGCTGGCCGAACTCGCAGAGTGACACGGTGTACTTGCCGTCGTCCATGCGTGCTACGACACGCCAGTGCTTGTTCTGCGCGGCGAGCTCGCGGCGGCGCTCCTCGAAGCCGGCGTCGAGCTCGGGCAGGCGCTGCCAGAACTCTTCGAGGCTGAGCTTGAAGTATTCCGCAGGGATGAGGTCCTCGGCGACTACATCTTCCTGCTCGACCTTGTACCCGGCCTCGCGGGCCAGAATGACGATCTTGCGGATAACGTCCTTTCCGGAGAGGTCGACGCGAGGGTCGGGCTCAGAATATCCCTGTTCCTTGGCCATCCTCACGGTCTCGCTGAACGGAACGGTCTCGGAGAGGGTGTTGAAAATGAAGTTGAGCGTGCCGCTCAGGACGGCCTCGATCTTAAGGATCTTGTCACCGCTGTTGCGGAGGGCGTTGATGGTGTTGATGACGGGAAGACCGGCTCCGACATTTGTCTCGAAGAGGAACTTGACGCCGCGCTTGAGGGCAAGGGCCTTGAGCGAAGCGTAGTTCGCATAGTCGGACGATGCCGCCACCTTGTTTGCCGCCACAACGGAGATGCCATGCTCGAAGAAATCCTTGTACAGGCTGGCTACATCGGCGCTGGCCGTGCAGTCGACGAACACGGAGTTGAATATGTTCATGCCTATGACCTCATTCCGCAGACCTTCGATGTCCAGGGATTTGCCGGTCTCAAGCTGCTCGCGCCAGGAGGAAAGGTCGATACCTTCGCGGTCGAAGATGCCCTTCGTGCTGCGCGCGATACCTACCACATTGATTTTCAGATTATTCTCCTTCATCAGCTTTTCCCTCTGGGATGCAATCTGGCCGAGAAGGTTCCCGCCTACGGTCCCTATGCCGCATACGAAGACATTGAGCTCCTGATACTCGGAGAGGAAGAAGCTGTCGTGTATGACGTTCAGGGACTTGCGGAGATACTTGCGGTCCACGACGAAAGAGATGTTGTGCTCTTCCGTACCCTGGGCGCAGGCGATGATGCTGATGCCGTTGCGGCCGAGGACGCTGAAGAGCTTGCCGGCGATGCCGGCATTGTTCTTCATGTTCTCGCCGACTATGGCGACGGTGGCCAGGTCCTTCATCAGCTGGACAGGGGCCATCGAGCCTTCGGCTATCTCGTGTGCGAATTCGCGGTCAAGGAGTTCGCACGCCCTGTCAGCCTGTGATGCGCTCACTCCAAGGGAGATGTGGGTTTCGGAGGAAGACTGGCTGACGAGGAACACGCTGATGTAATTGTCGGCAAGGACGCGGAAGATGCGGCTGTTGACTCCGATGATGCCGGCCATGGAGGTGCCGGCAACGGTGATCAGGCAGGTGTCGTCGATGGACGAGATGCCCGTGACGGTGCGGGATCCGCTGCGGCTGTGCTGACGGATGACCGTGCCCTTCGCTTCAGGATTGAAGGTATTCTTGACCAGGACGGGTATGTCCTTCGAGCAGACGGGGTAGATCGCCGGCGGGTAGATGACCTTGGCACCGAAGTTACAGAGTTCCATCGCATCGGAGAAACTCAGCTCGTCGATGACGTACGAGGTCTTTATGACGCGCGGGTCGGCGGTCATGAAACCGTCCACGTCGGTCCATATCTCAAGGCACTGGGCATTGAGCGAGGCCGCTATGATGCTGGCGGTATAGTCCGAGCCGCCCCGTCCCAGATTGGTGATCTCGCCTGTGCGGGAATCCGTGGAGATGAATCCGGGGACGATGGCCACTTCGTTGCGGCCCTCTATGCCGGAGAATTTCCTGCGGACAAGGTCCTCGGTAATCTCGGAATCGAGGACGTTCTTGCCCTCGATGACCGTTGACTTGATGAATTCCAGGGAGTCATAGAGGAAGGAGCCGGGTATGAGCGCGCTGACGATGAGGGCGGAGATGCGCTCGCCGAAACTCACTATCTGGCAGGCGGTCTTGCCGGGAAGCACGCGGAGGGTATAAACCCCTTCATAGAGAGCCCGGAGACTCTCGTGCTTCGCTTCAATGGCCTCCAGCAGCCTGTCACGTGTCGCGGAGGGTTCAAAGACAGCCTCGACGAGGTCAAGATGACGCCTGCGTATCCTTTCGTATGAGGCGCGGAAATTCTTGTCCCCGCTTTCCGCCTGGGCTGACGTGCCGAGGAGCATGTCCGTTACGCCGCCGAGGGCGGAAACGACAACGATCACGCTTTCCTGGCGTGAAGATACGATCTGTTTGACGTTGAGGATGGACTCGGGAGAGCCGACGGAAGTGCCGCCGAATTTAAGGACGTTCATATCTTACTAACTAAAACCGTGTCAAGATATGAAAAATATTTAATATCTCCAAAAAAAGTCTATGCCAGGTGGCTGAGGAAGAGTTTGCGCTCAGCCTCGGTGAAGCCGCGGCGGGTTGCGTAGGCAGCCAGAGCGGAGGGTTCGGGATGGCGGATGTCATGGTAGGCGGCGTCCCTGTGTGCGATGGCCAGGCCGCATATGCTGGCCTCGGGAATCATCGCGCATGAGTCCGTGAGGGAAATCCCTGTTTCGGGAAGTGCGGCAAGGATGTCGCGCTTGAGGCTGTGGTCGGGGCAGCAGGCATAGCCGATGCCCGGGCGGATGAGCCTGTACCCCCCGGGAAGGAGGGCTTCCCATTTACGCCCGAGGTATTCCGAGGCAGCTTCTGCGAGGCAGACGCGGAGGGCGTGGCCGACAAAGTCGTTTTCTGCCCCGTTGTCGACCCTGACCGCAAAAAGTCCGAGCTGGGCGCTGCCTTCCTCCGGGAAGAAATCCGCCAGCGAATGTCCTTCCCGGAGCATCGGGAGACGCAGGCTTCCGTCAACGGATACGATGTCATCGCCTTCCCTGCGGCAGTCGAGGAAGCGGGCACAGACGAAAGCTTCGGGCTTCTCCCGGGATAGTATGGCAAGGGCTTCATGCTCAAGTCCTGCCGACTCGGGGCATCCGTCCTCGCCGCGGCATTTCAAGCCGCAGACTCCGAAGAACATCCTCCAGTCGAAACATGTTCTCAAGTCCTTCCAGCCGAGGAAGGACGGTGGCAGGTCGGAGAACGGCCTGCCGGGGAGGAAGCCCGGAGGGGAGGCCGTTTCAGGGCTTACCCTGCGGGCATTATCCCGCAGGGCAGCAGCTTTTGCCGGGGACCCTGCGGGCCGCAGTGCGGCGAGGCGCGCATGCTCCGCGTCCTCCGCCGCCATGAATGCGGCCGGGTCCTGCATGTATTTCTTGGCCATCACGGCGCTTGCAGAAGCGTCGGGCCCATAATGTACGTTGGAGTACAACGGGGCGAGCTTGACTGCGGTATGCACGGCTGAAGCCGCTGCGCCGCCGACGAACAGCGGGACATCCATGCCCCTCGCTGCCATTTCTGTGCATATCTCCTCCATCCTGTGCAGGGAAGGGGTGATCAGGCCGCTTACACCGATTATGTCAGCTCCGATTTCCTGCGCCTTGTCAATGAGTGCGGCAGCGGGCACCATCACTCCCATGTCCGTGACATCGAAGCCGCTGCAGGTCAGCACAATGGCGGTAATGTTCTTGCCTATGTCATGGACGTCGCCCTGTACGGTCGCTATCAGGAACTTCGGCTTGCCGCCCACGGACTCGCCGGTTTCCATGTACGGTTCCAGCACGGAGACGGCTTCACGCATTATCCTGGCCGACTTGACCACCTGTGGAAGGAACATCTTCCCGTCTCCGAAAAGGGCGCCCACGCGCTCCATACCGGACATCAGCGGTCCTTCGATGACAGCCACTGCGCTTCCGAGCCTTTCAAGGCAATCCAGCGCATCTTCTTCCAGATTCTGTGACAGTCCTTTGACTACTGCATCCGCAAGTCTTTCTTCAGGGTCGCAGGACGACTGGGCGACAGCCTTTTCCTCGGTTTTCCCGGATCCGTCTGCGAGCATTTCCGATGCTTTCGCCACCAGTCTGGAAGTCGCTTCCGGATCGCTGTCGAAGATTACGTCCTCCACCGCACGGCGCAGGCCGGGATCGATGTCGTCGTAAATCTGCAGCATCTGCGGGTTTACGATGGCCATGTCCAGCCCTGCCTTCACGGCATGATAGAGGAATACCGAGTGCATTGCCTCGCGGACGGGATTGTTCCCCCGGAACGCGAAGGACAGATTGGAGATGCCCCCGGAAGTCAGGGCACCGGGGAGGTTCCCCTTGATCCAACGGACCGCCTCGATGAAGTCCACCCCGAAACGTGCATGCTCTTCTATGCCTGTACCTATCGAAAGGACATTCGCATCGAAGACGATGTCCTGCGGAGGGATGCCGGCAGCCGTCAGCAGACGGTAACTGCGTGCGCAGATGTCGATCTTGCGCCGGAGCGTGACGGCCTGTCCTTCCTCGTCGAAGGCCATGACCACCATCGCGCCTCCGAGCGCATGGATGGTCCGTGCCTTGCGCAGGAACTCCTCCTCGCCCTCCTTGAGCGATATGGAGTTGACGATGCACTTGCCCTGGGCGTTCTTCAGTCCCTCGAGTATCGTTTCCCAATGCGAAGAGTCGATCATGACCGCAGCCCTGGCGATGTCCGGCTCTCCGGCAATATGCCGCAGGAAGGTGCGCATCCGTTCCGAAGCGTCGAGCATAGGGTCGTCCATGTTGATGTCGATGACGCTCGCTCCGCCTTCTATCTGGGCGGCCGCGATGGCGAGAGCCTCGCCGTATTTCTCCTCGGCTATGAGTCTTGCGAACTTGCGCGAGCCGGCGACGTTGGTCCGTTCCCCGATGTTAGTGAAGTTCCGGCTCCTGTCGATCAGGACAGGCTCCAGTCCGCTTACCGTCAAGGATTTGCGCGGCTCGAAGCGGCGTGGGGCAAGGCCTTTTATCGCTTCTGCCACCGCCCTGATGTGTTCCGGCGTCGTTCCGCAGCAGCCTCCGACAATGTTCAGCAGACCGCGCCCGGCCAGTTTCCGGATCACTCCTGCCATCGCCTCGGGGGAGTCGTTGTACCGTCCGAGTTCATCGGGTATTCCTGCATTCGGATAAAAACTCACCGCATGGCTGCAGAAACCGGCGATCTCGGTGACAAGAGGGGCCATCATGTCCGCTCCGAGCGCGCAGTTGATGCCGAAGGCACACAGAGTGGGCGCATGCTCGACCGAGCGGTAGAAAGCCTCCAGCGTCTGTCCGGTAAGGGTGCGGCCGCTCCTGTCCGAGACCGTGGCGGAAACGATGAGGGGCAGGGGATTGCCGAGGAGCTCGAGGGCATATATCGCTGCCTTGGCGTTCAGGGCGTCGAAACAGGTCTCCAGGATTATCAGATCGGCTCCGCCGCGCATCAGGGCTTCGATTTCCTCGCGATATGCCTCTACGAAATCATCGAATCCGTATTGCCTGTATGCAGGGTCGTCGGCGTCGGAGACGAGCGTCAGCGACTTGCCTGTGGGGCCTATGCTGCCGGCCACATAGACCTTGCGGCCGGCGGAGTCCGCCACGCGGCGCGCGCAGGCAGCGGCCTCGAAGGCCAAGTCGGCCGCACTTGCCGAAAGTCCTTCTCCGGCCAGCGATATCCTGTTGGCGTTGAAGCTGTTGGTGGTGATTATGTCGGCTCCGGCACGGACATAGGCGCGCAGTACCTCCTCCTCGCTCATACCCTGCTGGAGTAAAGTACCCATCGCTCCGTCAAGGACGAGTATCCTTCCGTTTATGTCCTCGAAGATGCCCATCAGAAGAATTTCCTCAGTATCTCTACGGTGTTGTCAGGCCTTCCCATGGTGTAGAAATGCACGGCCGGCACGTCGTGTTCCAGCAGGTCACGGCATTGTTCGGAGCACCATTCCAGGCCTATCCTGTAACATGCGGCCTTGTCGTCGGCGTGTGCCCTCATCTCGCCTACAAGAGCCTGCGGGATGTCCAGCGAGAACAACTCGGGAATGGACTCCAGCTGCCTTGCGCTGGAGAGCGGCTTGAGGCCCGGGATGATGGGTACGTCGATGCCGGCGAAACGGCAGCGGTCCCTGAACTCGTAGAAATGCGCGTTGTCGAAGAACATCTGGGTGATGATGAAATCCGCCCCTGCCTCGACCTTGCGCTTCAGGTTGGCGATGTCCGTCTCCATGTTAGGGGCCTCGAAATGCTTCTCGGGATATCCCCCGACTCCGATGCAGAACTCCGTGCCGTTCCTGTTGCCGAAACCGCGAATGGCAGTGACGAGCTCGCTGGCATAGCGGTATCCGCCCGGCTCGGGCGTGAAGCGCTTTTCGCCGAGCAGGCTGTCGCCGCGCAGGGCCATGATGTTCTCGATCCCCATGAACTTGAAGTCGCTCAAGGTGTTGCCGATCTGTTCGGCGGTGGCGCCGCCGCAGATGAGATGGGGTACGACCTCGATGTCGAATGCCGCCTGGATCGAAGCGCATACGGCAGTCTCGCTGAGGCGGCGGCGCACCGCGTGACGGGTGAAAGTCCCGTCAGCCTCCTGGCGGAACTCCACTTCGTCCCTGTGGCAGGTGACATTGATATAAGGAGGATTGAACTCCATGAAAGGACGTATTGAGTCCAGGAGCTCTTCCTTAGTCACACCCTTGAGGGGCGGCACTATCTCCAACGAGGCGAAGGGTTTTGTCCTCGATGCGATTATATCCTTGATTTTCATGGCCTTGTCTGTCCGTTTCCAACGATAAGCCATTTGTAGGAGCATATCTCCTCCAGACCCATCGGTCCGCGTGCACCGAGTTTCTGGGTGCTTATGCCTATCTCGGCGCCAAGTCCGAACTGCGCCCCGTCGGTGAAACTCGTCGGAGCGTTGACGTACACGCACGCCGCGTCGACGCCGCGCTGGAAAGCGGCGGCGGCCGCTGCGTCCTCCGTTACTATGGCCTCGCTGTGGCCGGAGCCGTAGCGACGGATATGGTCCAGGGCCTCCTGCAGACTGTCCACCGTCTTGACGGCCATCTTGTAATCCATGTATTCGGTCCCGAATGCATCCGGACCGGCTTCAGCCAATCTGTTGGCCGGATACTTCCCATCAAGGGCAGCAAACGCGCGGGGATCGGCATAAACGGTGACCCGGCCGGACATTTCCCCGAGCAGGGCGGGAAGGTCACCCAGTCTCGAGGAATGCACGATGAGGCAGTCGAGGGCGTTGCAAACGCTGACGCGGCGCGTCTTGGCGTTTGTCACTATCCTGATACCCTTCCCAAGGTCTCCGGAAGCATCGAAATAAGTGTTGACCACTCCGGCTCCGGTCTCGATGCAGGGCACCTTGGCGTTGTCCCTGACGAAATCGATCAGGCGCCTGCCTCCGCGTGGAATGACCAGGTCGACGTAACCCACTGCCTCAAGGAGTTCCTGGGCGGCGTCGTGCGTGGCCGGGAGGAGATTTACGGCATCAGGGTCTGCGCCGGCTTCCTCTACGACGCGCTTGATCAGGGTAACGGCAGCGCGGTTGGAGTTGTCCGCATCACGGCCGCCCTTCAGCAGGCAGGCGCTGCCGCTTTTGAAGCACAGGGAGAATACGTCGAAAGTAACGTTGGGCCGTGCCTCATATATGACTCCGATGACTCCGAAAGGAACGCTTACCTTCTTGAGTTCCAATCCGTTGGGGAGTGTACGCTCCACCAGTGTCCGCCCGAGTGGAGAGGGGAGTGAAGCGACCTTGCGCATGTCCCCGGCAATGCCTTCGAGGCGTTCGCGGGTGAGCATCAGGCGGTCGTACAGGGGATTGGCCCTGTCCATGGCCGCAAGGTCCTTGGCGTTGGCTTCCAGGAGCGTTCCGCTTTCTTCCACGATGGCGTCCGCCACCCGGAGGAGTATTGCGTTGCAGGCGGAAGCATCCAGTGCCTGGAGGGAACGGGATGCGTCCTTGGTACGGGTGAATATGTCGTCGGTATGCATCATGATCCTGTCGTGAATTCAGTATGGACGGTATTATCCGGATCGTTCAGTACGTCGACGAGAATGCCGTCGCGCCTGCCGTTTGCTATGATTACGCGGATGCCTTCGGATGCCAGGCGCATCGCGACCTGGCACTTGGAAGACATACCTCCGCGTCCGGATGTGCTCTTTTTCGCGCTTATATGGCTTTCGACACTTTCTCCGGGGAGGATGCGCGGGATTACCTTCGAGGACGGGTCGTCGGGAGAACCGTCGTAAACCCCGTCGACATTGGTCAGGATGACCAGTGATTCGGCTCCTACCATTCCAGCCACGAGGCCGGACAGTTCGTCGTTGTCGGTGAACATCAGCTCGGTGATGCTGACGGTGTCGTTCTCGTTTACGATGGGTAACACGTGGCTCTGGAGCATGACCTCCATGCAGCTCTTCTGGTTGTTGTATTCCTGGCCTTCGTCGAAGTTCTTCTTCATCGTCAGGACCTGGCCCACGGTAATGCCATAGCCCTGGAAGAGCTTGTAATAGAGGTCCATCAGACGGACCTGGCCTATGGCTGAATAGAGCTGGCGCTGCTGGACGTCGGTGAGCTTGCGGTCCTCGCGGATGAGCGAGCGGCCGCAGGCCACGGCTCCGCTGGACACAAGGACCGTCTCGTAACCCGCTTCCCTCAGGGAAACGATCTGGTCAACTATGGACGACACCCTTGTGGTGTCGAGAGAGCCGTCGGAACGGGTCAGGACGTTGCTGCCCACCTTGACGACGATGCGGCGCTTCCGCGGAGCCTTGATGACGGTGAGACCTTTGATGACGGCTTCGCTGAAGCCTGCCTCCTCCATTGCGTTCAAGCCCCTGATGGTCAGTCCATTGGGAGTGGTGACACGGTCTATTTCGTGCTCCGGGTCGAAGCCCTTGGCGCCGACCAGCGCGGCTGCACCGCGCACGGTCTGGCAAACGGCTCCGCCAATCCCTTCCGCATCGAGACCCAGTTGTGCTCCGCCTTCAGCCGATGCGCTGATGTAGCGCATCGCGTAGGCTATGCCGCAGGAGGCGAGGGAAGTGCCGGAAAGCATCTGGGAGAGGGGGACGACAAGGGTCTTTCCAACCTTGTCGAACAGTTCCTTCAGCATCGCCGCCTGTCCCTCGGATGCAGTGACGGGGGAGATGTATGTCATGCTCTCTCCTATTTCTATGGCAGTATTGGGAATGGCATATGCAATGGAGGGCAGTTTCCCGTCCTTGTCCAGCCATTCCTCCAACTGCTGCGGGGTTATGCCGGGGGCAATGGAAACGACCATCTGGCTTCCATAGTCAAGGACTTCCTTCGTCTCCTTCAATACCGCTTCCATCTGCCAGGGCTTGACGGCATAGAACACCACGTCCGCTCCGCGCACAGCATCGCGGTTGTCCGTGGTCGTGCGGATGCCGCACTCCCTGAATCTCTCCAAGCTAGTTTCGTGGCGCGCTGTGACGGTGATGCACTGGGGCGGAACGGCCCCGCATCCGGCAAAGCCGAGGGCGGTCGATCCGCCCATGTTGCCCGCGCCGATGACTGTAATCTTCATAGGACTGTCTAACCAACAATTTTCCAAATGTATCTTTTTTCCTCCTTAAATCCAAAAAATAAACGATACAAACTTGACCGGAGCCGTTTTTTCCGCGTTTTCCTTTTATTATTAAAAAAATTTAGTTATCTTGCCAAAACTTAGTTAGTAGTACCGCATGAAACTCAGAAGCAGTGTCACTTTCGAGGGACGCAGGATGGCTGGAGCCAGGTCCCTCTGGCTTGCGAACGGCATGAAGAAAGAGCAGTTCGGCAAGCCTGTCATAGCCATTGCCAATTCCTTTACCCAGTTCGTTCCCGGCCACGTGCATCTGCACGAGGCGGGCCAGATCGTCAAGGCTGAGATAGAGCGGCTGGGGTGCTTCGCCGCCGAGTTCGATACCATCGCAGTCGACGACGGCATAGCTATGGGACATGACGGCATGCTCTATTCGCTGCCTTCGCGCGATATCATCGCCGACAGCGTGGAGTACATGGTGAATGCCCACAAGGCCGACGCCCTCGTATGCATCAGCAACTGTGACAAGATCACTCCCGGAATGCTCATTGCCGCAATGCGGCTGAACATCCCCACCATTTTCGTTTCCGGAGGCCCGATGGAGGCCGGCGTGCTCGGGAGCGCCAGGCTGGACCTGATCGACGCGATGGTCAAGTCCGCCGATCCCACCGTCAGCGATGCCGACGTCGCGGCCATCGAGGATTGCGCCTGTCCCACCTGCGGCAGCTGCTCAGGCATGTTCACGGCCAATTCCATGAACTGCCTCACCGAGGCCATCGGCCTCGCCCTGCCGGGCAACGGCACCGTCCTCGCCACGCACGCTCTGCGCAAGGAACTCCTTCTCAAGGCCGCCCGCCGGATTGTCGCGAACGCGTATAAGTATTACAATGATGACGACGCTTCCGTGCTTCCCCGCAGCATAGCCACACGCACCGCCTTCCTGAATGCCATGTCGCTCGACATAGCCATGGGCGGTTCGACCAATACCGTGCTGCACCTTCTCGCCGTGGCCGGTGAGGCAGGCGCGGATTTCACGATGAAGGACATAGACGACCTCTCGCGCAAGGTCCCCTGCATCTGCAAGGTCGCTCCCAATACCCAGAAATACCACATCCAGGACGTCGGCAGGGCCGGCGGCGTGCTCGGCATCATGTCCGAGCTTGCCAAGGCCGGACTCGTCGACACTTCAGCCGGAAGGGTGGACGGGATGACCCTCGGCGAGGCTGTCGCCCGTTATGACATCCTTTCCGACAGTCTCGGCGAAGAGGCGTTCAAGCTCTATGCTTCCGCGCCTGCATGTCGCAGGACCACCAGGATGGCTTCGCAGGATTTCTACCACGACAGCCTCGACACCGACCGCGCCGGCGGCTGCATACGCGACATCGCCCATGCATATACGAAGGACGGCGGACTCGGCGTCCTCTTCGGTAGCATAGCGAAGGACGGCTGTGTCATCAAGACGGCGGGCGTGGACGAGTCCATCTGGCATTTCAAGGGTCCGGCCAAGGTCTTCGACTCCCAGGAGGCCGCATGCGACGGCATCCTCGGAGGCGCCGTGAAGAGCGGCGACGTCGTCGTCATCAATTTCGAGGGCCCCAAAGGCGGTCCCGGAATGCAGGAGATGCTCTATCCCACATCCTATATCAAGTCCATGCACCTTGGAAAGGAATGCGCCCTCATCACCGACGGCCGCTTCAGCGGCGGTACGTCAGGCCTTAGCATCGGACATATCTCGCCTGAAGCGGCTGCCGGCGGCGACATCGCCCTGGTCCGCGACGGAGACATAATCGAAATCGACATTCCCTCCAGAAGCATCAACGTGCTGCTTTCCGAGGCTGAGCTCGGCCGCAGGCGCGCGGAGGAGGAGGCCAAGGGCCGCAAGGCTTTCAGGCCGCCGTTCCGCGTGCGGGAGGTTTCGAAGAGCCTCAAGGCTTACGCATCCATGGTCAGCAGTGCTGACAAGGGCGCAAGGCGCATCATAGAAGAAGATTAAAAACACGATGGACATGACAGAAACACATAACGGCAGGATGCTGAAAGGATCCCAGATCCTTCTCGAATCCCTCGTCAACCAGGGAGTGGATACCATTTTCGGGTATCCCGGCGGCTCCATCATGCCAGTGTATGACGCTCTGTACGACTATTCCGACAGGCTGCGCCACATCCTGGTCCGACATGAGCAGGGAGCCATCCACGCTGCCCAGGGCTATGCCCGGGTGAAGAATTTCCCCGGGACGGTAATCGTTACTTCCGGCCCCGGAGCCACCAACGTCATCACCGGCGTCGCCGACGCCATGATCGACTCCACGCCCGTCGTCGTCATCGCCGGCCAGGTGGCTTCCGCCGCCCTGGGCACGGATGCCTTCCAGGAGACCGACCTCATCGGCATGACCACCCCCATTTCCAAGTGGGCATATCAGATCCGTCGCCCCAAGGATATCGCCTGGGCGGTTGCGCGCGCTTATTACATAGCCGCCAGCGGCCGTCCCGGTCCCGTTGTCCTTGACTTCACCAGGGATGCCCAGACCGGCCTGGCGGAATACATCCGCAAGGACTGCTCCTTCATCCGCAGTTATGTTCCCGTGCCCGAGCCGACCGAGGAGTCCCTCGAGACTGCAGCCGCGATGATTGATGCAGCGCGCAAGCCTTTCGTTGTCTTTGGCCACGGAATTATCCTTTCCGGGGCAGAGAAGGAGCTCGCAGCGTTCCTTGAGAAGGGAGGCATCCCTGCAGGCTCCACCATGCTCGGGCTCAGTGCACTCGACTCCGACAACCCCCATTATACCGGCATGCTGGGCATGCACGGCAGCCTCGCCTCCAACGTCCTCACGCAGGAGTGCGACCTGCTCATAGCCGTCGGAATGCGTTTTGACGACCGCGTGACGGGTACGGTCGCCACCTACGCGAAGCAGGCCAAGGTCATCCACATTGATATCGATGCGTCCGAGATAGGGAAGAACATTCCCGTGGACCTCGGGATCCTCGGAGACGCCCGCGAAGTCCTTTCAGAGCTGACCCGCCGTATCAAGGCGGGCGTGCAGCGCGGCTGGGACGGCGAGAAGGCCACTTGCGAGGCTGTCGAGAAGAAGATGGTCATCGACCCGGAGGTCAATCCGGGAGAAGGCCTCATCAAGCCGGGTGAGGTCATCGCAGCGGTTGCGGAAGCCTGCGGAGGCAAGGCCATCGTCGTCACCGACGTGGGCCAGAACCAGCTCTTCGCATCGCGCTATTCCCGTTTCAAGCAGTCCCGCAGCATGATAACTTCCGGTGGCCTGGGCACGATGGGCTTCGGACTCCCTGCTGCCATCGGCGCCAAGGTCGCCGCCCCTGACCGTCCCGTGTGTCTCTTTGTCGGAGACGGCGGCATCCAGATGACCGTCCAGGAGCTCGGCACCATCATGCAGGAGGGCACGGGAGTCAAGATAATCCTGCTGAACAACAACTGGCTGGGCAATGTCCGCCAGTGGCAGCAGCTTTTCTTCGATGAACGCTACTCCTTCACCCGCATGCTCAATCCTGATTATGAGAAGCTTGCAGAGGCATACGGCATCACGTGCGTATCACTTGAGGACCGTGCCCGGATGCCGGAAGCCATTGCCCGCATGCTTTCGGACGACCGTCCCTTCATACTGAACGTGCACGTAGCCGAGGCTGACAACGTCTTCCCGATGATACCTCCGGGAAAGAGTGTCGGAGAAATAATGTTGAACGATAAAGACTGGTTCGTCTATGGAAAGTGAAAGTGAGAAACTGTATGAGATAACGGCCTATACCGAGAACCAGGTCGGTCTGCTCAGTTCCGTCGCCGGTATATTCACCAGGCGGAGCATCAATATAGAGAAACTGCTCGTGTATCCGTCCAAGATCGACGGTATCCACAAGTTCAAGATACTGGCGCGTACCACCGAGAAGAACGCCCGTGCGGTCGTGCTGCAGATGGAAAAGCGCGTGGACGTGGTCCGTGCCTTCTACCAGGAGGACAACGAACGCTCCTTCAGGGAGATCGTATCCGTCGGCCGCTTCCTCAAGGAAAGGGAAAATAACAACAAACAACAGTGATATTATGGCAAAGATGAATTTTGGCGGAGTCGAAGAGAATGTCGTGACCCGCGAAGAGTTTACCCTCGAAATGGCTCGTGAAACCCTGGCCGGCAGGACCATCGCCGTCATCGGCTATGGCGTGCAGGGCCCCGGACAGTCCCTCAACCTCAGGGACAACGGATTCAAGGTCATCGTCGGACAGCGTCCCGGCAAGACCTTCGAGAAGGCGATAGCGGACGGCTGGGTACCCGGCGAGACCCTTTTCGGCATCGAGGAGGCATGCGAGCGCGGTGACATCGTGATGTGCCTGCTTTCCGACGCCGCCGTCATGTCGGTCTGGCCCCGCATCAAGCCCAAGCTCACGGCAGGCAAGACCCTTTATTTCTCACACGGATTCGCCATCACCTGGAACGACCGCACTGGCTGTGTCCCTCCGGCCGACATAGACGTTATCATGGTGGCCCCCAAGGGCTCCGGCGCGACCGTCCGTTCCCTCTACCTCGAGGGACGCGGCATCAACTCTTCCTACGCCGTATACCAGGACGTCTCCGGCCACGCCCTTAATGACGCCATTGCACTCGGCATCGGCATTGGTTCCGGTTACCTCTTCGAGACTACTTTCCAGCGCGAGGCCACTTCCGACCTCACCGGCGAGCGCGGTTCCCTGATGGGAGCCATCCAGGGCCTCCTTTCCGCACAGTACGAGGTACTCCGTGAGAACGGACATTCCCCGAGCGAGGCCTTCAACGAGACAGTCGAGGAGCTCACCCAGTCCCTCATGCCTCTCTTCGCTGCCAAGGGAATGGACTGGATGTACGCCAATTGCTCCACCACCGCACAGCGCGGTGCCCTTGACTGGATGGGACCCTTCCACGACGCCATCAAGCCCGTCGTCCAGAAGCTCTATGCCAGCGTGAAATCCGGACATGAGGCCCAGATATCCATCGACGCCAACAGCAAGCCCGACTATCGCGAGGGACTCGAGAAGGAGCTCAAGGCCCTGCGTGAGAGCGAGATGTGGCGCACCGCCGTCACTGTCCGCTCCCTCCGTCCCGAGAACAACAAATAAAAGCCCCCAGCCAGGATGAATACGCTTTTCGACAAGATTTGGGATGCGCATATCGTGGACAAGCCCGAAGGCGGTCCTGACCAGGTCTATATCGACCGTCTGTACTGCCACGAGGTGACCTCGCCACAGGCATTCGACGGCCTGCGTGCCCGCGGGATCAAGTGCCTGCGTCCGGAACGCATTTTCTGCATGCCGGACCACAACACTCCCACGCACGACCAGGACAAGCCCATCACCGAGCCGCAGTCCAAGGCACAGGTCGATGCGCTCGAGCGCAACGCGCGCGAGTTCGGCCTGACATATTACGGCATGATGAGCCCGGACAACGGCATCATCCATGTCGTCGGGCCGGAGAAGGGCCTCTCCCTTCCGGGTATGACGATCGTATGCGGCGACTCCCATACCTCCACCCACGGAGCCATGGGCGCAGTCGCTTTCGGCATCGGCACCTCCGAAGTGGAAATGGTCCTGGCCTCGCAGTGCATACTGCAGAAGAAGCCCAAGTCCATGAGCATCCGTGTCGAGGGCGAGCTCGGTCCCGGCGTAACTGCCAAGGACCTTGCGCTTTATCTGATGATGAAGCTTACCACAAGCGGCGCCACAGGGTATTTCATCGAATACCGTGGCTCCACCGTGCGTTCGCTTTCCATGGAGGGCCGCCTGACGCTTTCCAACCTCTCCATCGAGATGGGAGCCCGCGGCGGATTCATCGCTCCTGACGAGACGACCTTCGAGTATCTAAAAGGTCGCGAGTATGCCCCGAAGGGCGAGGAGTGGGACATGGCCGTCGCTTTCTGGCGTACGCTGAAAAGCGGCGACGACGCTGTCTTCGACCGTGAGGTCGTATTCGACGCTGCGGACATCAAGCCGATGATCACCTATGGCACCAATCCCGGGATGGGGATGCCCATTGACGGATGCATTCCTGCGGACGCAGCCCGCAAATCCTTGGAATACATGGATTTGAAGTCAGGTGAGTGCCTGCTTGGCCACAAGGTTGACTATGTGTTCCTCGGAGCCTGCACCAACGGCCGCATCGAGGATTTCCGCGCCTTCGCTTCCATTGCCGCCGGCAGGAAGAAGGCCCCGGGAGTCACGGCATGGCTGGTCCCCGGTTCGTGGATGGTCAAGCGCCAGATCGAGGCCGAGGGTCTCGACAAGGTCCTGGAGGCCGCCGGCTTCGAGATCCGGCAGCCCGGGTGTTCCGCCTGCCTGGCCATGAACGATGACAAGATCCCGGCGGGCAAGTATGCCGTTTCCACGAGCAACCGCAATTTCGAGGGCCGCCAGGGTCCCGGCTCGCGCACGATGCTGGCGAGTCCGCTGACGGCTGCCGCTGCCGCCGTGACAGGAGTAGTAACCGACCCCAGAGAATTCCTATGAAACAGAAATTCGATATCATAGAGAGCACCTGCGTGCCCCTTCCGGTGGACAACGTCGACACCGACCAGATCATCCCCGCCCGTTTCCTCAAGGCCACTACCCGCGAGGAGAAATTCTTCGGTGACAATCTATTCTGTGACTGGCGTTACGACAGGGAAGGCAAGCCTAAAGAGGGCTTCGTGCTGAACGACCCCCGTTTCGGCGGATGCATCCTCGTGGCGGGCGAGAATTTCGGCTCCGGCTCGAGCCGCGAGCACGCCGCGTGGGCTATTGCCGGTTACGGCTTCCGCGTCGTGATCGCCAAGTCCTTCGCAGACATCCACAAGAACAACGAGTTTAACAACTTCGTCCTGCCCGTGCAGGCTTCCGCCGCGTTCGTTGACGAGCTCCAGGCCTGCATAGCGGCAGACCCATCGGTCAAGGTGCGTGTAGACCTCCCGGCCCAGACCGTGACTAACCTCGCCACTGGCCGCTGCGAGAGCTTCGACATCATGCCGTACAAGAAGTATTGCCTGGAGAACGCCTTGGACGACATCGATTTCATGCTCGCAAACAAGTCTAAGATAGAAGAATACGAAAGATCGAGATGATAGAGATCCTTGACACCACCCTGCGCGACGGCGAGCAGACTGCCGGCGTATCGTTCAACAGCAACGAGAAGCTTGCGATAGCCCAGCTTCTCCTTGAGGAGCTGAAGGTGGACCGAATCGAAGTCGCGTCCGCCCGGGTCTCCAAGGGAGAGTCGGAGGCGTTTGCACGTATCTGCGAATGGGCCGCGTCCAAGGGATATCTCGACCGTGTCGAAGTCCTTGGTTTCGTGGACGGAGGTACATCCGTCGACTGGATAGCCGCTTGCGGCGGCAAAGTCGTCAACATACTTGCCAAAGGCTCGCTCAAGCACTTGACCAAGCAGTTGCGCAAGACCCCTCAGGAACATATCGCAGATATCGCCGGCGTCGTTTCCTACGCACGCAGGAAGGGTATCTCCTGCAACATTTACCTTGAGGACTGGTCCCACGGCATCATTGAGTCTCCGGAGTATGTCTTCGAGCTCATGGACGGTCTCAAAGACCTTGATATCAGGCATTTCATGCTGCCTGACACCCTTGGTATCCTTGATCCGTGGAGTACTTCCGAGATGTGCTGGAAGATGCTCCGGCGCTATCCCGGCCTGCATTTCGATTTCCACGCCCACAACGACTATGGCTTCGCAGTCGCCAATTCAATGGCTGCGGTGCGGGCCGGATTCGAGGGCATCCATACTACCGTCAACGGACTCGGCGAACGGAGCGGCAACGCATCCGTGGCTGCCGTGGTGGCTTCGCTCAGCGACATGATGCCGGTCAAGATGCGCATCGACGAGAGCAAGCTTACACACGTCTGCAAGTATGTGGAGAGCATCTCCGGCATACGCATCCCGGACAATGAGCCGGTGGTGGGGGAGAACGTCTTCACCCAGACCAGCGGTGTCCACGCCGACGGAGACCGCAAGGGTTCGCTCTATGCCAACCAGCTTCTTCCGGAGCGTTTCGGACGCGTGCGCCAGTATGCCCTCGGCAAGATGAGCGGCAAGGCAAACATCATTGAAAACCTCGACAAACTGGGCATCAGCCTTTCTCCCGAGCAGGTGAAACTTGTCACGCAGCGCGTGGTCGAACTCGGTGACAAGAAGGAGATAATGACCGCCGAGGACCTTCCGTTCATCGTTGCGGACGTTCTCAAGAGCGGCCATTCGGCTAACGACAATATCCAGATAGTCAATTACTCCCTTCAGCTGACAAAGGGCATGAAGCCTGCTGCGATGCTGAAGGTGAGCATAGACGGTACGGAGTATGAGACCAGTTCCAACGGAGACGGTCAGTACAACGCTTTCATGCGCGCCCTCTGGAAGATCTATGACAGGCTTGGAAAGAAGCATCCGTTGCTCGCCGACTATCAGGTGACCATCCCTCCTGGAGGAAAGACCGACGCCCTCGTCGCCACGACAATCGTGTGGAACATGGACGGGCACGAATTCAAGACCAGGGGCATCGACTCGGACCAGACCGAAGCCGCCATCAAGGCTACAGTGAAGATGCTCAACATCATTGAAAATCTGGATTTAACCAATTTAAGATAATGAAACTCAAGATTGCTGAAGTGCCGGGTGACGGCATCGGACCGGAAGTGGTCGCACAGGCAAAGAAAGTCGTGGACGCCGTCTGCGCCCGTTTCGGACACGAAGTGGAATACAGGTTTGCGAAGGCCGGAGCCTGCGCCATCGACGAGTACGGCTCGGCGTATCCTGAAGAGACGCACCGTATCTGCATGGAAAGCGACGCCGTCCTCTACGGAGCCGTAGGTGACCCGAAATACGATAACGATCCCACCGCCAAGGTCCGTCCGGAGCAGGGACTGCTTGCCATGCGCAAGCAGCTGGGCCTGTATGCCAACCTCCGTCCGGTCGAGACCTTCGCCCCGCTCGTGCACAAGAGCCCCCTCAAGGAGGAACTCGTGTCGGGTGCCGACTTCCTCTGCATACGCGAACTCACCGGAGGAATGTATTTCGGCGAAAAGGGACGTCTCGACGGCGGCGATACCGCCTACGATACGAACATTTACCATCGCTTCGAGATCGAACGCATACTGAAGCTCGCATTCGGTTACGCGATGCGCCGCAGGCGTCACCTGACCGTCGTCGACAAGGCCAACGTCCTTGAGTCCTCGCGTCTCTGGCGCCAGGTCGCCCAGGAGATGGAGTCTCAGTATCCCGAGGTGAAGACGGACTACATGTATGTGGACAATGCTGCGATGCAGCTGATCCGCTGCCCTAAGTTCTTCGACGTGATCGTTACCGAGAACACCTTCGGCGACATCCTCACTGACGAGGCAAGCGTAATCTCAGGTTCAATGGGCCTCCTCGCTTCCGCCTCGATAGGGGAGCACACCGGCGTATACGAGCCCATCCACGGCTCCTATCCCCAGGCTGCAGGCAAGAACATAGCCAACCCTCTGGCCACCATCCTTTCTGCCGCTATGATGTTCGAGTATGCTTTCGGACTTATGGGAGAGGGCCGCGCCATCCGCGAGGCTGTCGCCGCGTCCATAGACGCCGGGTTCGTCACCGAAGACCTGGCCGGTGAGGGCGTTCCCGCCCGCAGCACCTCCGAAGTCGGTGATTGGGTGGCAGATTACATCAGAAATGCTTGACCATGAAGATATTCAGTGAAGAACTGGTCGCTGAGGCCTGCAAGGCCCAGAGCGTGGAAAACCTTTCCACCGCGACCATAGGAGAAGTGCTTCTCGTCGCCCAGTATCTGGAAAACAAGACCGGTATTCCTTTCATCCGCATGGACCAGGGATCCCCTGGCCTGCCGATCAACCGTTACGGAGTAGAGGCCGAGAAACGCGCCCTCGACAGCGGAATAGGCTCGCAGTATCCTGCTGCCGCCGGAATGAAGGAACTCAAACTGGCCGCCTCGCGCTTCGTCAAGGCCTTCATCGACGTTGACATCGATCCCAGGGGCTGCGTTCCTACAACAGGTTCAGTCGCGGCTTCCTTCGGGTCGTTCATCGCCACCACCCAGCGTATTCCCGGCAAGGACAAAGTCCTTTTCATCGATCCGGGATTCCCCATCCAGAAGTCGCAGCTGAGGGTTCTCGGCATCTCCTGGAAGGAGTTCGACATCTATCCATATCGCGGCGCCGAGGCCCTGGAGCGCAAGCTCGAGGCCGAGCTGGCCGCCGGCGACATCGCCGCCATAGTCTACTCCAATCCCAACAATCCAGCCTGGATATGTCTGGACGAGGGTGAACTGGCCGTTATCGGAAAACTTGCCACCAAGTACGATGTCGTGGTGATGGAGGACCTCGCGTATTTCTGCATGGACTACAGACGCGACCTCAGCCATCCTTTCGAAGCTCCATTCGTGCCTACGGTAGCGCGTTATACGGACAATTACATCCTGATGCTCTCCGCATCCAAGATCTTCAGCTATGCAGGCCAGCGCATCGCCTTGTGCTGCATCGGCGACAAGCTGTATGACAAGCATTACCCTGCACTTGCAGAGCGATATCACGATGCAGGAGTGTTTGGGGTAAGTCTCACGGCTTCAATCCTTTACATGATTACCAGTGGCTGCACTGCCACTACCCAGCTGGCTTATGCGGAGATGCTGAACCTCTCCTGCGACGGCGTCATCGACTTCGTGGAAGATACGCGAGAGTACGAGCGCAGGGCTGCACGGATGAAGGAGATATTCTGCCGTCACGGTTTCCATATCGTGTACGACCGTGACGTCGACCAAAAGGTCGGCGACGGATTCTTCTTCACTCTGGGTTATGGTGGAATGACGGGGGAGGAGTTGCTGCTGGAGCTTATGTATTATGGAGTGAGCAGTATCTGCCTCTCAACGACAGGCAGCCTGAAGTACGGCGTGCGCGCTTGCGTCAGCCGTATGCGGGAAGAGCTTTACAGCGTTCTGGACGAGCGGATGGCTGCCTTCGAGGCAGATCACCGGTGACGGTAGGACAGTTCTTCCTCCAGTTCTTCGATGCTTACGCCCATTTCCTCCATCAGTACTAGGAAATGGTACACGAGGTCCGAGGCCTCGTAGATGAAGCGGTCGCGCTTGCCGCTGACAGCCTCTATAATGGCCTCGGCCGATTCTTCACCGACCTTTTTCGCGATGCTCTTCACACCCTTGATGAAAAGCTTCGTCGTATATGAACCTTCGGGCATCTCTTCATGACGCTTTTCGATGACGCCCATGAGCTTGCGGACGAATCCTTCGCTCTCGGGGGTATCGAAGCAAGCGGTGGTGCCGCGATGGCATGTCGGGCCGGCAGGAATGGCTTTTATCAGAAGCGTGTCGGCATCGCAGTCGGCATACATTTCTTTGACTGTCAGATAGTTTCCGCTGGTTTCCCCCTTGGTCCAAAGGCGCTGCTTGGAGCGTGAGAAGAAAGTCACGCGCCCCTCGTCGCGGGTCTTCTCGAAGGCCTCGCGGTCCATGTAGCCGAGCATCAGGACCTTCAGGGTCCTGGCATCCTGTATGATGACGGGGAGAAGTCCGTCCCCGGTCTTTCCGAGATTGAAGTCGCTGAATTCCATGGCAATCGGTTTATAGACGCACCGGGACGCCGGCATCGGCGAGTGCGCGCTTGAGTTTCGGTATGGGAATCTCCCCGTAATGGAAGATGCTGGCGGCGAGTGCTGCGTCGGCGCGGCCGCGCGTCAGGACATCCACGATGTCCGCGACGCTGCCCGCGCCTCCGGAAGCGATGACGGGGATGCTGAGCATCTCCTCGAGCGCAGCGTATTGCTCGCAGGCGTAGCCGGCCTTGGTCCCGTCGTGGTCCATCGATGTGAACAGGATCTCGCCGGCACCGCGCTCCTGGGCCTCCCTTGCCCAGGAAAAGAGCTCCCTTTCCGTCATGCGGCTGCCTCCATGGGTGGTCACGCGCCATACGTCTTCCACGCACTTGGCGTCGATGGCGCAGACGACGAACTGGCTTCCGTAACGCTCCGCTATGTCACTGATAAGCTGTGGACGCGCTATGGCTGCGCTGTTGACCGATATCTTGTCGGCACCGCGGTCAAGAAGGCGAGCCGCGTCCTCCATGGATGAGATGCCGCCTCCGACGGTGAAGGGAATGTTGATGCCCAGGGCTATGCGTTCGACAAGTTCCGTGAACGTACCGCGTTCCTCCTTGGATGCGCTTATGTCGAGGTACACCAGTTCGTCAGCGCCCTCCTCGCTGTATTTGACGCCCATTTCCACGGCGTCGCCCACCTCGCGGAGTCCTTCGAAGTTGATGCCCTTGACGACCATGCCTCCCTTGACGTCGAGGCAGGGGATTATGCGTTTAGCGACCATTCCTTGATGTCATCCAGCTTTATGCGTTTCTCGTAGATGGCCTTTCCGACCACGACTTTCGGGACGCCGATCCTGTCCAGTTCCCTGATGTCGTCCATTCCGCTGATCCCGCCGCTGGCGGTGAACACGACGCTCTGGAACTCTTCCATCAGTTCTGCGTACAGCTCGAACGAGGGCCCCTGCAGCAGGCCGTCGCGTGCAATGTCCGTGCATACCACATACTTCAGCCCGTCCTCGAGGAACCAGCTGATCTGTTCGCTCAGTGTAAGCCCTGTCTGCTGGACCCAGCCCTTGACGGCCACGACGCCGTCGCGGACGTCGGCTCCGAGGAGCATGCGGTCCGGACCGAAGATCTTAAGCCAGCGGGAGAACTCCGCCGGGCGCAGGGCGGCGACGCTGCCGACGATGGCCTGCGTTGCACCGGCGTTGAAGATGGAGGCGAGGGCGGAATCATCCGCGATGCCTCCTCCCCATTCGATCTCGATGCCGGACTTGGCGGAGACTTCCTCGAGAGTCTTTAGGTTCATCGGTTTGGAGCGTCTGGCACCGTCCAGGTCCACCATGTGGATGCGGCGAACGCCGCAGTCTGCGTACAGCATGGCCATTTCCAGCGGGGACGCGTCATAAACTTTCTTGTCGGCGAAATCGCCTTTCGTCAGGCGGACGCAACGTCCGTCAATGATGTCGATAGCAGGGATAATCTCTATCATAATCCTATGAAATTCATTAATATGCGTTCACCTATCGCTCCGCTTTTCTCCGGGTGGAACTGGGTGCCGTAATAATTCTCGTATTTAAGAGCCGCACTGAACATGGTATTCCCGTGACGGCATGTCGCTACTGTATCCTGGCAGAGTCCGGCATAATATGAATGTACGAAATAGACGCAGGAACCTCCGGGAATGCCGCTGAACAGCTTGCCGGACATATTTCCGAGCGCGTTCCATCCCATATGGGGGACCTTGATGTCCGCCTCCGGGATGAAACGGCGCACCTCGCAGTCGAAAATGTCCATGCATCGGACGTCGCCTTCCTCGGACCGGCGGCACATCAGCTGCATGCCGACACAGATGCCCAGGACCGGCTGCCTGAGGCTCCTGATCACCGGTTCCAGACCCTTGGAGCGCAGGCTTTCCATCGCTGCGGCGGCATTGCCGACGCCCGGCAGGATGACCTTTTCCGCAGAACGGATCAGCCCGGGATCAGCCGTGAGGGTATACTCTACTCCAAGGCGCTCGAGGGCATTCGTGACGGACTTGATATTGCCCGCATCATAGTCGACGATCGCAATCATAGCACACCTTTGGATGACGGCAGTTCATAACTGAACACATCGCGTTTCACGGCCTGCCTGACGGCCCGCGCGAAAGCCTTGAAGACTGCTTCTGCGATGTGGTGGTTGTTCTCTCCGGCGGCGTCGATGCGGAGGTTGCACCTGGCCGCGTCGCTCAGGGACTTGAAGAAATGACGGAACATTTCCGTAGGGACGTCTCCCACGTATTCACGCGTGAAAGTGACGTTCCAGACGAGCTCGCTGCGCCCTCCGAAATCAAGCAGCACAAGGGCGGAACTCTCGTCCATCGGAAGGGCGAAGCCATAGCGCTCTATACCTCTCTTGTCGCCAAGAGCGGCCTTGAGGGCCTCTCCGATGGCTATTCCAATGTCTTCCATCGTATGGTGCTCGTCTACTTCCAGGTCGCCCTTGCATCGCACGGTCAGCGACAGGCCGCCGTGATGGACGAGCTGATTGAGCATGTGGTCGAGGAACTTGAGCCCCGTGTCTATCTCCGACAGTCCCTTGCCGTCCAGGTCCAGACGGACATATACGTCTGTCTCGGAGGTCTTCCTCGCTATTTCCGCGCAGCGTTCTGTGGAGCGGATGCGCTCCACGGCAGCATTCCAGCCCTGTTTGTCAGATACGAGGATGCCGGTGGCTCCGAGATTGTGCGCCAGCTCCATGTCTGTCTCGCGGTCGCCGATGACGAAACTCGCCCCGAGGTCGTAGTCGTCTCCGAGATACTTTCCGAACATTCCTATGCCGGGCTTCCTCGTAGGCAACATGTCCTCGGGAAAAGAGCTGTCGATGAGGAAATCGTCGAAAAACACCCCTTCGCCTTCAAGCGTGCGCAGCATCTTGTCGTGCGCGGGCCAGAACGTGCTCTCGGGGAAGGAAGGAGTGCCCAGGCCGTCCTGGTTGGAGGCCATTACGAGTTCATATCCAAGCCCCATCAGGGAACGGAGGCCGGAGATGGCTCCGGGCACGAATTCGAGTTTCTCGAGCGAGTCGATCTGCTCGTCGGCGGGTTCGACCAGGATGGTTCCGTCCCTATCGACGAATATGGCTTTCTTTTTCATATCTTTCGAGTGATTCCAGTAGTCTGTCGTTTTCTTCGGGCAGCCCGACTGTGATGCGCAGGCAGTCCTTGCAGCCGGGTACTTTCGTGCGGTTGCGTACGATGATGCCGTCTGCGATGAGGTGGGCATACAAGGCGTCGGCATCGTCCACTTTAACCAGGAGGAAATTGGCCTCGCTGGGGAACGTCCTGCGTATGCATGTGAAGCGCAGGAACTTGTGTGCTAGGCGTATGCGCTGGGCGACTATTTCAGCCACCTCGCGGTCTATGGGCTTCCCGAGTGCTTCAAGCGCAAGGCGCTGGGTGGATTCGTTGATGTTGTACGGGTACTTCACCATCGACATCAGCCTGATGATGTATGGCTGGGAGAATGCCATTCCAAGGCGAAGGGCGGCCATGCCGCGGGCCTTGGAGAAAGTCTGGAGGACTATGAGGTTGGGGAAGCGCTCCAATGCAGGGAGAAGGCTCGGTACCGAGCAGAAGTCGATGTAGGCCTCGTCCACTACGACAATCCCGTGGAAGCGTCCGAGTATGTCGAAGACCGTTTCATTGGGAATGGCGTTGCCTGAGGGATTGTTCGGGGAGCAGAGGAAGATGGCCTTGGTGCGCTCGTCGCATGCGGCGAGAAGGTCTTCGACCGGAAGGGAGAAGTCTTCGCGCAGCTGCACGTGGCGAAGGGCGACGTCGTTGATGTCGGCTGCCACTTCATACATCCCGTAGCTCGGGGAAATGGCCACGACATTGTCCACCCCGGGTGTACAGAATACCCTGAACACCAGGTCGATGGCCTCATCGGAGCCGTTGCCGAGGAAAATGTTGTCGACTTTTACTCCCTTGATGGGGGCAATGCGTGCCTTCAGCTCCTTCTGACGCGGATCCGGATAGCGGTTCCAGCCAGTGGGGTAAGGGCTTTCATTGGCGTCAAGGAAGACGCCAAGGCGGCCGCTGAACTCGTCGCGGGCCGTGCTGTAGGGGCATAACTGCCGGATATTCGGGCGTACAAGCGCTTCTATCTCTTCTGCTTTCATATCTCTTCGGTGCGTATGGAGGCCGCGTTGGCGTGGGCCTGGAGGCCTTCCGCCTCCGCCATCGCAATGATGGTGGGGGCAAGTTTCCGGAGGCCGTCGCGGCTGATCTCCTGGATGGTCATTTTCCTCATGAAACTGTCTATGTTCACCCCGCTGTGGGAGCGGGCCCATCCGCTCGTCGGCAGCGTGTGGTTGGTTCCGGATGCATAGTCGCCTGCGCTTTCAGGAGTATATGCCCCGACGAAGACGCTGCCTGCGGCGGAGACGCGACCGGCAACGGCCCATGGGTCCTGCGTGGCCACGATGAGGTGCTCGGGAGCATATGCATCGGCGAAGGCGACGACATCGTCGACGTCCGGGAGCACGACGGCGTGGCTCGAAGCCAGCGCGCCCCGTGCGAGGTCGGCACGCCCGAGGGCTGCGACCTGGCGCTCCACTTCGGCAGCGACGGCGTCTGCCTTGACCGCGGAGGTGCTGACGAGCATCACCTGGCTGTCCCTGCCGTGCTCGGCCTGGGACAGCAGGTCCGCGGCCGCGAACGCGGGATTGGAGGACGCGTCCACGATGACCATCACTTCGGACGGCCCTGCCGGCATGTCGATGGCCACGGCGCTTCCGCCGAGCATCTGTTTGGCGGTGGTGACGTATTGGTTTCCCGGGCCGAATATCTTGTCGACCCTGGGTACGCTTTCTGTGCCGAAAGCCATTGCGGCTACCGCCTGGGCACCTCCGATGCGGAAAATGCGGTCGACGCCGCAGAAAGAGGCGGCGTAGAGCACTGCAGGCGCGATGCGGCCGCCCTTGCCGCAGGGTGTGCAGAGCACGACCTCGGCACAGCCGGCTATGCGCGCCGGCACTGCGAGCATCAGCACGGTGGAGAAGAGGGGAGCGGTACCTCCGGGGATATAAAGCCCCACGGACTTGACCGGTACCGGCTTCTGGATGCAGCGGACCCCCGGTGCGGTTTCCACTTCGATCTGACGGGGCATCTGGGCCTCGTGGAAGGCGCGGATATTGCCGGCTGCAGCAGCGATGGCGTCCTTCACTTCCTGAGGTACTGCCTCGGATGCCTCGCGGATTTCGTCCGCAGTCACTTCGAAGTGATCCGGAACGAAACCGTCGATCTCAGCGGCGAGTGCCCTGAGGGCATCGTCGCCGTCCTTGCGGACGCGGGCGACGATCGCTTCCACGCGCTCCCGCACCACTGGATTGACATCTGAAGGCCTGCGGCATAAGTCCGGCCATTCCCTCTTCGGGGGATTGAAGCGTATATCCATTTCCTTAAGGGATTATCTTGTCGACGTTCAGAACGAGTATGCCTTCGGCTCCTATCGCCTTCAGCTGGCGGATTTTCTCCCATAGCTGCGCAGCGTCCACTACTGAGTGCAGCGAGACCCATCCGTCGGCCGCAAGGGGCATGACGGTAGGGCTTCGCATGGCAGGAAGTATCTTCACCGCCTCCTCGACTGAAGCATGGGGAAGGTTCATGAGGAGGTATTTCTTTCCGCGGCTGACCTTGACGGAGCCGATGCGGAAACGTATCTCGTCCAGAAGGGCGCGGTCCTCTTCGGAGAGTCCCGGCCATGCGATGAGTACGGCCTCGGACCAGAAGACCCTTTCGACTTCCTTGAGGCCGTTGGACACGAGTGTGCCTCCGGAGGAAACGATGTCGAAGATGGCATCTGCGATTCCTGCGGCGGGGGCGATTTCCACCGAACCGGTGATTATTTCGATCTGGGCATTTATACCGTTGTCATCCAGATATTTCCGGAGGATCCTCGGGTAGGATGTCGCAATCCGCTTGCCGTTGAAATACCGGGGACCATCATACTGGTCACCCTTGGGGATGGCGAGGCTGATGCGGCATCCGCCGAAGCCGAGTCTCTCCACGATCTCGACAGATACACCTTTCTCCTCGACCTCATTGAGCCCGACGATACCGAGCGATGCGGTTCCGGAAGCGACGACCTGAGGGATGTCGTCGTCGCGCATATATAATACCTCCAGCGGGAAATTGGCGGACTGGGACAGGAACTTCCTCTTGGAATCGTCCACTTCAATGCCTATCTCCTGGAAAAGGGCGGTACTGTCTTCATTCAGCCTTCCCTTCGATTGAATGGCTATTCTGAGCATGTTTCAACAATAATTAACAAAAAACGGCTTACCATATCTCCCCATGGCAAGCCTCCTCTTTACACTACTTATAAACGCACGACGGGACTGCCATTACCTTGCGGTATGGCGATGATGTCCGAGGGCTGTGCGTGTATTCTTTGTCATAACAGTCCAAAGATAATTAAAAAATTTTATTTTCCAAAATCCCCGGGCGTTTTTTCAGCAGCCTACGACCCATTTGCTGCCCGGAATCAGTGAAACGAGCTTCGTCGTGACAATGCAGCAGATGTAAGTGATGACTGCGATGGAGGGAATGGCCAGCCATACGGGAATGGAAGGTGAAGCGGGATCCCCGCCTATGATCCATGTCGCGACGGGCACCATGAAGAACATGTGCATCAGGTACATTCCATAGGACATTTTCGCCACGGAGGTGACGGCAGCCGGCGCCTTTTCCCTGCGGATGCAGGAAAAGACGAGGAACAGGCCGAAGGTGGCGAGAAGGACGTTGGGGGTGCAGAAATCCCAGGACCATTCCACGACGGGAGTCTCGATCATCTGTCCGGGGACTGCCTTGGCCCAGAAGGCCCATCCGGTGAATGCGGCACCGGCCAGGAAGCAGGCCCAGCCGACGGTGAGCCTGCGCCTGCGGGACCAGCCTAGGTGGACGCGGATGTAGTGCGCCAGCACGAGATATCCGAGGAATCCGGAGAAATACCAGAGCATGTCGAACTCGTTCCAGAATGCCTCGCCCCAGACTTCGGGCTTGATATAGTCGTGTATCCAGGGGATGAATGTCGAGAGGATGAAGAAGCCGATGAATATCCTTTCCTCCTTTGCGGAAGCTTTCTCCAGCCATGGTGAAACGACCGGAATTATTAAGTAGAGGCCTATGAGAGGGTACATGAACCACAGGTGCCCTGCCATGGAAGGGAAGTTGAACGGCAGGAGCCTGAGGTCGTCAAGCGACTGCTCCCAGGTCATTCCGCCCCACGCGAGGGGGAGGAAAGTGTATAACAGAAGGAAGATGATGAAGGGAGGAAGTATGCGCCTGAACCTCCTGCGGTAGAAACTCCCCATCGTCTGTCCCTCCTTCATCGGTACCAGCAGGAAGGCGGAAACGATCATGAACAGGGGCACGCATGTCCTGGCGACGAATCCGTCATAGAACGCTACCCAGAAGCGGTTGGCTTCATTGGCAACGTAGGAATAGTTCGCTGCCAGGCCCGAGGAATCGGCACCGTAGAAGTTCTCGCTGGCGTGCACCAGCATGACGAGGAAACAGGCTGCGACGCGGATGTAGTCGATGAAAACGATGCGGTCTTCTTTCATGGCAGGAAATGTTATGATACAAATATAACACTTTTCCGCCTTTGAACGCCTAGTATCCGTACCTTTTCCTGAGCCCAAGGACGAGGGCGGCGGAGAGGATGAGGGCGAGCACCTCTGCCACATTGACTGCCAGCCAAATGCCGTCAATGCCGAAAACCAGCGGAAGCACGAACACGCATCCAAGCTCGAAGACGAGCGTACGGGTAAATGAGATGACCGCGGAGACCGGACCGTTGTTCAGGGCGGTGAACCAGGCCGAGGCGAACATGTTGAAGCCGCAGATCAGGAAGGACACCATATAGATGTGCATGGCATAGGTCGTCAGGTCGCGGAGGGCGGGGGAGTAGCCGACGAACAGCTGCGAGATCCGGGGGGCGAGCAGTTCCACTGCAACGGTGATGAGGAGGCCGGCGACGGCTATGAGCGTGCAGCTCTTGCGGAGCAGGCTGCGCAGCTCGGCCTTGTCGTCGGCCCCGTACTTGTACGAGATGACCTGCGAAATGCCCATGTTGTAGCCTATGAATACCGAACCGAATATGAATCCTACGTACATGAGTACACCATAGGCTGAGACGCCGTTCTCGCCTATGTATTTCATCAGCTGGAGGTTGTAGCAGATGCCGACGATGTTGAACGAGATGTTCCCGACGAATTCCGAAAGGCCGTTCGAAAGCGACTGGTTTATCGCCGGCCAGTCCGCAGGACTGTCCTTCAGGAACCTGACAGGGGTTCTGTTGCGTTTGGATGCGAAGAAGACGACCGGGATGCAACCTCCCACAAGGAAAGAGGCTGCAGTGGCAATTGCCGCTCCGGTCAGGCCCCAGCCGAAAACGGCCACGAACAGCGCATCGAGGACTATGTTGGTCAGCCCGCAGGCTATGCTTGTAACCGTGCCCAGTTCCGGCCTGCCCGCCACCATGAAGAACGGCTGCATAGCCATCTGTATCATATAGACCGGAAGGGCGGCCGTGAGGATGCGTCCGTAGATAACCGCGAGACGTATCATTTCCCCTTCTGCTCCGAGAGCCACCGCCGCCGGCCGCATGAGCAGGATGAACACGAAGGAGATGACGGCTCCTGCGATGAGGGTCAGGCGGGTGAGCATCGTGAAGATGCGGTTACCCCGCTCATTGTCCCCTTCGCCGAATGTCTTGGATACCAGTGCACTGCCGCCTGCTCCGACCATGAGTCCGAGCGCAGAGATGATCGCTATGGCAGGCCAGATGATGTTCATCGCCGCAAAGGCCGTGCTTCCGGCGTAGTTGGATATGAACCAGCCGTCCACGATGCTGTACACCGACGTCACCATCAGCATCAGCACCATGGGCCACAGTTCCTTCAGTATCCTCTTGTATCCGTAATGTCCTTCCATCTGATCTTATCTGGCGCCCGGGCCGCCCTGCATGGCCTCCGCGAAGAATGCGGCGAGAGCGTCGCGGATGTCATAGAACCTGGGAGTCAGCACTCCGCCCCTGTCGAGGTGCAGCCTGTGGGCCTTTTCCGGACAAGGGTTGTGGACACAGCGTATGCCGAGCCCTGACGCACTGTCATTGACGGCTTTTGTGCCATATACCTTTCCGGCCAGGCTCAGGCCGAGGGGACAGCCGCTCACGTAAGGAACTATGGGATCTTGGATTGACTGGAACGAGATTATCGGGACCGATGCGTTGCCGAGGACGGACAGGTCGCGGATATAGCCCCACAGATTGCCCACGGCAAGTATCCTGCACGTGACGGAGGGGTCGGGCATATATGCGAGACAGAGCGCGAGATTGCCTCCGGCGCTTGTACCGGCCACAAAAACCTTTTCCGGACTGATCCTGAGGTCCTCGCGTGCCAGCAGGAATGCCAGCGCCTTCCTGGCATCTTCAAGCGCATCCGCCTCCGCCCTTAGCAGGCCTTTGCGTGTCGGAGCGAAGCCCATGCGGTAGTCTATGGAGGCTGCGACATAACCCAGCGATGCAAAATGCCTGCACCATTCCACCTGGCCCTTCTCATCCTTGCTGCCGATCGCGAATCCGCCGCCGTGCATCATCAGAAGCAGCGGCCGGGCGGGTGCCGGATCGCCTTCAGGCGTGTAAATGTCCATTTGGAGTGACACTTCCTGCGGCCGTCCGGCGAGCTGGAACCAGTTCTGTGCAGCGAGGGTCATCCTGTCGGGGCCTTCGGTCCAGTATCCCTGTGCACGGCCATATTCGACGCCGGTCTCGACCTGGACATCGCAGGCAGGAACGGTATAGGGCGATGCACCTGCGGCGGAAGCCGCGGTGCCGGGGATGGCCGGGGGGATGGCAGACATCGTCATAAGTTTTCTATTGTATCGCGGATGCAAATATAATAAAAAACTCAGGAGAACCGGACTGCGCGGCGGGACTGGAGGACGACGGAGATGACGATGAGGGCGAGACCGGCCCAGAAGGAGGGACCGACCTCGCGGGTCTCGCCGAAAATGATGGCGGCGAAGAGGATGCTGTAGAGGGGCTCCAGATTGTATGTGACGTTGACCGTGAAGGGCTTGAGATGCCGCAGGGCGTGAATCTGGAGAAGGAAAGGTATGATGGTGAAGACCGAGCCGAGAGCCAGCAGGGCCCAGAAGTCCGTGCGGCCGGGGAATGCCGGCAGGTCAGGATTGAGCCTGATGTAGAAAGGCATGCAGACCGCCAGGAAGAGCACGCAGCCTATCAGTTCGTAGAAGAGCATCGTGGCGCTGTCCTGTCCCGAGGCGGTCGCGACACGGACGTTAAGTATCGAGAAAAGCGAATAGACCGCTGCCGAGAGCAGGCCGAGGGCTATGCCGAGCCTGTACCTCACATCCAGGGTGAAAATGAGCAGGATGCCGGCAATGGCTATGAAACTGACGAGGAAATCCTTCCATGACAGCCTGTGACGGTTGAGAAGGGGGTCGAAGACCGCCGTGAAGAAGCAGGAAGTCGCTATGCAGGCCACGCCGACAGATACGTTGGAGGCCTTGATGCTGGCGAAGAACGCCACCCAGTGGATGCCCAGCAGGGCGCCGCAGAAGGCAATTCTGAGGACGTCGGAAACAGGCACGCGGTGGAGCCGGTGCAAAAGGGCCATCACTGCGGCGAGGGTCGCCACCGCCACGATGGACCGGTACCATACAAGCGGCAGGCCGCCCAAGGAAATGATCCTGCCGAATATGCCGGTCCATCCCGCGAGGAAGACGGCTATATGCAGCAGGATCAGTGTTCTGGAGCGCGTGTTCACGCGGTTATTTCTTCGGGAATGCGGCGATGAGCTCGTCGTCGGTATAGGCGTCGGCCCCGTAGCAGGTCTTGAGATAGGCGATGCCGTAGGTGTAGTCTTCCTCGGTGAAGGAATCCGTAGCCTCCTTGGCGACCACCACGTCATAACCGAGCATGTAGGCGTCGGCCGAGGTGTGGCGGACGCACATGTGCGCGTGCAGGCCTGTCATGATGACAGTATTGACACCGAGCTCCTTGAGGAGGATGTCGAGGTCGGTCTGGAAGAAGCCGCTGTAACGGCGTTTCGGAACGACGAAGTCCTTGTCGCAGAGTTTAAGGTCAGGAATGACTTCTGCGCCGGGGGTACCCTTCATGGCGTGCTCTCCCCAGATCTCGAGTTCGCGGTCGATTCCCGGAAGATGGCAGTCGTTGCAGAAGATGACCGGGATACCGGCCTCGCGGGCGGCGTCGAGAAGACGTGCCGTAGCGGGGACGATGGCCTTGCCGCGGTCGCAGGCAAGTGCACCGTAGACGAAATCCTGGAGCATGTCGACGACCAGCACGGCGGCGTGGTCGAGGACCAATGGTTTCTTGTTTGAATTTTCCATGTTCTAAATCCTTGATGTTAAATGCAAACTGGCTTTTGCCGCGCTAAGTTAGTGAAAATACTTGTTTGATTTCTTATTTCTATGTATTATTTTTGTATAAGTGTATGACAACGGGACAGAGACATGCTTCAGACGCACATATACCATTCCCTCCAGTTCGACCTCGCCACGGCTGAGTCCGGCAGCATCTGCTATCTCCTGATGCCGGAGATGCCGTCCAGGGATGAACTGAAATGGCTGGAGGAGATGGCTGAACGCTTCTCCTGCAACATGGTGTTCGTGTCCGGCTTCGAGTGGGACGACTCCTTTTCGCCCTGGCCCGCCGAAGGCCTCCGGAAAGGGGAGTGGTTCAAGGGAAGTGCCGGCATGACTCTTTCAGGGCTAGAATCCGATTATTTCCCTTACCTTGAGCAGCCGCTCAGGCTTGTCAATCCATCCCGTTATCTTATCGGTGTTTCCCTTTCCGGGCTCTTCGCCGTCTGGGCCGCCCACAAGACCGAGTCCTTCTGCGCCGTGGCGTCGGTATCCGGTTCGCTCTGGTATGACGGGTTCCCCGAATGGGTCGCCAAGCGCAGGCTCTCACCCAGCATAGGGCGGGTGTACATTTCCCTTGGCGAACGCGAGAAGAATACCAAGAACACCCGCATCGCACGGGTCGAGGATGCTACTCGTGAAGTTTGCGAAACACTTGCCGCACAGTCTGTTCCGGTCGTTTTCGAGTTGAATCCCGGTTCGCACTTCTCTCCTCTGCTTCCTCGTCTGGAAAAGGCCCTCGCTTCCCTTTTCCCCGAGTCTTAAAGGGAGTTCCTTTCCTTGAAATGCACGCCGTCATAGCCCTGGATACGCTTGTCGGTGTCAGCCATGCGCAGGCGTTTGGCCGCCACCAGGCAGTAACCCCGGTCAATTTCCACTCCGACATAATGCCTTCCGAGTTTCTTGGCGGTCACGCAGGCCGAGCCGCTGCCCGCGAAAGGTTCGAAAACGATGCCGTCGGGAGGGCAGGAGGCGAGGATGAGCTTGGCCATCAGCTTTTCCGGCTTCTGCGCAGGATGTTCGGTGTTCTCCGGCATCGACCAGAACGGGACGCTGACGTCGTCCCAGAAATTGGACGGGCAGGTCAGGCGGTAGGGACCGTCTGGAGTGTCCTCCCAGTCCTTGGGTGCACCGTTCTCGCGGTACGGCGCGATGACGCGCCTGCGGAGCTTGACGGCACCCAGGTCGAAATAATAATGCTCCGGATCCTTCACGCCGAACCAGATGTCCTCCATGCCGTTCTTCCAGTTCGCCGCCGCTCCGCGGCCCTTCTCGCGCTGCCACGTAATGCGGTTCATCACCGTGAGCTCCTCTTCCATCACCCTCTGGAGCGATGAGGAACTGCGCCAGTCTCCGCACAGGTATAGAGATCCGTCCGGCTTGAGTTTGGCGCAGACCTGGCGGAACCATGAGCGCAGGTACTCTTCGTACTTTCCGCCGGGCATTGCCGAGAAGGCGGCTGCCCCGAACCGCTTGCTCAGGTTATAGGGAGGGTCTGCTATCACAAGGTCGGCGAAAGAGTCGGGAAGCAGGCCGAGGACTTCCGTCAGGTCACCGTTGACCAGGGTGTCGGCAAAGGACAGCCCTCCGGAGATGTCGGCGGGCATGAGTATTCCGGGGCCAAGTGCCCGCGCTTCCTCTTCCGTGACGGTTATGGTCTTGTTCCTTTCTGAACGCTTTCCGGTCATGCCTGGGATGATTGATGGAATTACGATACAAATTTAGGAGTTATTTCGTATCTTCGTGCATCCAGAGTCACATTCGCGGTCCTTTAGTGCCGGGCAGCAGTATGCACCGGACTTAATTTGGAACTTATATAAATTAATTTTTATATAAATTCTTCTGTGTCAGTACTGTAAACGTATTTGTTGATTGTACTGTTAATAACTTTTAAAAGATTTTCCCCCATAATGCATAAAACCTTCCTAATTTTGTGTGGAAGGGAAGCGCCGCCCTTGAAGGGGGGCGCGTCTATGCTGACCACGCTTCTTTGCGAGAGAATACGAAAAAATAGAAATATACAACCATGGAAGTTCGCAAAACCAATGGCTCCTTCGAGGAGTTTGACCGGGAAAAACTGATGAACGGTATCAGGCTGGCCTATGTGACCACCGGCCAGCCCTGTCCCGAGGACGTAGTCGTGTCCATCGTCGACAACCTTTACACCTACGACAAGATGTCCAGCCAGGAGATCCGCCGCCAGGTGGTCGAATCGCTCATGTCCATCAACAAGAAGGTCGCGCTCGAGTATATCGAGACCTTCGACCGCGGCATGGACCTCCGCAAGAAGAACGACTTCATCAAGGACTACATCAAGGCTTCCAACGCCGCCACCGGCTCCAAGTTCGACTCCAACGCCAACATCACGCACAAGAACATCGTGACCCTCGGCAACGAGCTCTACAAGGAGAACAACATCAAGCAGAACCGCTACATCATGCAGGACAAGATCAAGGCCCTCTATGGCCGGAGCCTTGCCCACCAGTACGTCGCCGACCTCGAGTCGCACGTCCTTTACAAGCACGACGAGAGCGGCACTCCGGGCTACCCGTACTGCGTTGCCATCACGATGTATCCCTTCCTCGTGAGCGGTCTCCGCGAGCTCGGCGGCGTCTCGATCGCCCCGACCGACCTCAAGAGCTTCTGCGGCGAATTCATCAACCTCGTGTACTCCATCAGCTCCCAGTTCATGGGTGCCGTGGCTACGCCGGAATTCCTGATGTACCTCGATTACTTCATCCGCAAAGACTACGGCGACAACTACCTCGACCGCCTCAACGAAGTGGTGGAAATCAACACCAAGCAGCGCACGCTCCTCAAGGTCATCGACAACTGCTTCCAGCAGGTCGTCCACTCGATGAACATGCCCGCCGGCAACCGCGGCTACCAGACCGTGTTCTGGAACATCGGCTA
>JAEEGL012510102.1_pt1 | contig 60320 bp, 68 predicted proteins | sample 9134231 | NCBI WGS metagenome assembly JAEEGL01 (sample SAMN16246548, study PRJNA631951) | gut metagenome | biome: gut microbiome; feature: rumen; material: fiber-attached | host: Bos | place: Iran: Karaj | collected 2018-10
CTAAGCAGGGTCTCTCTGAGGTTAAGTCATTCGATCAGATTGACAACGCTCCCGAGGAGAAGGAGCGTGGTATCACCATTAACACCGCTCACGTTGAGTATGAGACTGCTACTCGTCACTACGCTCACGTTGACTGCCCGGGACACGCTGACTATGTGAAGAACATGGTTACTGGTGCTGCCCAGATGGACGGTGCTATCCTCGTGGTTGCCGCTACTGATGGTCCTATGCCTCAGACCCGTGAGCACGTGCTGCTCGCCCGTCAGGTGAACGTTCCCCGCCTCGTGGTGTTCCTCAACAAGTGCGACATGGTCGACGACGAGGAGATGCTCGAACTCGTGGAGATGGAGGTTCAGGAGATTCTCGCTCAGTATGAGTTTGAGGACGACACTCCAATCATCCGTGGTTCTGCTCTTGGCGCTCTCGAGGGTGTTGCCAAGTGGGAAGAGAAAGTGATGGAGTTGATGAATGTCTGCGACGAGTGGATTCAGGAGCCTCCGCGCGATATCGACAAGCCCTTCTTGATGCCTGTTGAGGACGTGTTCTCTATTACTGGCCGTGGTACTGTTGCTACAGGTCGTATTGAGACTGGTGTGATTCACGTGGGCGACCCCGTTGAACTCCTTGGTCTCGGTGAGGACAAGAAGTCAGTTGTGACTGGTGTTGAGATGTTCCGCAAACTGCTCGATGAGGGTCAGGCTGGTGACAACGTTGGTCTGCTGCTCCGCGGTATCGACAAGAACGAGGTGAAGCGCGGTATGGTGCTCTGCCATCCGGGTCAGATCAAGCCTTTCAAGAAGTTCCGTGCTTCTATCTACGTGCTGAAGAAGGAAGAGGGTGGCCGTCACACACCGTTCGGCAACAAGTATCGTCCTCAGTTCTATCTCCGCACCATGGACTGTACTGGTGAGATCTCTCTGCCCGAGGGCGTTGAGATGGTGATGCCTGGTGACAACGTTGAGATCACTGTTGAACTCATCTACGCTGTGGCACTGAATGAGGGTCTTCGTTTCGCTATCCGCGAGGGTGGACGTACCGTTGGCTCTGGCCAGATCACTAAGGTCTTCGAGGACTAATATCCAAAATTGATACACGTCGGTTCCCGCGACAGTGGGCGCGGGAACTTTTTTACGGGAATAGCTCAGTTGGTAGAGCATCGGTCTCCAAAACCGAGGGTCGTGGGTTCGAGTCCTCCTTCCCGTGCTAGAAAGGAAAAAAGATATGTTTAAGAGATTTGTCAATTACTGCAAGGAATGTTATAACGAACTTGCGCATAAAACGACATGGCCCACCTACAAGGAGTTGACCCACACTGCGATGGTTGTTTTATCTGCTTCCCTTATCATCGCTTTGGTGGTGTTCCTGATGGACGTGGTGTTTAAGAACTTTATGCTATTCATTTATCAATTGTTATCTTAACAGATGGCTAAGGCAGGAAGAAACTGGTATGTGCTGATTACCGTACGCGGTAAAGAGGCTAAGGTGAAGGAATACATCGAGGCTCAGATCAAGCACATTCCATTGTTGTCGGAATGTGTTTTCCAGATTGTTATCCCTATGGAGAAACACGCTGTGCAACGCAGCGATGGAAAACGTGTGGTCAAGGAGAAAGTATCTCTCCCTGGCTATGTTTTCGTTGAGGCAGACATGAAGGGTGACGTGGCTCATACGCTGCGTTTCATGCCCAACGTGCTCGGCTTCCTCGGAGGCTTGGACAACCCCTCACCTGTCAAACAGTCGGAAATCAACCGTATGCTGGGAACCGCCGAGGAGACGGAGATTGAGAACGAGGTATCGATCCCATTCGAGGTCAATGAGACGGTGAAGGTGACGGAAGGCCCGTTCAATGGCTTCTCCGGTGTCATCGAGGAGGTGAACACGGAAAAGCGAAAGCTAAAGGTCATGGTCAAGATCTTCGGACGCAAAACTCCGCTGGAACTTGGTTTTATGCAAGTAGTAAAAGAATGACGGATTGTTACGGATCCGCCAGTTCTTTTATAATATCAAACTTTAACAAACAAAACAAATGGCTAAAGAAGTTGCTGGATTAATCAAATTACAGATTAAGGGCGGCGCAGCGAATCCTTCTCCTCCAGTTGGACCTGCCCTCGGTTCGAAGGGTATCAACATCATGGGTTTCTGCAAGGAGTTCAACGCTCGCACCCAGGATAAGGCAGGTAAGATTCTTCCTGTCGTTATCACCTATTACAACGACAAGTCTTTCAGCTTCGTAATCAAGACTCCCCCGGCAGCCATTCAGTTGCTGGAGGCAGCCAAGGTGAAAAGCGGCTCCGCAGAGCCCAACCGCAAGAAGGTGGCCTCTGTGACCTGGGATCAGGTGCGCGCTATCGCTGAGGACAAGATGAGTGACCTGAACTGCTTCACCATCGAGTCTGCTATGAAGCTTGTCGCCGGCACGGCTAGAAGCATGGGTATCACAGTAAAGGGCGAGTTCCCTGGAAAATAATCAACTTCAATTTGAGTAACTATGAGTAAACTGACAAAGAACCAGAAATCAGCAGCTGCCAAGATTGAAGCAGGGAAAGCATACACCTTGAAGGAGGCCTCCGAACTCGTGAAGGAAATCACCACCACGAAGTTCCCCGCCTCTGTCGATATCGACGTCCGTCTGGGTGTCGATCCCCGCAAGGCCAATCAGATGGTCCGCGGCGTGGTGTCACTCCCCTGTGGTACTGGTAAAGTTGTGCGTGTGCTCTGTCTTTGCACCCCCGACCAGGAGGCTGCCGCCAAAGAGGCTGGTGCCGACTATGTGGGTCTCGACGAGTATATTGATAAGATCAAGGGAGGCTGGACCGATGTCGACGTGATCATCACGATGCCGTCGTGCATGGGTAAGATCGGTCCTCTTGGTCGTGTGCTTGGCCCCCGCGGCCTGATGCCTAACCCCAAGAGCGGTACTGTGACCATGGATGTGGCCAAGGCTGTGAAAGAGGTGAAGCAGGGCAAGATCGACTTCAAGGTCGACAAGACGGGTATTGTCCATGCCTCTATTGGCAAGGTGACTTTCACACCGGATCAGATCCTGCAGAATGCGAAGGAATTCATCGCAACGATCATCAAACTGAAACCGGCTGCTGCGAAAGGTACCTATATCAAGAGTATCTTTATTTCAAGCACCATGAGCTTGGGTATCAAGGTTGATCCCAAGTCGGTTGAGTAACGTATAAACCATTCGAATTGACATGAAGAAAGAAATAAAAGATACCATCATCGTTGAGCTGGGCGAGAAGTTGAAGGAGTATCCCCACTTCTATCTGGTGGACGTCACCGGCATGAATGCCGATGCCACCAGCAAACTGCGCCGCAAATGCTTCAAGAGCGAGATCAAGATGGTCGTCGTGAAGAACAAACTTCTTCACAAGGCTCTCGAGGCTTCCGAGGTTGACTTCACTGAGATGTACAGTGCCCTGAAGGGCAATACTGCTGTGCTTTTCTGCCAGTCGGCCAACGTACCTGCCAAGATGCTCAAGGACTACACCAAGGAGGGTATTCCCGGTTTGAAGGCAGCCTATGCCGAGGAGGGAATCTTCGTGGGTGCAGACAAACTTGAGGAACTTGCAGCCATCAAGAGCAAGAGCGAACTTATTGCAGACGTTGTGGCATTGCTGCAGTCTCCTGCAAAGAATGTGCTCTCCGCTCTTCAGTCAGGTGCCGGCACCATCCACGGTGTGCTTAAGACTTTAGGCGAGCGCCCTGAGTAATTATTAAAGTCATCATCAACATTAACAAACAATTTAAATTTTAAATAAAATGGCAGATATCAAAGCAATTGCTGAGCAATTGGTCAATTTGACAGTAAAGGAAGTTAACGAGTTGGCAACCGTCCTCAAGGAGGAGTATGGAATCGAGCCCGCTGCTGCAGCCGTTGCAGTGGCAGCCGGTCCTGCAGCCGGTCCTGCAGCCGCCGCTGAGGAGGAGAAGACTGAGTTCAACGTGGTGCTCGCTGAGGTTGGCCCCAACAAACTGAAGGTTGTGAAGGCTGTGAAAGAGGCTTGCGGTCTGAACCTGAAGGATGCCAAGGACCTGGTTGACGGTGCTCCCTCCACATTGAAAGAAGGCCTTTCAAAGGCTGAGGCTGAGAACCTGCAGAAGACCATTGAGGCCGAGGGTGCTAAGGTTGAGTTGAAATAATCCAGACCTGTCTACGGTGCCCGTCTTCACATGACGGGGCATCGCTTCTCGAAATTTACGGTTAAGAGTCTCCCAGTAGGGGATTCTTAACCTTTTTGTGTCTTTTCACTGAAAATGCCCTCATGGGCACAAACTAAAACATTTTAATGGCTTCCAAACTCATCAACAACAGGGTTAATTTCGCCAGCGTCAGGACACCGATGCCCACACCGGACTTCCTCGACGTGCAGTTGAAGTCTTTCCAGGACTTCCTGCAGCTCGACACACCCCCCGAGCTGAGAAAATACGATGGCCTCTACAAGGTGTTCTCCGAGAATTTCCCCATCACCGACACCCGCAACAATTTCGTGCTCGAGTTTCTCGACTATTTCATTGATCCGCCGAGGTACTCGATCGACGAATGCCTGGAGCGTGGTCTGACCTACAGCGTTCCGCTCAAGGCCAAGATGATGCTCTACTGCACCGATCCCGAGCATGTCGATTTTGAGCGCGTCACCACCGACGTGTTTCTCGGCACCATCCCATACATGACGAGCAACGGTACCTTCATCATCAACGGTGCTGAGCGTGTTGTCGTCTCACAGTTGCACCGTTCCCCCGGTGTGTTCTTCAGCCAGGGCATGCATGCCAACGGCACCACACTCTACTCCGCCCGTATCATCCCGTTCAAGGGTTCTTGGATAGAGTTTGCCACTGACATCAATAATGTGATGTATGCCTACATCGACCGCAAGAAGAAGTTGCCCGTCACTACCTTGCTCCGCGCCATCGGCTATGAGAGCGACAAGGACATCCTGAGCATTTTCGGTCTTGCCGACGAGGTGAAGGTGAACAAGAAGAACATGAAGGAGGCCATCGGCCGCAAACTTGCCGGCAATGTGCTGAAAACTTGGACCGAGGAATTCTCGGATGAGGATACCGGTGAGGTGTCGATGATTGAGCGCAGTGAGCCCATCTTCGAACGCGGAACACTCATCACCAAGGAAATTGCCGATGAGATTGTGGAGAGCGGCACTCAGATCATCCTTCTCCACAAGGATGACGAGGAGTCGAAGAACTACTCCATCATATTCAATACGCTGTCCAAGGACGACAGCAACTCTGAGATTACCGCTGTGAGGTACATCTACCGCCAGTTGCGCAATGCAGACCCTGCCGACGATGCCAGTGCCCGCGAGGTCATCCAGAACCTTTTCTTCTCGGAGAAACGTTATGACCTGGGCGAGGTGGGACGCTACCGCATCAACAAGAAACTCGGTCTTGACACCGATATGGATGTGCGCATCCTCACCAAGCAGGATATCATCGAGATTATCAAATATCTCATCAAGTTGGTCAACTCCAATGCCAACGTGGATGATATCGACCACCTGTCCAACCGCCGTGTGCGCACTGTGGGAGAGCAGTTGGCCAACCAGTTCTCCATCGGTCTGGCCCGTATGAGCCGCACCATCCGCGAGCGTATGAACGTGCGCGACAACGAGACGTTCACCCCCACCGACCTGATCAACGCAAAGACTATCTCAAGCGTCATCAACACCTTCTTCGGCACCAACCCGCTGAGCCAGTTCATGGATCAGACCAATCCTCTGGCAGAGGTGACACACAAGCGCCGCCTCTCAGCCCTGGGTCCTGGCGGTCTGTCGAGAGAGAGAGCCGGTTTCGAGGTGCGTGACGTGCACTATACCCACTATGGCCGCCTCTGCCCGATTGAGAGTCCTGAAGGTCCGAATATCGGACTGATCTCGTCGCTGTGCGTCTATGCGACCATCAACGAACTGGGATTCATCGAAACTCCCTACCGCAAAGTGAACAACAGCGTGGTGGACCTGGACAATGACCATGTGGTCTACATGACCGCAGAGGAAGAGGCCGAGCACCATATCGGTCAGGGCAATGCCCCGCTGAATGATGACGGCACCTTCATCCGTGACGTGGTGAAATGCCGCCTCGATGCCGACTTCCCCGTGGTGGAGCCTTCGATGGTGTCATACATGGACGTGTCGCCGCAGCAGATCGCTTCTGTCTCGGCAGCGCTCATCCCGTTCCTCGAGCACGATGACGGTCACCGCGCACTCATGGGTTGCAACATGATGCGTCAGGCAGTGCCCCTTCTCCACAACGATGCACCCATCGTGGGCACCGGACTGGAGAAACAGGTGTGTGAAGACTCCCGCACCATGATTGTGGCAGAGGGAGAGGGAGTGATCGAGTTTGTCGATTCCACCACCATCCGCATCCTGTATGACCGCACAGAGGATGAGGAGTTCGTCAGTTTTGACGAGCCGACCAAGGAATACCGCATTCCCAAGTTCCGCCGCACCAACCAGAACATGACCATCGACCTGCGTCCTATCTGCAACAAGGGTGACCGTGTGCACAAGGGCCAGATCCTCACCGAGGGCTATGCCACAGAGAATGGCGAACTTGCCCTGGGACGCAACCTGCTCGTGGCCTACATGCCTTGGAAGGGATACAACTATGAGGACGCCATTGTCTTGTCGGAGCGCCTGGTGCGCGAGGACGTGCTGACGAGTGTCCATGTGGATGAATACCAACTCGACGTGCGCGAGACCAAGCGCGGTATGGAGGAGTTCACTTCCGATATCCCCAACGTGAGCGAGGAAGCCACCAAGGACCTCGATGTGAACGGTATCATCCGCGTCGGTGCCCGTGTGGAGCCCGGTGACATCCTCATCGGTAAGATCTCCCCGAAGGGTGAGAGCGACCCCACTCCTGAGGAGAAGTTGCTGCGTGCCATTTTCGGCGACAAGGCAGGTGATGTGAAAGACTCCTCTCTGAAGGCCAATCCTTCGCTCAGCGGTGTGGTCATCGACAAGAAACTCTTCTCAAGAGCCGTGAAGACCCGCGAGTCGCGCAAGAATGACAAGATACAACTTCAGAAGATTGATGAAGAGTATGATGCAAAGAACGACGACTTGAAGGACATCCTCGTCGACAAACTGATGAAGTTGTTGCGCGGCAAGTCCTCACAGGGCGTGAAGGACTATGCCGATACCGAGATCATCACCAAAGGCTCCAAGTTCTCCGTTGCCAGCCTGAAGAACCTCAACTATGAGGGCATCCAGTCGAACAACTGGACCGACGACGAGCATACCAACATGCTGATCTCACAACTGATCATGAACTATATCCGCAAGGCCAAGTTGCTCGACGCAGAACTGAAGCGCCGCAAGTTTGCCATCACCATCGGTGATGAACTGCCCTCAGGCATCCTCCAGATGGCCAAGGTGTATGTGGCGAAGAAGAGAAAGATCGGCGTGGGTGACAAACTCGCCGGACGTCATGGAAACAAGGGTATCGTGTCTAAGGTGGTTCGCCAGGAAGACATGCCGTTCCTGGATGACGGACGTCCCGTGGACCTCGTGCTGAATCCTCTGGGTGTGCCCTCACGTATGAACCTCGGCCAGATTTTCGAGGCTATCCTCGGTGCTGCCGGCAAGCGCCTCGGCGTGAAGTTTGCCACTCCGATCTTTGACGGAGCCAAACTCGAGGACCTGTCGGAATGGACCGACAAGGCAGGACTTCCTCGCCTCTGCTCAACACACCTTTACGACGGTGAGACCGGCGAGCGCTTCGACCAGCCTGCCACAGTGGGCATCACCTACTTCCTGAAACTCGGACACATGGTGGAGGACAAGATGCACGCCCGCAGCATTGGCCCGTACTCCCTTATCACACAGCAGCCGCTCGGTGGTAAAGCACAGTTTGGCGGCCAGCGTTTCGGTGAGATGGAGGTCTGGGCACTCGAGGCATTCGGTGCCAGCCACGTCTTGCAGGAAATCCTTACCGTGAAGTCAGACGATGTGGTGGGCCGCAGCAAGGTCTACGAGGCCATCGTCAAGGGCGAGCCCATGCCTATGCCTGGAATCCCCGAATCTCTCAACGTGCTGCTGCATGAACTCCGCGGACTCGGATTAAGTATCAAACTCGACTAAATCGACATCAGACATGGCTTTCAAGAAAGATACAAAAGTTAAGAACAACTTCACCCGTATAACCATCGGTCTCGCTTCGCCAGAGGAGATCCTCGAGAACTCTTATGGTGAGGTGACCAAGCCAGAGACCATCAACTACCGCACGTACAAACCCGAGCGCGACGGTCTCTTCTGTGAGCGCATCTTTGGCCCGACACGCGACTATGAGTGCGGTTGCGGCAAGTACAAGCGCATCCGTTACAAAGGCATCGTATGCGACCGCTGCGGTGTGGAGGTGACAGAGAAGAACGTACGCCGTGAGCGCAGCGGACATATCGAACTGGTGGTGCCTGTGGCCCACATCTGGTATTTCCGCTCTCTTCCCAACAAGATCGGCTACCTGCTCGGACTTCCCACCAAGAAACTCGACGCAGTGATCTATTATGAGAAATATGTGGTTATCCAGCCGGGTGACTTTGAGGGAAGAACTGATGTGGAGAGAGATGCAGAGTCCTCCAGCGAGAAACGTATCCCATCCCTGGGTTCGCAGAAGTTTGACTTGCTCTCTGAAGAGGAGTATCTCGACATCGTGGAGAACAAACTCTCCCCCGAGAACCAGGCTCTCCCCGACACCGACCCTCATAAGTTTGTCGCCAAGATGGGCGCAGAGGCTATCTTTGACCTCCTTGCCACCATCAATCTCGACGAACTGGCTGCCGAACTGCGCACTCGTGCCAATACCGATGCGTCGGTGGCCCGCAAGACCGAGGCGCTGAAGCGTCTCCAGGTTGTGGAGGCCTTCCGCAACAGCAAGGACGTGAACCGTCCCGAGTGGATGATTCTCAAGATCATCCCTGTGACACCGCCTGAACTCAGACCGCTCGTGCCGCTGGACGGTGGCCGTTTCGCCACCTCCGACCTCAATGACCTCTACCGCCGTGTGATCATCCGCAACAACCGTCTGAAGAGACTGATGGAGATCAAGGCTCCCGAGGTGATTCTCCGCAACGAGAAGCGTATGCTTCAGGAGGCAGTCGACAGCCTGTTCGACAACTCCAGGAAGGGCAGCGCCGTGAAAAGCGAGTCCAACCGTCCTCTCAAGTCGCTTTCCGACTCTCTGAAGGGCAAGCAGGGCCGCTTCCGCCAGAACCTGCTCGGCAAGCGTGTCGACTACTCCGCACGTTCGGTTATCGTGGTGGGTCCTGAACTGAAAATGGGTGAGTGCGGACTGCCGAAACTCATGGCAGCAGAACTCTACAAGCCGTTCATCATCCGCAAACTCATAGAGCGCGGTATCGTGAAGACGGTGAAGAGCGCCAAGAAGATTGTCGCCCGCCGCGAGCCCGTGATCTGGGATATCCTCGAGAACGTGATGATGGGTCACCCAGTGCTGCTCAACCGCGCACCGACCCTCCACCGTCTCGGCATCCAGGCATTCCAGCCCAAACTCATCGAGGGAAAAGCCATCCAACTCCATCCGCTCGCCTGTACAGCGTTCAACGCTGACTTCGACGGTGACCAGATGGCTGTGCACCTCCCGCTGAGCAACGAGGCTGTGCTTGAGGCACAGATCCTCATGCTCCAGAGCCACAATATCCTCAACCCCGCCAACGGCGCGCCCATTACGGTGCCGTCACAGGACATGGTGCTTGGTCTGTACTACATCACTAAGATCCGTCCGGGTGCAAAGGGTGAGGGACTCACCTTCTACGGTCCCGAGGAGGCCATCATCGCCTACAACGAGGGCAAGTGCGACCTGCACGCACAGGTGCGTGTCATCGTGAAGGACTACGACGAGAACGGAGAAGTCATCAACAAGATGGTGGAAACTTCCGTGGGCCGTGTCATCGTCAACGGCATCGTTCCCGACAAGGTGGGCTATGTCAACAAGGTGATCTCCAAGAAGAGCCTCCGTGACATCATCGCTGATGTGATCAAGTCTGTGGGCTTCGCCGAGGCATGCGAGTTCCTCGACGGAATCAAGAACCTCGGCTACCGCATGGCATACCGTGCCGGTCTGTCGTTCAACCTCGACGACATCATCATCCCGCCAGAGAAGGCAGAACTCATTGAGAAAGGCAACGAGGAAGTGCGCCGTATCCATGAGAATTACAACCTCGGTTTCGTGACCGACAAGGAGCGCTACAACCAGGTGATCGATACCTGGACCCATGTGAATAACGACATTGCCAATATCCTGATGAAGGAGATGGAGGAGGCCGACCAAGGCTTCAACGCTGTCTACATGATGCTCGACTCAGGTGCCCGTGGTTCGAAAGACCAGATCAAGCAACTTTCCGGTATCCGTGGTCTGATGGCCAAGCCTCAGAAGACTGGCGCATCGGATGCGCAGATCATCGAGAACCCCATCCTCTCCAACTTCAAGGAAGGAATGTCAGTGTTGGAATACTTCATCGCATCGCACGGTGCCCGCAAGGGTCTTGCTGATACCGCCATGAAGACAGCCGACGCCGGATATCTGACCCGCCGTCTGGTGGATGTCTCGCACGATGTTATCATCAACGAGGAGGACTGCGGTACACTCCGCGGCCTCAACTGCTCGGCGCTGAAGAGCGGCGACGAGGTGATCTCCACTCTCTATGAGCGCATCCTCGGCCGTGTGTCTGTGCACGACATCATCAACCCCACCACCGGCGAACTGATCGTGGCTGCCGGTGAGGAAATCACCGAGCCGGTGGCACAGGCCATCGAGGATTCTCCCATCGAGACGGTGGAAATCCGTTCGGTGCTCACCTGTGAGAGCAAGAAGGGTGTCTGTATGAAGTGCTATGGCCGCAACCTGGCCACCAGCCGCATGGTGCAGATGGGAGAGGCAGTCGGAGTGATTGCCGCCCAGGCCATCGGTGAGCCGGGTACACAGTTGACCCTCCGTACATTCCACGCCGGTGGTGTGGCAGCCAACGCTGCTGCCAATGCCTCTATCGTGGCCAAGAACGATTCCCGCCTGGAGTTTGACGAACTCCGCACCGTGCCGTTCGTCGAGGACGCCAAGTTGGATGCTCAGAACCGTCAGGAATGCCAGATGGTGGTGAGCCGTCTCGCTGAGGTGAGGTTCATCGACCCCAACACGGGCATTGTGCTTTCCACCATGCCTGTTCCTTATGGCAGTTCGCTGTACTTCAAGACAGGTGATGTGGTGAAGAAGGGTGACCTGATTGCCAAGTGGGATCCGTTCAACGCCGTCATCGTCACCGAGTTCAAGGGTATGGTCAAGTTCAACGATGTGGAGGAAGGTGTTACCTATAGGTCTGAGACCGATGAGACGACCGGCATGACCGAGCGTGTGATCATCGAGGCCAAGGACCGTGTCAGGGTGCCTACCTGCGACATCATCAGCGAGGACGGCGAGGTGCTGGGCACCTACAGTTTCCCTGTCGGCGGACACCTGATCGTCAAGGACGAGGACATGGTGGAGACCGGTATGACGCTGGCCAAGATCCCACGCTCACTTGCCAAGGGTGGTGACATCACCGGTGGTCTTCCCCGTGTGACGGAACTCTTCGAGGCCCGCAACCCGTCCAACCCCGCTGTTGTGAGCGAGATTGACGGTGAGGTGACTCTGGGACGCCTGAAACGAGGCAACCGTGAGGTGATCATCACCAGCAAGACCGGTGAGCAGCGCAAGTATCTCGTGTCGCTGTCGAAACAGTTGCTCGTGCAGGAGCACGATGCTGTGAGGGCCGGCACCCAACTCTCCGACGGTTCGGTTACTCCCAGCGACATTCTTGCCATCAAGGGTCCGACGGCTGTTCAGGAGTACATCGTCAACGAGGTGCAGGACGTCTACCGTCTGCAAGGCGTGAAGATCAATGACAAGCACTTTGAGATCATCGTCAGGCAGATGATGCGCAAGGTTCAGATTGTGGAGCCAGGCGACACGACGTTCCTCGAGCAGGAGATCGTGGACAAACTCGACTTCGCAGAGGAGAACGACCGCATCTGGGGCAAGAAGTATGTGGTGGATCCAGGTGACAGTGATTCTGTCTATGAGGGCCAGATCATCTCGGCACGCAAACTGCGCGACGAGAACTCGAGTCTTACCCGCCGTGACCTCCGCACCATCAAGGTGCGCGACGTCGTCCCCGCCACCTCCACCCAGATCCTTCAGGGTATCACCCGTGCAGCCTTGCAGACCAAGAGTTTCATGTCTGCCGCCTCCTTCCAGGAAACGACGAAGGTGCTCAACGAAGCAGCCATCCGCGGCAAGGTGGATTACCTCGAGGGCATGAAGGAAAATGTCATCTGCGGCCACCTCATCCCTGCCGGCACCGGACTTCGCCAGTGGGAAAAATTGTTGGTCGGCTCCAAGGAGGAGCATGACCGCATGCAGGCCAACAGGAAGAACGTGCTCGACTTCGCTGATGAAGAGGAAATCGAGATAGAGAAATGATCGTTTAACCCAACCTCCTTCCGGCATCTGACTGCATCGGCGGCATGACGACCGCCATGCATGACGGATGCCGGACAGGAAAAAAGAAAACATACAGTCATGGACAATCAGAACAAACCTCAGGGCAAACAGTTGCAGATCGAGGTGAGTCCGGAAATGGCCTCAGGTGTTTATGTGAATTTCGCGCTTATCGCACATTCCAGCTCTGAGTTCATCGTCGACCTCGCCTCCGTGATGCCTGGATTCCAAAAGGCCACAGTAAGGAGCCGGGCCATCCTGGCCCCCGAGCACGCCAAAAGGTTGCTGATGGCATTGCAGGAGAACATTGCGAGGTATGAGCAGGAGTACGGCACCATCAGGTTGCCCAATACCCAGCCACGCACCATCTCCCCATTCAACATGGGCAACAAGGGCGAGGCTTGAAACCTCTCCCGGCAAACAGTCTTTACGGGGCGATTATCATCGTTTAAGATGGTATCGTCCCGTAAAAAATGTTTTTATATGTTATAAAAACTTAAAAAACAAGCATCACCCCGTCTTTAAAACCTATATAATTAGGAATATTAGCGCAAAGTTCGTACCTTTGCACCCCCAATTGGTGTGTTACGGCATGCCATATTATTATGTGCAAACAACAATACAACATATAAATACAATTAAAAAAATCACAAAATGCCTACAATTTCTCAATTAGTAAGGAAAGGCAGGAAGGAATTGGTCGACAAGAGCAAGTCACCCGCTTTGGACTCATGTCCTCAGCGCCGCGGTGTTTGCGTGCGTGTCTACACCACTACTCCCAAAAAGCCTAATTCGGCAATGCGTAAAGTTGCCCGTGTAAGATTGACCAACCAGAAGGAAGTGAACTCCTACATTCCCGGTGAGGGACACAACCTTCAGGAGCACAGCATCGTGCTTGTGCGTGGTGGTCGTGTGAAGGACCTCCCTGGCGTGCGCTATCATATCGTCCGCGGCACGCTTGACACTGCCGGCGTCGCCAACCGCACCCAGCGTCGCTCGAAATATGGTGCAAAACGTCCTAAGCAGAAGAAGTAATAACCGGAGAAGGTTAGTACCAGGACACATTCATTCAAAAAACCGTTTTGCTGGAGAATTGTTAGACAGGTTGAGTAAATGCTCTCGTGTGAGCGTTGAAGAACAGACAAGGACAGCCCCAAGCAGAATTTATTTTTAGAAAAATGAGAAAAGCAAAACCCAAAAAGCGCCTGATCCTCCCGGATCCGGTATTCAACGACCAGAAAGTGTCGAAATTTGTGAATCATCTGATGTACAGTGGTAAGAAGACCATCTCTTACGACATTTTCTACAAGGCACTCGACATAGTGAAGGCCAAGATGGAGAAGGAAGAGAAGACTCCCCTCGAAATCTGGAAGACCGCCCTTGACAACATCACCCCGCAGGTGGAGGTGAAGAGCCGCCGTATCGGTGGTGCTACCTTCCAGGTACCTACGGAGATCCGTCCCGACCGTAAGGAGAGCGTATCGATGAAGAACATGATCAACTTTGCCCGCAAGCGCGGTGGCAAGAGCATGGCTGAGAAGCTGGCTGCCGAGATCATGGACGCATACAACAACCAAGGCGGTGCTTACAAGCGTAAAGAGGACATGCACCGCATGGCCGAGGCCAACCGTGCTTTTGCCCACTTCAGATTCTAATTTTCAGGTAACATCAAGGTATAAGGTAAAAAGACAATGGCAAAGCAAGACTTACAACTCACGCGCAACATCGGCATCATGGCCCATATCGACGCCGGTAAGACCACCACATCGGAGCGCATCCTGTTCTATACGGGCAAGACGCACAAGATCGGTGAGGTGCACGACGGTGCCGCTACCATGGACTGGATGGCCCAGGAGCAGGAGCGTGGCATCACCATTACTTCTGCCGCTACGACTTGCGCATGGGAATGGAACGGGAAAAAATACAAGATCAATCTGATTGACACTCCGGGACACGTCGACTTCACCGCAGAGGTGGAGCGTTCTCTCAGAGTGCTCGACGGAGCAGTGGCCACCTACTCGGCTGCTGATGGCGTGCAGCCCCAGTCAGAGACTGTGTGGCGTCAGGCCGACAAATACAACGTGCCCCGTATCGGTTATGTCAACAAGATGGACCGCTCTGGAGCAGACTTCTTTGAGACAGTTCAGCAGATGAAGGACATCCTGGGCGCCAACCCCTGCCCCGTGCAGATTCCTATTGGCGCAGAGGAGAACTTCAAGGGCGTGGTCGACCTCATCAAGATGAAGGCCATCCTTTGGAACGACGAGACCATGGGCGCTGAGTATGATATCGAGGATATCCCCGCTGACCTTCGTGATGAGGCAGAGGAATGGCGCGACAAGATGCTGGAGAGTGCCTCCAACTATGATGATGAACTGATGGAGAAATACCTCGAAGGTGAGGAGATCACCGAGGAGGAAATCATCGCCGCCATCCGCAAAGGCACCGTATCGATGGAACTGACCCCGATGGTGTGTGGCTCTTCTTACAAGAACAAGGGTGTGCAGCCGCTGCTCGACTATGTATGCGCATTCCTTCCCTCCCCGATTGATGCCGTGAACATCGTGGGCACCAACCCGGAGACCGAGGCCGAGGAAGAACGCAAGCCGTCGGAGGATGAGCCAACAGCCGCCCTGGCATTCAAGATCGCCACTGATCCCTATATGGGCCGCCTGGTGTTCTTCCGTGTCTATTCAGGCAAAGTGCAGGCCGGTTCCTATGTCTACAACCCCCGTTCGGGCAAGAAGGAGCGCATCAGCCGCCTTTTCCAGATGAACTCCAACAAGGAGATTCCCATGGAGTCGATCGATGCAGGTGATATCGGCGCAGGTGTTGGCTTCAAGGATATCCACACCGGAGACACACTCTGCGATGAGGGACATCCCATCGTCCTCGAGTCGATGACATTCCCCGATCCCGTGATCGGTATCGCCGTGGAGCCCAAGTCTCAGGCCGACGTTGACAAGTTGGGCATCGGCCTCGCCAAACTGGCAGAGGAAGACCCCACCTTCACCGTACGTACCGACGAGCAGAGCGGACAGACCATCATCTCAGGTATGGGCGAGTTGCATCTCGACATCATCATCGACCGTCTGAAGCGCGAGTTCAAAGTGGAGTGCAACCAAGGCAAGCCACAGGTCAACTACAAGGAGGCCATCACCCGCACCGTGGAGATCGAGGAAGTCTACAAGAAACAGAGTGGCGGCCGTGGCAAGTATGCCAAGATCCTCGTGCAGGTAGGCCCTGTGGACGAAGACTACGATATCAAGGCCAACGGTCCGTTGCAGTTCGTCAACGAGGTGAAAGGCGGAAACATCCCCAAGGAGTATATCCCCTCTATCCAGAAAGGCTTTGAGTCGGCCATGAAGAATGGCATCCTGGGAGGATATCCCGTTGACTCTCTCAAGGTGACTGTGGTGGACGGTGGATTCCATCCCGTGGACTCCGACCAACTCTCGTTCGAGATTGCTGCCATTCAAGCCTATAAGAACGCGTGCGTGAAGGCTGCTCCGGTGCTCATGGAGCCTATCATGAAACTCGAGGTGGTCACACCCGAGGAGAACATGGGCGATGTGATCGGAGACCTGAACAAGCGCCGCGGACAAGTGCAGGGCATGGACGAGGCCCGTTCCGGCGGACGCATCGTCAAGGCGATGGTTCCGCTCTCGGAGACCTTCGGTTATGTCACCGCCCTGCGCACCATCACCTCAGGCCGTGCGACCAGTTCCATGGAATATGATCACCACGCACCGCTGTCAAGTTCCATCGCAAGGACAGTGCTGCAGGAAATCAACGGACGCGCCGACCTGGTATAAGAAAAGATGACTGCGGCCCGTCTTAGCGTATGACTCTTAAGCGGGTTCGCGGTCACTCAATAAATCATCAATAACAAAAACAACATGAGTCAGAAAATCAGAATCAAACTGAAGTCCTACGACCACAAACTCGTGGACAAGTCGGCCGAGAAAATCGTCAAGGCCGTGAAAGCAACAGGTGCCGTGGTGAGCGGTCCGATTCCCCTCCCCACTCACAAGCGCATCTTCACAGTCAACCGCTCCACCTTCGTCAACAAGAAGGCTCGCGAGCAGTTCCAACTCTCCGATTACAAGCGTCTCATCGACATCTACAGCACAACAGCAAAGACTGTCGACGCGCTGATGAAACTTGAACTCCCCAGCGGTGTGGAAGTTGAAATCAAAGTATAGGAGACTACTCAGAGAAATTAAAAAGTTGCCTTTGGCAACATACTTACAAACATTTATAAAACACAATTGAAATGCCAGGATTAATTGGAAGAAAAATCGGAATGACATCCGTTTTCAGTGCCGACGGCAAAAACGTGCCGTGCACTGTTATCGAAGCTGGTCCTTGTGTCGTGACTCAGGTGAAGACCAATGAGAAAGATGGTTACAGCGCCTATCAACTCGCCTTCGGTGAGGCAAAGGAGAAGAACACCACCAAACCCCTCATGGGTATCTTCAAGAAAGCCGGCACAACGCCAAAGAAGCACTTGGCCGAGTTCAAGTTCGACGAGGAGTACAACCTCGGCGACACCATCACCGTTGAGATCTTCAACGACTCGATGTTCGTCGATGTGACAGGTACTTCCAAAGGTAAAGGTTTCCAGGGCGTCATCAAACGCCACGGATTCGGAGGTGTTGGACAGCAGACACACGGTCAGGACGACCGCGCCCGCAAACCGGGTTCGATCGGTGCTTGTTCTTATCCCGCCAAAGTGTTCAAAGGAATGCGCATGGCAGGCCACATGGGATGTGATAGGGTTACGACAAAGAACCTCAGAGTGTTAAAAGTGATACCGGAGCACAACCTCCTTCTCGTGAAGGGCTCTGTGGCCGGTGCTATTGGCTCAACCGTCTTAATTCAGAAATAATGGAAATCAAGGTATTAAATATCAAAGGTCAGGAGACCGGACGTCAGGTGACACTCAACGACGAGATCTACGGCATTGAGCCCAACGACCATGTCCTCTATCTCGACGTAAAACAGTATCTGGGCAACCAGCGCCAGGGCACCCACAAGGCAAAGGAGCGCAGCGAGCACGCAGGCAGCACCCGTAAACTCGGTCGTCAGAAAGGCGGCGGCGGTGCACGCCATGGTGATATCAACTCACCGCTGATGCGTGGCGGTGGCCGTGTGTTCGGTCCGCGTCCACGTGATTACCGCACCAAACTCAACAAGAAAGTGAAGGTGCTTGCCCGCAAGAGCGCACTCTCATACAAGGCTCAGGAGAATGCCATCATTGTTGTTGAAGACTTCAACTTTGAGGCACCCAAGACTAAAGATTTCGTAAATGTTGTTAAAAATCTGAAAATCGAGGGCAAGAAACTTCTTCTCCTTTTGCCGGATACAAATAAAAACGTATATTTGTCGGCTCGAAATTTGCAGCGCACAGAAGTTATGCTTGCATCATCACTCAATGCCTACAAGGTATTGAATGCTGATGTTCTTGTCATGACCGAAAAGTCGCTCGAGACTATCGACGGAATCTTAACGAAATAATCAAGGAGACTGAAACATTATGGCATTCATTATAAGACCATTGGTCACTGAGAAGATGACCCAAATCACCGACAAGCGTTCCAACCGCTACGGTTTCGTTGTTCGTCCCGATGCTAACAAGCTTCAGATCAAGGAGGAGGTAGAGCGCCTTTACAATGTCACAGTGGTTGAGGTGAACACCCTTCTTTATATGGGCAAGCGCTCCCAGCGCTACACGAAGGCCGGTCTGATCCGTGGCAAGAAAAGCGCTTTCAAGAAAGCAATCGTCACGCTGAAAGAAGGCGAGACAATCGATTTTTACAGCAATATTTAAGATAAAATGGCAGTACGTAAATTGAAACCCGTCACACCGGGTCAAAGACACAAGATTATTGGTACGTTCGAAGAGATTACTGCATCCGTACCAGAAAAGTCCCTCGTTCGTGGAAAGCGCTCCACGGGAGGTCGCAACAATTCAGGCAAGATGACTGTACGCTACCGCGGCGGTGGCCACAAGCGCAAGTTGCGCCTGATCGACTTCAAGCGCGAGAAGGACGGTGTTCCAGCAACGGTGAAGACAATCGAATACGATCCGAACCGCTCGGCACGTATCGCATTGCTTTTCTATGCTGATGGTGAGAAACGATACATTATTGCTCCTGTAGGACTGCAGGTGGGCGATGTGCTCAATTCCGGTCCCCAGGCTGCTCCTGAGGTGGGCAACTCCCTCCCGCTGGCCAACATCCCGGTGGGTACAGTGATCCACAACATCGAGCTCCGTCCGGGACAGGGTGCCAAACTCGTCCGCGCAGCAGGTAATTTCGCTCAGTTGACTTCACGCGAGGGTGACTATTGCGTCATCAAACTTCCCTCGGGTGAGACACGTAAGATTCTCAGTGCTTGCAAAGCCACTGTGGGCAGTGTCGGCAACACCGACCATGCCCTGGAGCAGTCGGGCAAGGCAGGCCGTACACGTTGGTTCGGTCGTCGTCCCCACAACCGTGGTGTGGTGATGAACCCGCATGATCACCCGATGGGTGGTGGCGAGGGCCGTCAGTCAGGTGGCCATCCCCGCTCACGCAACGGTTTGTATGCTAAGGGCCTGAAGACAAGGGCTCCGAAGAAGCATTCCAACAAGTATATCATTGAGAGAGCAAACAAGAAAAAATAGTTAACAAGAGGAAATTATGAGTCGTTCACTTAAGAAAGGTCCATATATCAATGTTGCTCTCGAGAAGAAGATTCTCGCTATGAACGAGAGCGGCAAGAAGACAGTCGTCAAGACTTGGGCCAGGGCATCTGTGATCTCCCCCGATTTCGTGGGACACACAGTAGCAGTACATAACGGAAACAAATTCATACCTGTTTACATCACAGAGAACATGGTGGGGCACAAGCTCGGCGAGTTCTCACCCACACGCAGGTTCGGCGGCCACGCCGGAAACAAGCGGTAAGCCGGTAACCATTGAAATCAAAAAGAGAAAACTATAATGGGAAAGAGAAAGAGAGAATCGGCTGAGAAAAGAAAAGAAGCCGCTAAAAACCTCTACTATGCCAAGCTTGTGGGGGTACCTTCATCCCCGCGCAAGATGCGTTATGTCGTAGACATGATCCGCGGTATGGAGGTGAACAAAGCACTTGGAGTGCTCAGGTTCTCAACGAAGAAGGCCGCCATTGATGTGGAGAAACTTCTCCGCTCGGCAATTGCCAACTGGGAGGCCAAGAACGACCGCAAGGCCGAGGACGGTGAGCTGTTTATCTCGCGTGTGTTCGTCGACGAGGGTGTCACATGGAAGCGCATGAGGCCGGCTCCTCAGGGAAGGGGCTACCGCATCCGTAAGCGCAGCAATCACGTTACCCTTTTCGTAGATTCAAAAACTAATGACGATAAAGAATAAGCAGCATGGGACAGAAAGTTAATCCAATCAGCAACCGTCTGGGTATCATCCGCGGATGGGATTCCAACTGGTTCGGTGGCAAGAATTTCGGCGACAACCTGGTCGAGGACCAGAAGATCCGCAAATATCTGAACGAGCGTCTGGCAAAGGCCAGTGTCTCGAGAATTGTCATCGAGCGCACGCTCAAACTGGTGACCATCACCATCTGCACAGCCCGTCCGGGCATCGTCATCGGCAAGGGTGGCTCTGACGTGGACAAACTGAAGGAGGAGTTGAAGAAACTCTCCAACAAGGAAATCCAGATCAATATTTTCGAGGTAAAGAAGCCTGATGTAGACGCCAATATCGTTGCTACCAACATCGCTCGCCAGGTGGAGGGCAAGATAGCCTATCGTCGCGCCATCAAGCAGGCCATCGCCAATGCGATGCGCGCCGGCGCTGAGGGCATCAAGGTGCAGATCACCGGTCGTCTGAACGGTGCCGAAATGGCCCGCAAGGAGATGTACAAGGAGGGCCGTACTCCTCTGCATACATTCCGCGCAGACGTGGACTACTGCCAGACAGAGGCACTCACCAAAGTGGGCATCCTCGGCATCAAGGTATGGATCTGCCGTGGTGAGATCTACGGCAAGGTAGACCTGGCTCCCAACTTCTCACAGGAGAAGTCTGGCGGTCGTCAGGGAGGCGACAGGCGCCCCGGGCGCGGTGGCCGCAAGAGAAACAATAACCGTTAAAACCAGAAGCTACAATGTTACAGCCAAAAAGAGTAAAATATAGAAGGCCTCAGGACGGGCGCGGCAGGAAAGGCAACGCCCACAGGGGCACGCAGCTGGCTTTCGGCTCCTTCGGCATCAAGACCCTTGAGGCCAAATGGATCGACAGCCGCCAGATTGAGGCTGCCCGTGTTGCTGTCAACAGGTACATGCAGCGTGAGGGCCAGGTCTGGATCCGTATATTCCCGGACAAACCTATCACCCGCAAGCCCGCTGATGTGCGTATGGGTAAAGGTAAGGGTGACCCCGCAGGATGGGTTGCACCTGTGACACCTGGACGTATCCTCTTTGAAGTAGAGGGAGTCAGTTTTGAGATTGCCAAGGAGGCACTCCGCCTGGCCGCTCAGAAACTCCCCGTGAAGACAAAGTTTGTTGTAAGACGTGATTACGATAAAAACGCATAATCTATTATGAAGAATAATGAAATCAGGGAGCTTGCTACCCAGGACTTGGTAGAGAGACTCGAGGGCGCCGAGGCACAACTCCATCAGATGAAGCTCAACCACGCCATCACCCCTCTGGAGAATCCCATGCAGATCAGGATGATGCGTAAGGATATCGCCCGTATGAAAACAGAACTTCATCAGAGAGAACTTAACAAGAAATAATGATGGAAACAAGGAATTTGAGAAAAACTAGAACGGGTGTGGTTGTCAGCAACAAAATGGACAAGACCATCGTTATCGCAGCTAAGTTCAAGGAGATGCACCCCATCTACGGAAAGTTTGTGCAGAAGACGAAGAAGTACCATGCCCATGACGAGAAGAATGAGGCCAATGTCGGCGACACCGTCCTCATTATGGAAACCCGTCCCTTGAGCAAGACCAAGAGATGGAGATTAGTACAAATCATCGAAAAAGCTAAGTAATCATGATACAGGCAGAATCAAGACTCACAGTATGTGACAACAGCGGTGCACGCGAGGCTCTCTGCATCCGTGTGCTCGGTGGCACCCGCCGCCGCTACGCAAGTGTCGGCGATGTCATCGTCGTCGCAGTCAAGAACGTGATCCCTTCGAGCGACCTCAAGAAGGGTGCCGTGTCAAAGGCCCTCATTGTCCGCACCAAGAAGGAAATCCGCCGTGCTGATGGCTCGTACATCCGCTTCGACGACAATGCTTGTGTGCTGCTCAACAACGCTGGCGAACTTCGTGGCAGCCGTATTTTCGGTCCTGTCGCCCGTGAACTTCGCGCCGTGAACATGAAGGTGGTCTCACTTGCACCCGAGGTACTTTAATCATCCAAAAAGCAATTCAAAGCAATGACAAAGTTACATATCAAGAAAGGCGACACCGTCATCGTCCTCAGCGGTGAGGACAAGGGCAGGACGGGTAAGGTGCTGAAGGTCATCGTTGACAAGCAGCGTGCCATCGTCGAGGGTGTGAATATCGTGACGAAGAGTTCGAAGCCAACCGCCAAGAATCCTCAGGGAGGTCTGGTCAAGGTGGAGGCTCCCATCCATATCTCCAACCTGAGCCTCGTCGACCCGAAGAGTGGAAAAGCCACCCGCATCGCCATCAAGGTGAATGCTGACGGCAAGAAAGTTCGTATCGCTAAAAAATCAGGGGAGGAGATTAAGTAATGAATACAGCACAGTTAAAGAAGCAATATGTGGAGGAGATCGCACCGGCTCTGATGAAGCAGTTCAACTACACTTCGCCGATGCAGATTCCCGTGCTCAAGAAAATCGTCATCAACCAGGGTATCGGTGACGCCACCCAGGAGAAGAAACTCATTGACGTGGCAGTCAACGAACTGACAACCATCACCGGTCAGAAGGCAGTGGCAACGTACTCCAAGAAGGACATCGCCAACTTCAAACTCCGCAAGAAGATGCCCATCGGCGTGATGGTGACCCTCAGACGCGAGCGTATGTATGAGTTCCTTGAGAAGTTGGTCCGCGTGGCATTGCCCCGTATCCGCGACTTCAAGGGCATTGAGACGAAGTTCGATGGCCGCGGCAACTACACCCTCGGCATTGATGAGCAGATCATCTTCCCTGAGATCAACCTCGACACCATCGAGCGCATCCAGGGCATGAACATCACATTCGTCACTTCAGCCAACACCGACGAGGAGGGCTTCGCCCTGCTCAAGGCTTTTGGCCTTCCATTCAAAAACGCTAAAAACGCATAAGACATGGCAAAGGAATCAATGAAGGCCCGCGAGGTGAAAAGAGCAAGGCTCGTGGCCAAGTATGCAGAGAAAAGAGCTGCCCTGAAGAGAATCATCGCCACCACCGACGATCCCGGTGAGGCTTATGAGGCTGCCCGCAAACTGCAGGCCATCCCCCGCAACGCCAATCCCATCCGCCTGCACAATCGTTGCAAGATCACCGGCCGCCCGAAGGGCTACATCCGCCAGTTCGGCATCTCACGTATTCAGTTCCGTGAGATGGCTTCCGCAGGTCTGATCCCAGGTGTGAAGAAGGCAAGCTGGTAAGAAGAGGCACTAGTTTTTAATATTGTCGGGGGAGTCCCGATTAATTAAACATTTTATATTTTATGACAGATCCAATAGCAGATTATCTGACGAGGCTTAGAAACGCAATCATGGCTCATCACCGTGTTGTGGAGGTACCGGCCTCAAACTTGAAGAAGGAAATCACAAAGATCCTCTTCGAGAAGGGATACATCCTGAACTACAAGTTCATCGAGGATGGTCCTCAGGGTACAATCAAGGTTGCCTTGAAGTATGACCCGGCAACCAAAACCAACGCAATCCGCAAACTGAAGAGAGTGTCCACTCCGGGCCTCCGCAAGTATACGGGTTACAAGGACATGCCGAGAGTGATCAACGGATTGGGCATTGCCATTTTGTCCACTTCGAAAGGTGTAATGACAGACAAGGAAGCCTCAGAGCTGAAGATCGGCGGTGAGGTGCTCTGCTACGTCTATTAAATCAGGGAGGATAAGCATTATGTCTAGAATAGGTAAATTGCCAATCGTCATCCCCGCAGGCGTGGAGATCAAGAACGAGAACAACGTCATCACCGTGAAGGGTCCCAAAGGCACCATGTCCCAGAAGGTCGACCCATCGGTCAATGTCAAGATTGAGAATGGAGAGATGGTTTTCTCCATCGACGAGAACAGCCCCGTCAACATCAAGCAGAAGCAGGCTTTCCATGGCCTCTACCGCTCTTTGATCAACAACATGGTTGTTGGTGTGAGCACAGGTTTCCAGAAGACTCTCGAACTCGTGGGTGTGGGCTACCGTGTGTCCAACCAGGGCAATCTTCTCGAGTTCTCTCTCGGTTACAGCCACTCCATTTTCCTTCAACTTCCGAGTGAGGTGAAGGTGGAGACCAAGTCAGAGAGAAACCAGAATCCCATCATCATTCTGGAGTCGTGCGACAAGCAGTTGCTCGGTCTCATCTGTGCTAAAATTCGCTCTTTCCGCAAGCCTGAGCCTTACAAGGGCAAGGGTATCCTGTTCAAGGGTGAGGTCATCCGCAGGAAGTCTGGTAAGTCGGCATCGGCCAAGTAACTTTTAAAAATTACGATTATGACAACAAAGAAAGAAGAAAGACGAATTAAGATCAAATATAGAATTCGCAAGAAGGTGAACGGCACAGCCGAGCGTCCCCGCATGACTGTCTTCCGCAGCAACAAGGGCATCTATGTGCAGATCATTGACGACTCATGGATGAACACCGAGAAGCCTTTCAAGGGTTTGGTGGTGAAGAAGCATCCTCGCCGCAAGGTGGAAGTTGACTACTATCCTCAGGGACGCACCCTGGTGTCGGCTTCATCGGCCGGTCTTGAGAAGATGAGCAAGTCGGCACAGGCCGAGAAAGTGGGAGAGATGATCGCCGAGAAGGCCAAGGCCGCCGGCATCACCGCAGTGGTCTTCGACCGCAACGGATATCTCTATCATGGCAGAGTGAAGCAACTGGCTGACGCAGCCCGTAAAGGTGGACTTAATTTTTAAGCGATTATGGCAATCAATAGAGTAAAAGTAAATAGTGACGCAGAGTTAAAGGACCGCCTGGTGGCAATCAACCGTGTCACGAAGGTGACAAAGGGTGGTCGTACGTTCACATTCGCTGCCATCGTCGTAGTTGGTGACGGCAACGGTGTCATCGGCTGGGGCCTGGGCAAGGCCGGCGAAGTCACCGCAGCCATAGCCAAAGGTGTTGAGGCTGCAAAGAAAAACCTGGTGAAGGTTCCCGTACTGAAGGGTACCATTCCCCACGAGATGGAGGTTTCCTATGGTGGAGCCAAGGTTTTCCTTAAACCCGCTGCTCCCGGTACCGGAATGGTGGCAGGTGGTGCTATGCGTGCTGTGCTTGAGAGTGCAGGCATCAATGATGTGCTGGCCAAGTCAAAGGGTTCTTCCAACCCCCACAATCTGGTGAAGGCAACTATCAAGGCCCTTTGTGAGATGCGCGATGCCTACACAGTGGCAGGCGACCGTGGCATTTCTATGCAGAAAGTATTTAGAGGATAAGGAGGTACAGACATGGCTAAAATAAAAATCAAGCAGATCAAGAGTAAGATCGGTTACCCCATTGACCAAAAACGCACGCTGGAAGCACTCGGCCTCCGCAGAATCTCTCAGGTGGTTGAGAAAGAGGACACTCCGGAGATCCGGGGTATGATCCGCAAGGTGCATCATCTGGTGACCATAGTTGAGTAAACATTCCGTCATTTAAAAAGCAAAGACTTATGAAATTGCATACATTAAAACCCGCAGCAGGCTCCACACACTCACGCCGCCGTATCGGTCGCGGTACCGGTTCAGGGCTCGGTGGTACGTCAACCCGTGGCCACAAGGGTGCCAAGGCTCGTTCGGGCTACAAGAGAAAGATTGGCTTTGAGGGTGGTCAGATGCCGCTCCAGCGCCGTGTCCCGAAGGCTGGTTTCAAGAACATCAACCATAAGGAGTATTTCGCCGTCAATCTGTCCACTCTCCAGCGCCTTGTCGAGGAGAAGCAACTTACCAAGATTGGTATCGCGGAACTCAAGGCCGCTGGCCTCACCAATGGCAAGGAACTTGTCAAGGTGCTAGGCAACGGTGAGCTGACCGTCAAGGTTGACGTGGAGGCACATGCTTTCTCAAAGACTGCTGAAGAGGCAATCAAGGCAGTTGGTGGTAACGCAACTATTATTAAGTAAATGAAAAAGTTTATTGAGACACTGAAGAACATCTGGAAGGTGGAGGATTTGCGTAAGCGGATCCTCACCACCCTCCTGTTCACGGCAATCTACCGCTTTGGTTCGTTTGTCGTGCTGCCGGGCATCAACCCGGAGAATTTGGATAAGCTGCAGCAGCAGACAGAGGGCGGACTTATGTCATTGCTTGACATGTTCTCTGGTGGTGCTTTCTCCAACGCGTCGATTTTCGCCCTGGGTATCATGCCATACATCTCCGCATCCATCGTGATGCAGTTGCTGGCAGTGGCTGTGCCCTATTTCCAGAAAATGCAGCGTGAGGGTGAGAGCGGACGCAAGAAGATTATGTGGTATACCCGTGTGCTCACGGTGGCCATCCTTCTATTCCAGGCTCCGTCTTATCTGATCAACCTTAAGATGCAGTCTGCCGGTGCTCTCAACCCCTCCATTTCCTGGAACTGGTTCATGTGGACTGGTCTGATTATCCTCGCAGCAGGCAGTATGTTCATCCTGTGGCTCGGTGAGCGCATTACCGACAAGGGCGTGGGCAACGGTATCTCCCTGATCATTATGATCGGTATTATCGCCCGCCTGCCGAATGCCTTCATGCAGGAGGTGACATCGAGGGTGACCTTTGCCGGCGGCGGTGGTATCGTGATGTTCATCATTGAGATCCTGATTCTCTTCGCCGTGGTGTGTGCCGCCATCCTTCTCACCCAGGCAGTGCGCAAGGTGCCGGTGGAGTATGCCCGTCGTGTGCAGGGCAACCGCACTCGTTCAGTGGCCCGTCAGTATATCCCGCTGAAACTGTTCGCCGCCAATGTGATGCCTATCATCTTTGCTCAGGCTCTGATGTTCATCCCGCTGGCTATCGTGCAGTATTCTACCAATGAGGCAGGATTCGTGATGAGGTCTCTGCTCGACCACACGAGTTGGCTTTACAACATCGTGTTCGCCATCCTGATCATCGCATTCACCTATTTCTACACGGCCATTACGCTGAATCCCACACAGATGGCTGAGGACATGAAACGCAACAATGGGTTCATTCCTGGTGTGAAGCCCGGCAAACCGACTGCCGACTACATCGACACCATCATGTCGCGTATCACCTTCCCCGGCTCACTGTTCATCGCCTTCATCGCCATCATGCCGGCCCTCGCAGGTCTGCTGAATGTGCAGCAGGGCTTTGCGCAGTTCTTCGGCGGCACCTCGCTGCTGATTCTTGTGGGTGTGGTCATCGACACCCTGCAGCAGATCCAGAGCCATCTGATGATGCGTCATTATGATGGTCTTCTGAACTCTGGCCATACACGCGGCAACGGCGTGGCAGCCTATTGATGATCGTCTGCGGATGAAGATTTATCTGAAAACTGAAGATGAGATTGAGCTGATGAGGCGGGCAAACCGGCTGGTAGGTCGGACGCTCGCCGAATTGGCGAAACATATCAAGCCCGGAGTTTCCACTCTCCAACTTGATAAGATTGCAGGAGAGTTTATCCGGGACAATGATGCGATACCCACGTTCAAAAACTTTCCCAATCCATACGGGGCACCATTTCCAGCCAATATCTGCACCTCAGTCAATGATGTGGTGGTGCATGGCATTCCTGACGACAAGACCATCCTGCGCGATGGAGACATCATCTCGGTCGACTGTGGAACATTGTTGGATGGTTTCAACGGCGACTCCTGCTACACGTTCTGTGTAGGCGAGGTAAGCGAGGAGGTCAGACGTCTGATGGTGACGACACATGATTCGCTCTACAAGGCCATTGAGGTGGCCAAAGCAGGCAGCCATGTGGGCGATATCGGCAGCACGGTTCAGGACTACTGCGAGGCGGAAGGGTATGGTGTGGTGAGAGAACTCACCGGCCATGGCATCGGCAGAAAGATGCATGAGGACCCGATGATTCCCAATTACGGACGCCGGGGAAACGGTGTGATGCTGAAGGCTGGGATGTGCATAGCCATCGAGCCGATGATCACGATGGGCGACAGAAACATATATCTTATGCCCGACCGTTGGACAGTCCGCACCCGCGATGGGAAACCAGCCGCTCACTACGAGCATACGATTGTCGTGAGACGTGGTGAGGCGGAAATCTTATCTTCATTTGACGAATTAGAATCAATAGTAGGAAAAATCAGTTAGAGTTTATGGCAAAACAGGCCGCAATTGAACAGGACGGAACCATTGTGGAGGCACTTTCCAACGCCATGTTTCGTGTTGAGTTGGAGAATGGATGCCCCATCACTGCCCACATCTCGGGCAAGATGAGAATGCACTACATCAAGATCTTACCTGGAGACAAGGTAAAGGTTGAGATGAGTCCCTATGACCTTACAAAGGGCAGGATCGTGTTTAGATACAAGTAATTTTTGTGAGATATGAAGACAAGAGCATCATTGAAGAAGCGCACTCCCGAATGCAAGATTGTACGTCGTAAGGGTCGTCTTTTTGTGATCAACAAGAAGAATCCGAAGTATAAACTTCGTCAGGGTTAAAAAAGGGTGCGACGGGCTGATGACAGCCCTCATTTGAAAATTTTCATTTTTTATTAATTTTTTACAAAATGGCAATAAGAATTGTTGGAGTAGATTTGCCCCAGAACAAGCGTGGCGAAATCGCATTGACCTACATCTACGGAATAGGTCGAAGTAGTTCAGCAAAGATATTGGATAAGGCAGGCGTGAGCCGCGACCTGAAAGTCAACGAGTGGTCTGACGATCAGGCAGCCAAAATCCGTGAGATTATCGGCGCTGAGTACAAAGTGGAAGGTGACCTCAGGTCGGAAATCCAGATGAACATCAAGCGTCTGATGGATATTGGCTGCTACAGAGGTGTAAGACATCGTAACGGTCTTCCGGTACGCGGACAGAGCACAAAGAATAATGCCCGCACCCGCAAAGGAAAGAAGAAGACTGTCGCTAACAAGAAAAAGGCAACTAAGTAATCAAGGAGGATTTAGTTTATGGCAAAGAAAACAGTCACTTCGAAAAAAAGAAACGTCAAGGTTGACGCACTTGGACAACTTCATGTCCACAGTTCATTCAACAACATCATTGTGTCTTTGGCCAACAGCGAGGGACAGGTCATCTCATGGTCTTCCGCCGGCAAGATGGGTTTCCGCGGTTCAAAGAAGAACACTCCGTATGCTGCTCAGATGGCAGCAGAGGACTGCGCCAAGGTGGCATATGACCTTGGCCTGCGCAAGGTGAAGGCCTATGTGAAGGGTCCGGGCAACGGACGTGAGTCCGCCATCCGCGCCATCCATGGTGCCGGTATTGAGGTTATCGAGATCGTTGACGTCACTCCGCTTCCACACAACGGATGCCGTCCCCCGAAGCGTCGTCGCGTCTAAAACAGTTATCACGCCTTTTCATGCCTTGGTGGTATGGAGAAGCGTAAAATCAAGAAAAAGTATATTTTTATATTATGGCAAGATATATAGGACCGAAATCAAAAATTGCACGCCGTTTTGGAGAGCCCATCTTCGGCGCAGACAAAGTTTTGTCCAGGAGAAACTTCCCTCCTGGACAGCATGGCAACAACCGTCGCCGCAAGCAGTCGGAGTATGCAGTCATGCTGGCAGAGAAGCAGAAGGCCAAGTACACCTACGGTGTTCTTGAGCGTCAGTTCCGTAATATGTTTGAGAAAGCAGCCAAGTCAGAGGGCATCACCGGTGAGGTGCTGCTTCAGAACCTTGAGAGCCGCCTCGACAACGTGGTGTTCCGCTTGGGTATTGCTCCGACGCGCGCTGCTGCACGCCAACTCGTTGGCCACAAGCACATTGTGGTTGACGGACAGGTGGTGAATATTCCCTCATACTCAGTGAAGCCCGGCCAGGTGGTTGGTGTGCGCGAGAAGTCAAAGTCTCTTGAGGTGATTCAGGCTGCCCTCGCAGGTTTCAACCACAGCAAGTATGCATGGATTGAGTGGGATGAGTCGTCAAAGAGCGGCAAGTTCCTTCACAAGCCAGAGCGTGAGGCCATTCCTGAGAATATCAAGGAGCAGTTAATCGTTGAGTTGTACTCTAAATAATCATTAAATTAATGGCGATATTAGCATTTCAAAAACCCGACAAAGTCATCATGTTGGAGGCGAACGACAAGTTCGGCAAGTTCGAATTCCGTCCGCTCGAGCCTGGCTTTGGCGTCACGATAGGAAACGCGCTGAGGCGCATTCTCCTCTCGTCGCTGGAGGGCTTTGCCATCAACACCATCAAGATTGCTGGTGTCGAGCATGAGTTCTCTTCGGTGCCCGGAGTCAAAGAGGACGTCACCAACATTATCTTGAATCTCAAGCAAGTGAGATTCAAGCAAGTAGTAGAAGAATTCGAGAACGAGAAGGTTAGTATCACCGTGGAGAATTCCACAGAATTCAAGGCAGGTGATATCACTAAGTATCTGACTGGATTTGAAGTGTTAAACCCAGATTTGGTGATTTGTCATTTAGATGTCAAAGCGTCCATGCAATTGGACATCACGATCAACAAAGGCCGTGGTTATGTTCCCGCCGATGAGAACCGTGACTATTGCACCGACGTCAACGTAATTCCAATCGATTCTATTTACACTCCAATCCGTAATGTCAAATACGCTGTCGAGCCTTTCCGTGTCGAGCAGAAAACCGACTACGACAAACTCGTCATCGAAGTGACAACGGATGGTTCCATCCACCCGAAGGATGCCCTCAAGGAGGCAGCCAAAATCCTCATTCATCATTTCATGCTCTTCTCTGATGAGAAGATCACCTTGGAGAATCCAGACAATGGTGCCAACCAGGAATTTGATGAGGAAGTGCTCCACATGCGCCAACTTCTCAAGACGAAGCTCACCGACATGAACCTTAGTGTACGTGCGCTCAACTGCTTGAAGGCGGCTGACGTGGAGACGCTCGGCGACCTTGTTCAGTACAACAAGACTGATTTGTTGAAGTTCCGCAACTTCGGCAAGAAGTCGCTGTCTGAACTTGACGACCTGCTTGAGAGCCTCAGCCTTTCGTTTGGAACCGACATTTCAAAGTACAAACTTGACAAAAATTAAAACGAACAATGAGACACAATAAGAAATTCAACCATCTGAGCCGTACCGCTGACCATCGTCACGCGATGCTTGCCAACATGACGATTTCGTTGATCATGCACAAGCGAATCACCACGACTCTGGCCAAGGCAAAGGCACTCAGGAAATATGCTGAGCCGCTGATCAACCACTGCAAGGATGACTCCACTCATTCTCGTCGTGTGGTGTTCAGTTATCTGCAGAACAAGGAAGCCCTTAAGGAACTTTTCGGTCCGGTAGCAGAGAAGGTAGGCGACCGTCCCGGTGGCTACACCCGCATTATCAAATTGGGTCACCGTCTGGGTGATGCCTCTCCCACCTGCTTCATCGAATTGGTCGACTTCGACGACAACATGGCCAAGACAGCCAAGGCTGGCAAGAAGACCCGTCGTAGCCGTCGTTCATCCAAGGCAGAGGCTCCTGCCGCAGAGGTGGCCGAGGCTCCTGTCGCAGAGGCAGCAGAGTAAGCAGAACAATCATTTGAAGATAAAAAGTCCAGCCAGATGGCTGGGCTTTTTTTCTTGGACAATGCATGATTAGGGTTTTCCCTATCTTAATTTGGGGGAATCCCATTGCAAGGTTGACAGATAGGTGATAATTTTGCAGCGTAGGAAGAAGGCATTTGCTGCCAAAATGGAGGCAGACAGTGAAGAAAATGCCGATTGCCGCATCAATTTAGAGAATAAGTCACTATATTTGCAACAACAAAAAATTTGGATATGAGAAAAGTTTTCATTATGTCAGTTTGTGCTGCCGTGCTGCTCAGCGGCTGCGGTACTTATGCAGGATCTGGCGCTTTCACCGGTGCCCACTTTGGTTCGATACTTGGTTCAGCAATTGGTGGCATAACAGACGGTCCCCGTGGTTCAGATGTTGGTACGATTCTCGGCATGGCAGGAGGCGCCGTGATAGGTGCAGCCATTGGCAGTGCAGCAGATGAGCATGCCCGTATGGAGCGTCATGAGCATTATGAGGCCATTCAGCAGCGTAAGGCTGCCGAGCGTCGGAATGATCGTCCGTATCATCGCCCGAATGACCGTCGTGGCAACTACAATGGCGATGCTTACGACAACGGCAACTACTACGATCCGACCAACAGCGGCGATGACCGTCTCTACGACTTCCAGAGTTCAGACTATACCGACAACTACAGTGCTGCCAGTCCGCGCAGTGTATCTCCCTCTACGTCAAGCATCGAGGACATCAGTTCTGGTTATTCTGTCAATACCAATCTTGTCATCCGCAATCCCCGTTTCGTAGACGGTAACCGCGATGGCCAGATCAATTCCAACGAGGTGTCAAAGGTGATTTTTGAGGTTTACAATGCCTCTGACCGCACGCTGTACGACCTCCAGCCCTCAGTGGTGGAGGCAACAGGACTCCGCAATATCTACATCTCTCCGTCTGTGCATGTGGAGAAACTTGCTCCCGGCAAGGCCATCCGTTACACGGCAATGGTGAAGTCGGCCAAGATGAGGGATGGCTCCGCCACATTCTGCCTCTCTGTGTTGCAAGGTGGCCGCACGATGTCCGACGTCACGGAGTTCACCATCGGTACAGCCAGGTAATTGTCGGCAAACACTCTCTTATCACAACAAATCAGCCAGCGAAAAATCGCTGGCTGTTTTGTTGCTGGTCTGACCAGTGCGACCGGTCCTACCGTCCTTACTTCAATGAAAGGCTATACGATGCCCTGAGCCATCATGGCGTGTGCCACCTTCATGAAGCCGGCAATGTTGGCACCCTTCACATAGTTGATGTATCCGTTGGGCTCCTTGCCGTATTTCACACATTGCTCATGGATGTTGGCCATGATGGTGTGGAGTTTCTCGTCCACCTCGGCACCGCTCCAGGAGAGGCGCATGGAGTTCTGGGTCATCTCCAGTCCTGAGGTGGCCACACCGCCGGCATTGACGGCCTTGCCCGGAGCGAAGAGTTGACCGGCAGCAATGAACTTGTCCACAGCCTCTGCCGTGCATCCCATGTTCGACACCTCTGCCACGCATAGAGTCTTGTTGGCGAGCAGCATGTCGGCATCGTCGCCGTTGAGTTCGTTCTGTGTGGCGCAAGGCAGTGCGATGTCCACTTTCACCTCCCACGGCTTTCTGCCCTCGTAGAACGTAGCACCCTCGAACTCCTCGGCATAAGGTTCGCAGATGTCGTTGCCGCTGGCACGGAGTTCAAGCATATAGGCGATTTTCTCGTCATCCAGTCCGGCGGGGTCATAGATGTATCCGTCAGGTCCGGAAATGGTCACCACCTTGGCACCCAGTTCGGTAGCCTTCTTGGCTGCGCCCCATGCCACGTTGCCGAAACCGCTGATGGCTACGGTCTTGCCCTTGATATCGATGCCGTGGGTCTCCAGCATCTGATGGACGAAATAGAGGGCACCGAAGCCGGTAGCCTCCGGACGGAGGATGGAGCCGCCCCATTCCAGGCCTTTTCCGGTGAGAACGCCCTGATATTGGTGGGTCAGTTTCTTGTACATTCCGAAGAGGTATCCGATCTCGCGTCCGCCCACGCCGATGTCACCTGCTGGCACATCCATGTCGGGGCCGATCACTTTTTGGAGTTCAAGCATGAACGCCTGGCAGAAGCGCATCACCTCAGCGTCGCTCTTGCCGCGGATGGAGAAGTCGGCACCTCCCTTGCCACCACCCATCGGCAGTGTGGTGAGGGCATTCTTGAACGTCTGCTCAAACCCGAGGAACTTCAGGATAGAGAGGTTGACGGAGGGGTGGAAGCGCAGTCCGCCCTTGTAGGGGCCGATGGCGCTGTTGTATTGTACGCGGTAGCCCAGGTTGACCTGCACCTCGCCCTTGTCGTCTACCCAGGGCACACGGAACGTGAGGATGCGCTCGGGCTCCACGAGGCGCTCGATGATCTTGGCTTTCTCAAACTCAGGGTGTTTGTTGTAGACTTCTTCTACAGACAGCAGCACTTCTCTGACAGCCTGCAGATACTCTGACTCGCCCGGATGCTTTTGCTCCAAGGCACGCATGATTTTTTCAACTTCCATAGTAATCTTTTTAGGTTGTGTTGTCAAAATGTCATTAAGGCGTCACAAAATTATTGAATATTTATTTATCCTCCAAATAAAAAAGGGGAAAAATTCTTGCCATGCTTGCTTTTTGTCGGATTTCCGCTTTTTTGTCTGTGGCATCAATGGGGAATTCAACACAGAGGCGCGGAGGCCACGACCATCCACAGGTTTCTTTTGAGTGTCCGCCCAATCCGCTACTCAAAAATGGAAATAAATCTCGATATATTTTGCATTTCACTCACCTTTCACTATCTTTGCCATATAAAACCAATTTTGATCAATTATGAAAACAATCAAGACCAGACTTTTCGCCGTGCTTTTAGGCATGCTGATTCCCATGTTGACAACCAACTGCGGTGACAAGAAGACCGCAGACAAAACAGAAACGACAGAAACGGCTGAGGCTACAGCGAAGACAGAAAGCATCATCCAAGTGGCCTCTCCTCCATTCCAGAAATTCGTGGTGGTGACAGTTGCTGAAGAAGGCCTCTACAAAGAGGCAGACACCAACAGTCCCACATTGACCAAGTGGGTTGAGTCTGATTGCGAGAGCGACATATGTGAGATGATCTACCAGTGGTCGGACCAGCCTCGCAAATCAGGCTTCGAACCAAGCACTGACATCATCGCTTGCGAAGGCGTAATCTTTCCCGTACTCGGCGAGGAAGGCGAATTCTATAAGGTAAGTACCATCAACCATTGGTGTGAAATCGAAAGCGCCTACATCCCCAAAACCAGTGTAGGAGACATCGAATGGGCTCCTATCAAGGTTGACATGCTCGAAACGGAAGACATTGGCTTCAAGTGCCGGGTGATGAAGGACGGCAAATACAAGGACGTTGTCTTTACCGATGAATACAGCGAACTCGAAGGAGAGACCTTCCGGGTGGGTGTGTTGAAAGACGGTTACGTGGCCACCCCGTTAACCTACCACATGTTCTGTAATCTGAACAATGACCAGAAAGACGGCATCGTCATCGATGATTCGGAGGACGACATCACCCTCAAATTCGCCAAGAGCCAGGCAATGCCAGTAGAATATGAAGATGACGCCTTCAGACTCGACCTGACGAAACTCAGCGACGATCAGATAGCAAAGATTGTGGATACGGTGATCAAGAAAAAGCCTGAATACGTGGACTGCATGTACCATTTCCCCGCACAGGGACTGCAGTCTTTCACCTATTTGTCGAAGTGATGTTACTCTAGCGCAGGGAGAAGACCAATATGGAAAACCACATACCACAGGAGTTCACCCAGTTTTACCTCAAGGATGTGTCGTTTGTCAACCTCATGACGCACCGCATCTTCAATGTGCTTATCGTAGCCAACCCCTATGATGCGTTCATGCTGGAGGATGACGGCCGTGTCGATGAGAAGATTTTCGACGAGTATATGCAGTTGGGCATGCGCTATCCCCCCACGTTCACGCAGGTGTGTACCACCGAGGAGGCGCGCCATGTGCTCAGCACCACCGCTATCGACCTGGTCATCTGCATGCCGGGCAATGCCGACAACGACGCCTTCAGTGTGGCGCGCGACATCAAGGCACACTTTCCACAGTTGCCCTGTGTGGTGCTCACGCCCTTCTCCCATGGCATCACACGCCGCATCCAGGACGAGGACATGTCGATTTTCGACTATGTCTTCTGCTGGTTGGGCGACACCAACCTCATCCTCTCCATCATCAAGTTGCTGGAGGACAAGATGAACATCGAGCACGATATCCAGGAGGCTGGTGTGCAGATGATTCTGCTTGTCGAGGACGGCATCCGTTTCTACTCCTCCGTGCTGCCCAATCTCTACAGTTATATCCTCCTGCAGAGTCAGCGTTTCTCCACCGAGGCGCTCAACCCCCATGCCGCGGCACAGCGCAAGCGTGGCCGTCCCAAGGTGGTGCTGGCACGCACCTATGAGGAGGCGATGGCTTTCTATGAGAAATATGCTGACAACACACAGGGCATCATCAGCGATGTGCGCTTCCCCAAGGATGGCGTGAAGGACCCGGAGGCGGGTTTCAAACTGCTCCGTGAGATCCGTCGCCGCGATGAGTTCATTCCCCTCATCATGCAGAGCGCTGAGGCCGAGAATGAGGCGAAGGCGCTGGCAGAGGGTTTCCACTATGTGAACAAGAACTCGAAGAAGATGAACATCGACCTGCGCAAGTTGCTTGCCGAGCACCTGGGCTTCGGCGACTTCATCTTCCGCGACCCCACCACGAAGCATGAGGTGATGCGTGTGCGGAGCCTGAAGGAGTTGCAGGACAACATCTTCACCATCCCCCGCGAGTCAATGCTCTACCACATCTCCCGCAACCATGTGAGCCGCTGGTTGTGCGCCCGCGCCATCTTCCCCGTGTCGCAGTTCCTCAAGACCGTCACGTGGCATAAACTCAAGGATGTGGATGCCCACCGCCAGATAATCTTCGACGCCATCGTACAGTACCGCAAGATGAAAAATGTGGGCGTCGTCGCGGTGTTCGACCGCGGCAAGTATGACCGTTACGCCCATTTTGCCCGCATCGGTGACGGTTCACTTGGCGGAAAGGGTAGGGGACTGGCTTTTTTGGACAACATCATCAAGCGGCATCCGGAGTTCAACCAGTTCACCAACGCCACGGTGTCCATCCCGAAGACCGTCGTGCTCTGCACCGACATCTTCGACCAGTTCATGGATGCCAACAACCTGTATCAGGTAGCCCTGTGTGATGCCTCCGACGAGGATATCCTGCGCCATTTCCTGCGCGCGCAGTTGCCCGACACGCTCATTGCCGACTTCTTCACCTTCTTCGAGGCGACGAAGTGCCCGATAGCCGTCCGTTCCTCGTCATTGCTGGAGGATGCCCATTATCAGCCTTTTGCCGGCATCTACTCCACCTATATGATACCCTATCTAGAGGACAAATATGAGATGCTCCGTATGCTCGCATGTGCCATCAAGGCGGTTTATGCCTCGGTCTATTACCGCGACTCCAAGGCATACATGACAGCCACCAGCAATGTGATTGACTCTGAGAAGATGGCGGTCATTCTCCAAGAAGTGGTCGGCAACACCTACGGCACCCATTTCTATCCCAATATCAGCGGTGTGCTGCGCTCGCTCAACTACTATCCTATCGGTGATGAGAAGGCGGAGGACGGCATCGCCAGTCTGGCCTTGGGTTTGGGCAAGTATATCGTTGATGGCGGACAGACATTGCGCGTGAGTCCCTACCATCCCCATCAGGTGCTTCAGACCAGCGAGATGGAGACCGCCCTGCGCGAGACACAGACGAAGTTCTATGCCCTCGACATGGCCACCACGACGCTCGATTTCCAGGTCGATGACGGCTTCAACATCCTCAAACTCCGCGTCCGGGAGGCAGACCGTGACCAGTCGCTCGACTTCATCGCCTCTACCTACGACCCCTACGACCAGATCATCCGTGACGGTATCTATGAGGGTGGGCGCAAGGTCATCTCCTTTGCCGGAGTGCTCCAGCAGAATGTGTTCCCCTTCCCCGAGATCATGCAGATGGCCATGCGTTTCGGTTCAGAGGGCATGCACCGTCCTGTGGAGATAGAGTTCGCCTGCAACATCCGCGACCGGCGCATCCTCGATTTCTACCTGTTGCAGATACGCCCCATCGTCGATTCCAAGCAGATGCTTGAGACCGACCTGTGCACCATTCCCGATGAGGAGTGTCTGTTGCGCTCTCACATGTCGTTGGGGCATGGCATCAACGAGGATGTCTTCGATGTGGTGTATGTGAAGACTGACGAACATTTCACTGCCTCCAACAATCCTACCATCGCCACCGAGATAGAGAAGATCAATCGTCGTTTCCTCGATGAGGGCAAGGGTTATGTCCTCGTGGGTCCCGGACGGTGGGGCTCCAGCGACTATTGGTTGGGTATCCCCGTGAAATGGCCCCACATCAGTGCCTCAAAACTGATTGTGGAGGCAGGACTGAAAAACTATCGCATCGACCCGAGTCAGGGAACGCATTTCTTCCAGAACCTCACCAGTTTTGGTGTGGGCTATTTCACCGTCAACACCTACACCGGTGAGGGCATCTGGCGCAAGGAGATACTTGATGCCATGCCTGCGGTCGAAGAGACGGAGCATGTGCGCCATGTGCGTTTCGACCGTCCCCTGCGCATCATGATGGATGGTAAGAAACAGGAAGGTGTCGTCCTCTTTCCTAAGAAGAGTGAAGAGTGAAGAATGAAGAGTGAAGGGTGAAGAGTGAAGGGTGAAGGGTGAAGAGTGAAGAACTTGCCCTGTAATACAGCGACCCCCAAAAAGAAAAATTTATAGCATTGTTTGCGGACACAAAAATGAATTTTTTAGTTGTTTGCGAGCACAATTAATTGATTTAAATCAAGAATTATATCAATTTTTGAAGAAAATCGATAAAAAGCATGGAAAACACGATGCAATGCATTACCTTTGCATCGTGTTTTTCATAGTATTAGATTTAAGGTTAACAAAGGTTGGAGTACGGCGGTACTCCTTTTTTTGTGTCTAGAGGGTCTAGAGGGTCTAGAGGATCTAGAAGATCTAGAGGATCTAGAAAATCTAGGATATCTAGAAAATCTAGAGAAGTTTATAAAGTTGAAAAAAACGGGATTTTAAGGATTATATCGTAGAATAGTATTGGAAGTCATTATACACCTTGTTGAGGAATTTCTCCGGGTCGTTTTCCTTGGCCCGTATGCCCAATACATTCTCCACTTTCTGTGCGAGTTGGTTCATGAGTGGTCCGCGTCGCTGGGTGTTGTCGGAGTAGAGAAGATGCTCGATGGCCTCAACCTGCCGCATGGAGAGGTGGGTGGCTTCGGGGTAGGAGGGAGCATAGTTCTGGTCGGCGAAAATAAAGGATCTCAGGATAAAAGGTTTTTGGTTTTTTGATAGTTTGACGACGGTCGTGCCCGCTGCGAGGTCGCCCAGCCGCTGGCTGTTTTTTGAGAAGACGATGAAGATGAGTCCGACGAACATGCAGCCGAAGTCAACCAAATATAGGATCCACCTGAGGAAAAGCGCCGTTTTTGAGGGCTTCGACCCGTCGAGGCATATCACCTTTATGCCCATGAGGCTCTTGCCGAGGGTCTGTCCGTCGATGAATATCTCCATGAGCAAGGGGTAACTCAGGACGATGAGTACTGAGAGGTATATGAGCACTTCGCCAAAGGTGTCGAAAGAGGATGCGATGCCTGCTGTCATCCCAACAAAAAAGGTGGCGGCGATGGTGAGGAAGATGGCATCGATAACCCATGCAAAGAACCGCAGCACGACAGAAGCCGCCGTCTGCTCAATGCGTACATATTGTCCGGTGATGATGTTGGTTTTTGCCATGTGAGCCTTCTTGAATTGATGTTGTGATTTTTCCTCTGTTGATGCTTGCAAAATTAAGGATAGTTTTTTACTTTTGCAAGTCAATAGAACAAAAAAAGATAATCATGCAGGAGGCAGTCTTTATCCGTCAGAACTTGGAGAAGTGGCAGGCCATGGAAAGGATGGTGGGCGATTCGGTGTTTACCACGCCCGATGAACTTGTCCAGGCCTACAATGAACTCACCTCCGACCTTGCCTTCGCACAGACGCAGTATCCTGCATCTCCGGTGACCGCCTATCTCAATGACCTTGCGCTCTCGCTGCACCGCGACCTCTACCGCCACAAGCATACCCCTTGGTCGAGGATTGTCAGGTTTTGGACACACGATATTCCCCTGAGTGTCTATGATGCGCGCTACTGCCTGCTCATCTCACTGGCAGTATTCGTGGTGTTCGCTATCATCGGCATGCTGTCCACCTTTGGCGATCCAGACTTCCCCCGTGCCATTTTGGGAGACAACTATGTGGACATGACCCTGAATAACATCGAGGAGGGCCATCCCATGGCCGTCTATGCAAGTGGAGGTCAGGTTTCTTCTTTCTTAGGCATTACTTTCAACAATATCATGGTGTCATTCATGACCTACGTGATGGGGGTATTCACCAGTTTTGGCACCGGCTATTACTTGATGAACAACGGCATCATGGTGGGGGCATTCATCACGTTCTTCATCGTTCGCGGTTTGTTTGTGGAGTCGATACTTGCCATCATGCTCCATGGCACGCTTGAACTATCAGCCATCGTCATTGCGGGCGGAGCAGGCATCATGCTGGGCAACGGCTGGCTTTTCCCCGGCACATACGGCCGTGTGCAGTCGTTCCTCCGTGCTGCCCAGCGCAGTGTCCGAGTGCTCATCTCCACGACCCCCATCTTCATCGTGGCGGCGTTTATCGAGGGGTTCTTCACCCGCTATACCAACATCGGCGATGGCCTGCGTCTGCTGGTCATCTGCGCCTCTGCACTGTTTATCATATTCTATTACATACTTTTGCCCATCAAACGTCACCGTGAAACGACCGCAGGAAAATAAGATATTGCTTTATGAGGACCGCTCGAGGGCCCAGTGCATCGAGGCAGTCTTCGACTTCATGCGTGCCAACCGGCGCATTTGGTTCCGGTCGGCTTTCACCTTGCTCATGCCTGTCTGCATGGTGCTGGGGTTTTCGGTGCTGACTCTTTCCGCTGACGATCGGCCCTCAGGAGACACCATCATGGACTGGCTGTTTGTCTGGGGACCGGGTTTTGACTTGTTCTTCAAGGTGATGGTGGTCGTCGGCACATGGATGACATTTGTGTTTGTCTATTCGCTGCTGGAGGCTTATGATGAGCATGGTTCTGCCCTCGATGCCTTCACGCAGCGGCAGATGCTGCCTTATTATCTGCGAAAGGCAAAGGTATCTTGGTGGCTTGCCATCCTGCTTGCCGGTGTGTCTTATTTCGTGCTGGGTTCCAGCAATATATGGCCCTCGCTCCTGCTTTTGATAGTGCTCGTGCCGTTGGCATTGTTGCCCTCCGTGGTCATCATTGAGAGGTTGGGAGTCTTCTCTGCCTTTGCCAAGTCACTGAGATTGGGTTTCCAAGCGTGGTTTCAGTTGTTCTTCACCATCGGGCTCACTTTGCTGTTCGGTTTTCTCATGACCCTTGTCATTGCGCTGCCCTCATTGGTGATGAGCGGGTGGTTCAGTTCGTTGGCCTACGGCTTGTCAAGCAACAATGGCCTTACTCTGCTTGTCGCCTACGGGTTTACCTCGTTGGTTTATCTGGGACTGTACCTGATGGTGTCGATGATGCTCATGTCATGTGCCTACGAATACGGCACGGTGTCGGAACGGATCGACGATGCGTCGCTGGAGAGTGAGATAGAACATTTTGAAGACCTATAACCGACGTAGCCATGGCAGCAGCACTCAACCATATCATGCAAGATGACTCCTTGGCAGCACGCCTGTTTGCGGGTCACGACTACAAGCGGTCGCTTGTTGGCGACTCTCTTGTAGAACCTGACGACATCATGCGGATACAGGTGCCTCCCGAGACAGAGAACATCGGCTTTTTTGATGCTTTGGCCCATTTCTTCGCATCCGTGCCATGGATTGTCTATGCCATTATCGGGGTTGCTCTGTTGGCATTGCTGGCACGGTGGCTTATCAGCAACGGATTGCTTGGTGATGGTTTCAGCCACACCGGCAGGGTGGAGTCTGCCGATGGCGACGACATCTACGACATCGACTATGAGAAGGAGATGAAAAGTGCCATGCACGCCGGAGATTACTCCACGATGGTGAGGCTCATCTATCTCCGCACCTTACGCACGCTCGATGAAGAAGGGCGCATCGTTTGGCGCATCTACAAAACCCCTACGGAGTATGCCGCCGAACTGCGTCAGCCCGCTTTTGCCACGATGACGAGGCATTTCCTGCGTGTGCGCTACGGTCGGTTTGACGCCTCTGAGGCACTCTACGAGGAGATGCGTGCCCTGCAGGCTGAGGTGGAGAAAGGAGGTGAGGCATGAAGCGCAAGGTGATGATGGCTTTGTTTGCCGTTGCGCTCTTGGCGCTGCTCTGGCTCATCATCCCACATGGAGAGCGGAATTTTATCTGGGATCCAGACACCTTGTTCCGCCATGACGATGACGAGCCTTTTGGCTGCGAGTTGTTCGACAAGATGGCAGAGGCTACCCTGCCCAATGGCTATTCCTATTATCAGGGCAGCCTCGACGACCTGCTGAATTCAAAGGAGAAACGCTCTCTGTTGCTGGTATGCGGGGAGGTGTCATGGGATGAGTATGCTGCCATACGGATTGACAGTTTCATCCGGCGGGGCAACAATCTGATGCTGGTTTGCAACGAATGTTATGGGGTTGGCGATTATGCCTGGGGAAGCGACCGCAGAACCAAGGATTTTTTCAAGAAGGATGACCTGAGAGAGGTGTTGAAAGGACATCGGGCTCCCGACACGCTGTATTGCACCAATGGCGACAGGATCCCTGTGCCCCGTCCCCTGCTCACCTCCTTCTTCGGCACCAAATTAAAGGCAACGCATACCAGTTCGATCGGACCGGTGCTCAGCAAGACGGCGCTGGTGAAGCGCAAGGCCAAAGAGATGGGAGCAGTCCGCTTTACCTATGACGGAGACACTGTGACGGTGCCCGATCCTTATGAGACAGACAGTTCTTTGGTGATGGACTACCGCAGCAAAGAAGATTTTGAGAACGCCATTCAGTCGGCAAGGGAATCTTTGGAAGCCTACATGTATACTGATGTGAGCAATGAATATGTGTCCTTGACCGTCAATGTGGGCAAGGGAAAGGTGTTTTTGCTGACGAGTCCGCTGCTGTTCACCAACTATGGGGTGCTCGACACCCATATCTCCAAGTTCGTGGGATGGCAGTTGTCTCAGATAGCCGACCGTCCCGTGGTGAGGTTCTCCTATGCCTTGGTCAGCCAGCATTTCACCCATAGAAACGACCCGTCGGGCATCTCTTCCTCTCCGCTCTACTACATGCTTGACCGTCCGCCGCTCAGGTGGGCCATCTATACGCTGCTCGCCGCCATCGTGCTCTTCATGCTGTTCACGGCACGCCGCCGGCAGCGCCGCATCCCCGTGATTGACACGCCTCAGAACCGCAACCTGAGTTTCGTGCAGTTGTTGGGCACCATCTACTACCGCCGTCATGACAATGCCGACCTGCTGCGCAAGAAATACACCTATTTCCGTGAGGAACTGCGCCGCACCATGTTGCTTGATATCGACGACACTTCCGCAGATGCCTCACATCATGCACGGCTTGCCCAGAAGACAGGCATGGAGGAAGCGCGCATTGCCGAGACGATCGGCATGGTGCGCCGGCTCACTGCCGAACGTGAAGATTTGTCCGACAGGCAGTTACAGGAATGTATCGACCGGATGAACGAGATCATAAAGAAACTATAAATGAAGAGACACTACTCTTGCAGATCATAGGCTTCTACTGACGATGAGCAATCTGTTCTATTGTCTAAACTCCTGATCTCCTAAACGTCTAAACTCCAAAAAAATGAGAGAAAGCGAAACTTGAATAAAAATAGAATCATCACTAAATAAGACCATATGGAAGAAAACAATTCCCAACGCCTCAATCTGGAAGCGTTCTCCTCAAAAATGATGTTGGTACGCCAGCAAATCGGTTCTGTAGTGGTAGGTCAGGACCAGACCGTCGACCTGCTTCTCACCTCGGTGCTGGCCGATGGGCATGTGCTGCTCGAGGGAGTGCCCGGTGTTGCCAAGACCCTTCTCGCCCGCCTTCTCGCCCGCCTGGTGGATGCCCGTTTCCACCGTCTGCAGTTCACCCCCGACCTCATGCCCAGCGACGTGCTGGGAACATCGGTGTTCAATATGCGGGAGTCGGCTTTTGAGTTCCACAAAGGTCCCATTTTTGCCGATATTGTCCTGGTGGATGAGATCAACCGGGCCCCTGCCAAGACACAGGCCGCCCTCTTCGAGGTGATGGAGGAGCGGCAGGCGACGGTCGACGGCACCACCTATCCCATGGGTGACCTGTTCACCGTGGTCGCCACACAGAATCCTGTGGAGCAGGAGGGTACCTACAAACTGCCAGAGGCGCAACTCGACCGCTTTCTCATGAAGGTGACGGTGGGTTATCCTTCTGCCGACCTCGAGACGCTCATCCTCAAGCGGCATCATGAGAATGCCCGCCTCACCCAACTGGAGGAGATACAGCCGGTGCTCACCAAGGAAGAACTTCTGGAATACCGTTCGCTGATGTCTCAGGTGGTGGTGGATGATAGTCTGCTGCGATACATGGTTGATGTGGTGCAACTCACCCGCAGCAGCAAGTCGGTGTTCCTGGGTGCGTCGCCCCGTGCCGGTGTGGCGCTGCTCAAGGCATCGAAGGCTTACGCCCTGCTGCAGGGCCGCGACTTCGTGACCCCCGATGACATCAGGTTCGTCGCACCCTCCGTGCTCCAGCACCGCCTGATTCTCACTGCTGAGGCAGAGATGGAAGGTTATAATGCCGTGCGTCTGGTTGCTGCGCTCATCGATCAAGTGGAAGTGCCCAAATAACCGCGCATGTTCCTCACCCGAAGATTCTATATCGTGCTGGCCGCCATAGCCGCCATCCTGGCTTCTGGTGTGCTCTTTTCCCCGCTGTTCTTGCTGGGGAAGGGCTTGCTGGTGCTTCTTGCCGTGGTGTTGGCCGCCGATGTGGTGGTGCTGTGGTCTCTTCCGAAGGTCGAGGTCGACCGCATCTGCTCAGAGCGCTTTTCCCTGGGTGATGACAATGAGGTGACGCTGCGCCTGACCAACAGGTCTACTCTGCCATTGCGCCTGACCCTTATCGACGAGTTGCCGGCGCAGTTGCAGGAGCGGCACTTCTCTCTCTCGGCCAAGGTCGGGGCGGGTTCGGTGGCGGATGTCACCTATCATGTGCGTCCCACCATGCGCGGCGTCTATGCTTTCGGCCATGTGCTCGCCTATGCTGCCACCACCATCGGACTGGCAGAGCGCCGCCACCGATGCGGTGAGCCGTGTGACGTGAAGGTCTATCCCTCATATCTCATGCTCCGCCGTCTGGAACTGATGGCTGCCACCGACAATCTGATGGAGATGGGGGTGAAAAAGGTTCGGCAGATCGGCAACAATACCGAGTTTGAGCAGATCCGCGACTATGTGCAGGGCGATGACTATCGCACCATCAACTGGAAGGCGAGTGCCCGCCGCACGCATCTCATGGTCAATGTTTATCAGGATGAGCGCGCGCAGCAGGTCTTTTCCGTCATCGACAAAGGACGTCTCATGCAGCAATCGCATGAGGGAATGACCTTGCTCGACCACGCCATCAATGCCTCTCTTGTGCTCTCTTATGTCGTTGTCAACCGACAGGACAAGGCGGGCATCATCACCTTTGCCGACCATTTCGGTTCGTTTGTTCCCGCCGAGCGCCACTCCTCGCAGATGCAGCGCATCCTGGAGTGCCTCTACGGCCAGCAGACCACTTTTGGGGAGTCAGACTACTCCATCCTCACACCCAATGTCAACCGTCTGGTGGGAAAGAGGAGTTTCATGATGCTGTATACCAATTTCACCGACTTCGGGAGCCTTTCCCGTCAGTTGCCTTATCTGAGACTGCTCAACCAGCGCCACCGATTGTTGGTCGTTTTCTTTGAGGATGACGAACTGTCGTCCTATGTCGCTACGGATGCGCATGGCGGCGAGGAATATTACCAGCATGTCATCGCCGAGAAACTCATCTACGAGCGGCGCCTGATAGTCAGCACACTGCGCCAAAACGGCATCTTCAGTCTGCTTACCTCACCCAAGAGATTGTCCGTCGATGTCATCAACAAGTACCTTGAGATGAAGTCAAGACACCTGCTCGTGTGATTGATTTATATCAAATAATTGTGTATTTTACACTTTTTAAGAGGCAAAAACTTGCATGGTAAGAAGAAATGCCTTACCTTTGCATCGTGTTTTTCATAGTATTAGATTTAAGGTTAACAAAGGTTGGAGTACAGCGGTACTCCTTTTTTTTGTGCCCATATTCTCATGACCCCAGTCCTTTACTTCTATTTTTAAATAAATTTTTAAAAAACCTTGGTGTTTTTAATAAAATTTTGTAAATTTGCACCACTGATTTGAAAATTTTCAATTAAAAAAGAATCATATCATATGAAGAAGTATTTAGCAGAACTGGTGGGTACGTTCGCACTCACCTTCTTGGGTTGCGGCACGGCTGTTGCCCTGGGTTGTGGTACCGACACTGCTTCGGTGGTCGGCACCGCTATTGCTTTCGGTCTCTCTGTGGTCGCCATGGCCTATACCATCGGCGGAATATCCGGATGCCATATCAATCCTGCCATCACCCTCGGTGTGTTTCTCAGTGGGCGGATGAGTTTCAAGGACTGCGGCATGTATATGCTTTTTCAGGTGGTGGGCGCCATTTTGGCAGCAGCGGCTCTCGCCGGCATTGTCGGCACGGCTGTCGGCAATCCCTTCATCACCACGCAGACAGGAGCCAACGTATGCAGTTTTGGGGTGTCCAACGGACTTATTGTGGAGATCGTGCTCACCATGCTTTTCGTGCTGGTGGTGCTGGGTGCCACATCCAAGACCAATGGTGCCACCAACAATTTTGCCGGTCTGGCCATCGGCCTCTCGCTCATCCTCATTCACTTGGTGGGCATTCATTTCACAGGCACGTCAGTCAATCCCGCCCGCTCTATTGGTCCTGCCATTTTTGAGGGTGGTCAGGCATTGAACGAACTGTGGGTTTTCATCATCGGTCCGCTGGTGGGTGGTGCTTTGGCTGCCCTCATCTGGAAGGTGATAGACGTCAATGAGATTGAAGATTAAGGCTTCGTCTTATTATTCAACACAGAGATACAAAGGCACAGAGGAAGATAAAGAATTGTGTTTCTCCGTTTTGACGATTGTTTTATTATTCAACACAGAGATACAAAGACACAGAGGAAGATAAAGAATTGTGTTTCTCCGTTTTGACGATTGTCTTATTATTCAACACAGAGGTACAAAGGCACAGAGGAAAATAAAGAATTGTGTTTCTCCGTTTTGACGATTGTCTTATTATTCAACACAGAGGTACAAAGACACAGAGGAAGATAAAATCTCTGTTTCTCTGTATCTCTGTATTGTTTTTGGGGTCTTTATGGGCTGTTTCTTTTGCTAACTGAATTTTGCAATTGTTGCTACTTTGGGCATGCCGCTGTGCAAAGGGGCCGTTTCTGTTCGTTATTGAGGCAAAAAAAGCATGAAAACCTTTGTTTTCCACATTAAAAATGCTAATTTTGCACTCAGTTTTAAAAGACAGTTTTTCACAGTTAATATTTTCAACTATGGTAAGTTACAAACAATTAGGTCTTGTCAACACCCGTGAGATGTTTGCCAGGGCTATCAATGGCGGCTATGCCATTCCCGCGTTCAATTTCAACAATATGGAGCAACTTCAGGCCATCATCAAGGCCTCGGTGGAAACCAAGTCACCGGTGATCCTCCAGGTGTCGAAAGGTGCGCGCAACTATGCCAACCAGACCCTTTTGCAGTATATGGCTCAGGGTGCTGTGGAGTATGCCAAGGAGTTGGGCTGCAAGCATCCCGAAATCGTGCTTCACCTTGACCACGGCGACAGTTTCGAGACCTGCAAGAGTTGTGTCGATATGGGCTTCTCGTCAGTGATGATCGACGGTTCTGCTCTTCCCTATGAGGAGAACATTGCCCTGACCAAGAAAGTGGTGGAGTATGCCCATCAGTTTGATGTCACTGTAGAAGGTGAGTTGGGCGTGCTCGCTGGTGTAGAGGATGAGGTAGTGGCAGAGGAGTCACATTATACCAAGCCTGAGGAGGTGATTGATTTCGTGAGCCGCACTGGTGTTGACTCACTCGCCATCTCCATCGGTACCTCTCACGGCGCTTATAAGTTCAAGCCCGAGCAGTGCACCGTTGACCCGAAGACCGGTCGTTTGGTGCCCCCGCCACTCGCTTTCGACGTGCTCGACGCCATCATGGTGAAACTCCCCGGCTTCCCCATCGTGCTCCACGGCTCATCTTCTGTTCCCCAGGAGTATGTTGACATCATCAACCAGTATGGTGGCAAACTGCCCAATGCAGTGGGTATTCCCGAGGAGCAACTCCGCAAGGCTTCTGAGAGTGCTGTCTGCAAGATCAACATTGACTCTGACTCACGTCTGGCCTTCACCGCTGCTGTCCGCAAGACTCTGGCAGAGAAACCGGGTGAGTTCGACCCACGTAAGTTCTGCGGTCCCGCTCGCGACGAGATGGAGAAGATGTACAAGCACAAGATTATCGAGGTGCTTGGATCGGACAACAAACTTGCACAACTCGACTAAACTTCTTTGACCGCTGTTCCGCAGCGGATTGACAACCAAATTTGGGCACAGAGGGATTCTCTCTGTGCCTTTTTGTGTAAAAGATGTTAAATAGTTGGGGGAAAAGATACAGGTATTGAGAAAAAGTAATATATTTGCAATATCAAAATGATATCATATTTCTAACTAATTTAAATAAGGTAAAAATGGAAACGAAAAATGAATTCTCATTTAAGGGAACGGCCCTGAATGGTTTTTTGATGTTGTTTGTCAACCTGGCAGTTCTTATCCTTTCTATTGTAGGCATCATTTACAGTATTGTGTTGCTTGATGACAGCAATGGTGCCCAGGGAGGATGGTTGCTTGGTGCTTGTGGCCTTTTGCTTTTGGTGAACATTATCTGCTGGTGCGGTTTCCTGATGCTCGAGCCCAATGAGGCCCGTGTGCTCACCTGGTTTGGAAAATACAGTGGTACATTCACCCGTACAGGTTTTTATTGGGTCAACCCCTTCTATGGTGCGAAGAAATTGTCTCTGCGTGCCCGCAACCTGGATGCCGAGCCCATCAAGGTGAACGACAAGACAGGCAACCCCGTGATGATCGGTTTGGTGCTCGTTTGGAAACTGAAGGACACCTATAAGGCCATGTTTGAAGTTGATTCGCAGACGATGGCCAGTTCGCCCACTGAAATCGGCGGCAGTGCCAAGAGCATCATGAACGCGCTGGAGAAGTTCGTGCGCGTGCAGAGCGATGCCGCCCTTCGTCAGGTGGCAGGCCAGTATGCCTATGATGACGAGGATGCCCAGACCAATGAACCTACCCTGCGTTCGAGCGCCGATGAGATCAACGAGCAACTGGAGCAGAAACTCGATGAGCGGTTGGCCCTGGCAGGCATCGAAGTGGTGGAGGCCCGCATCAACTACTTGGCCTACGCCCCGGAGATCGCAGCCGTGATGCTGCGCCGCCAGCAGGCATCTGCCATCATCACCGCGCGTGAGAAGATTGTCGAGGGTGCCGTGTCGATGGTGAAGATGGCACTTCAGAAACTCTCTGACGAGGATGTGGTGGAGTTGGATGACGACAAGAAGGCAGCGATGGTGAGCAACCTCATGGTGGTGCTCTGTGGCGACGACTCTGCCCAGCCTGTCGTGAATGCCGGAACACTCAACCACTAAATAATATTGAAAATTGAAGATTGAAAATTGAGAATTGGCCATTGAGCACATTTCTAATCTTCAATCTTCAATTTTCAATCTTCAATAAAAATCAATTGTTATGGCCAAGAAAGCGTCCAATACCAAAAGTTTCATTCTGCGTGTCGACAGCGACACGATGAATGCCATAGAAGCGTGGGCCGCCGATGAGTTCCGCTCCACCAACGGACAGTTGCAGTGGATCATTACCGAGGCGCTGCGCAAGGCTGGACGTCTGCCCAAGAAACGAACGGAGAAGGCCGCAGAGGAGGAATAAGATATGAATTTGTTCAGATTGAAGTTTTTCAGACTATTCAGGTCGGGTTGTGATGACGTGAAGCACGTCAGGATGGGGCGCACGATGGAAAGCACCATCTTTGAGTTGGTGGCACTTGTTCTGGTCATCACCATGTTGGTGTTGGCAGTAATTATGTACTTCCATGCTCCGGAAACCATTCCCACCCATTTCGATGCGGCCGGCCACCCCAACAATGAGGGCAGTCGTCTGACCCTGCTCATCGTGGCAGGCATCGGTGCCTTCGTGACCGTGCTTCTGATGGCGGGAGCATACGTGCCTACTGGTGTCATCAATCCGCCACCCAATTTGGAAACTCCAAGACAGTTTGTGCTCGCCAGCCGCATGGTGCGCGTCCTCGCGCTGCTGGTGTGCCTGCTGTTCATCTGCATCATCCTGATGATGTGCTATCCCACAGCCGGTTGTGGCATCCCCTTGATTGTTTTGGTGATATTGATTGCCTTGACCCCTGTCGTTTTCGCCATATTCATCAGAAGAGCACGCAACCGATAGGCGCAAAAAATGTTTTTCTGCCAAAAATTTGGAGGAAAGCAAAAAAAGCAGTACCTTTGCACCGCTTTTTTGCGTAACCGATGACAGGAAGAAGAGTTGCCTAGTTATGTTGCGCTGAAAGACAGGTCATTTAATCAATTAATCACAATGGATTTAATCAAGGTTGCTGAGCAAGCATTTGCAACTAACAACGCCGAGCAGGCCAAGGCCGCTGGCAAGAAATTCGACGAGTTCCATCCTGGTGACACAGTCACTGTAGCCTACAAGATTATCGAGGGCAACAAGGAGCGTATTCAGTTATACCGTGGTGTGGTGATCCGCATCTCCGGTCATGAAGAGAAGAAGCGCTTCACTGTTCGCAAGATGTCCGGCACAGTGGGTGTGGAGCGTATCTTCCCCCTCGAGTCACCCAACATCGACAGCATCGAGGTCAACAAGCGTGGTAAGGTGCGCCGTGCAAAACTTTACTACCTGCGCAAACTCACAGGCAAGAAGGCCCGCATCAAGGAGAAGTTTACTGCGCCCAAAGCACAGAATTAAATGAAATAAAGGGGTTTCATGCACTGAAACCTCTTTTTTTTATTGAGAATTTGAAAGTGAAGAATGAAGAGTGAAGAGTGAAGAATGAAGAGTGAAGAATGAAGAGTGAAGAGTGAAGAGTGAAGGATGAAGAAAGTGAAGAGTGAAGAATGGTAATTAGTTTTTCCGTATGTTGCGTTTTTGGCGCAACCCCCGCAAAAGGACTATTGTCTAAACTCCTACACTCCTAATCTCCTACACTCCTAATCTCCTCATCTCCAAATTTCCCAATAGTTGATCATTATTTGAATTAGAATAACAAAATACAAGACCACCAATGAAAGAACTTGCATTGAAATACGGTTGCAATCCCAACCAAAAGCCCTCCCGCATCTACATGACAGAAGGCGAACTGCCCCTTGAGGTGCTCAACGGACGTCCCGGGTATATCAATTTCCTCGACGCACTCAACAGTTGGCAACTTGTGCGTGAACTCAAGGCTGCTACAGGTCTGCCCTCTGCCGCCAGTTTCAAGCACGTGTCTCCTGCCGGAGCCGCTGTCGGACTGCCGCTGAGTGACACGCTCCGCCGCATTTACTTTGTAGATGACATCGAGGGAGAGTTGTCGCCCATCGCCTGTGCCTATGCCCGTGCGAGGGGAGCCGACCGTATGAGCAGTTACGGCGATTTTGTGGCGCTCAGCGACACCTGCGACGCCATGACAGCCAATTTGCTCAAGCGTGAGGTGTCCGACGGTGTGATAGCACCCGGTTTTACACCCGAGGCTTTGGAGATTCTCCGTGCCAAGCGCAAAGGCACCTACAACGTCATCCAGATCGACCCCGACTACCGTCCGGAGCCTGTGGAGCGCAAGCAGGTGTTTGGCATCACTTTTGAGCAGGGACGCAATGAGATTGACCTCAACGACCCGGCACTTTTCGCCAATATCCCCACCCAGAACAAGACATTCACCGAGGCTGCCCGCCGCGACTTGGTCATTGCGCTCATCACGCTGAAATATACCCAGAGCAACAGTGTCTGCTATGTGAAGGACGGTCAGGCCATCGGCATCGGAGCCGGTCAGCAGAGCCGCATTCACTGCACACGTCTGGCAGGCAACAAGGCCGATATCTGGTGGCTCCGTCAGCATCCGAAGGTGATGTCGCTGCCCTTTGTGCCAGGCATCCGCCGTGCCGACCGTGACAACACCATCGATGTGTATATCAGTGAGGACCATGACGACGTGCTGTGCGACGGCACCTGGCAGCAGTTCTTCACCGAGCGTCCTGAGGTGCTCACCATGGAGGAGAAAAAGGCTTGGATTGCCCAGAACACGAAGGTGGCGCTTGGCAGCGACGCTTTCTTCCCCTTTGGTGACAATATCGAGCGTGCCCACAAGAGCGGTGTGGAGTTTATTGCTCAGGCGGGCGGCTCTGTCCGCGATGACCATGTGATCGCCACCTGCGACAAGTATGGTATCGCCATGGCATTCACCGGTGTACGTCTGTTCCACCATTGATGTAGTCTGCTATGGACAATGGAGTGGATATCGACGCCATCATCCAGGGCGGTATCGTCTGGGGCCGCGGTGGCGATAAAAATAAGGATGACGAAAAGGGCAAGGTGAAGACCAAAGCCAAGAAAAAAGGCTACATCACCGGTGCCCACGGCAGTGGCAGTGCCCGTCAGAAGGCCAAGTATCGCGAGCAGAGGGCTAAGAGGAGAAAGTAATTCCCGTAAAAATTCTACCGGATGCAATACCCAATCGCCGGGCGGAGAAAAACCGTCCGGCTTGATTGTATGTGCAGATGCCAGCGATATGGATGTTTGTCCCGACAACCCCCATTCGTAAGAGCGAGAGGCGGTTGGCTTCCCAAAGGTCAATATGCCACTTGGCATATCTGTGGGCGATGCGCTCCATGTCGAAGCCAGCCTGCGCGAAAGCCTCATAGACTTCGTCGCCCACCTCGAAGTTGTCCAATGATATTCCAGGGCCAATCACCGCCTTAATCTGTGAGGCATCGGTATGGTAGGCCTTGATCATCGCCTGGACTGCTTTCTCTGCGATGCGTGCTACGGTGCCGCGCCACCCGGCATGGATGGCGGCACAGGCATGGTGAGCCTCATCATACAGCAGCACGGGGATGCAGTCGGCTGTCGACACGCCGATGCATAGACCAGCCACATCGGTCATCACGGCATCGACACCCTCCAGCAGTTGCTTGTGAACATCATCGGTCAGCAATGGCCAGTCCGCTTCTATCTGTCTCACCACAGTGCCATGCACCTGATGAGGATAGACCAGGTGAGCGTTTTCGATGCCAAGCAGACGGCAAAGGGCTTTAGTGTTGGCGGCGATACAGGTCTCATCGTCGCCGCAGTAGTGGTTGATGTTGAACTCGCCATATAGTCCCTGACTGACACCGCCTTTCCGTGTGGTGCTGAAAGCGGTCACTCCAGGAGCAATGTCGTAGCGCAACAAGACGGGCATGTGTCCCGTGGAGGGGCTGTCACTGACTGTCATGGCTCATCGTACTCAAAATCCTCGAGATCCTCAATGTCATCTTCCTCGACAAAGACAATCTCATCGTCCTCGCCCTCAGCAGACATCTCCAAAAGGAATTTCGACAGGTCCTTGTCGCGATGAACAAGCGTATCTTCCGCCGTGATGGTCTGCAGTTTGTTGCTCTCGCTGTTGAGTTCGCGCCAGAGCACGTTCTTCAGTTCTTCCAGTCCGAACCCTGTGACAGCAGAGATGAACACCGTTTCCACGTCGGTAGGAAGCGTCTCGCGCAGCATCTCCATCAGTTCATCATCGAGCAGGTCGCATTTTGTCACTGCCAGCACGCGATGCTTGTCAAGCATTTCGGGATTGAAATTCTCCAACTCATGCAGCAGCACCTCATATTCGTGTCGGATGTCGTCGGTGTCGCCGGGAACCATGAAGAGCAGCAGTGAGTTGCGCTCGATATGGCGCAGGAAGCGCAGTCCCAGTCCTTTGCCCTCGCTTGCCCCCTCTATGATGCCGGGAATGTCGGCCATGACAAACGATTGCTTGTCGTGGTAGCCTACGATGCCCAATGAGGGTTCCAGTGTGGTGAAGGGGTAGTTGGCTATCTTGGGCCGTGCGCTTGACAGCGATGAGAGCAGGGTAGACTTGCCTGCATTGGGGAAGCCCACAAGTCCTACGTCAGCCAGAAGTTTGAGTTCGAGGATGACGGTCATCTCCATCATCGGTTCGCCCGGCTGCGCATAGCGTGGAGCCTGGTTGGTGGCGGAACGGAACTGATAGTTGCCCAGTCCGCCCCTGCCTCCTTTGAGCAGGCATACCACCTGGCCGTCGTAGGAGATGTCGCAGATGTATTTCCCAGTCTCGGCGTTGTATACCACCGTTCCGCAAGGCACGTCGATATACTCGTCCTTGCCCTTGGTGCCGTGGCATTTGTCCTTGCCGCCGTTGCCTCCGTGCTGTGCGAAAATATGCCGTTGGTATTTGAGGTGGAGCAAGGTCCAGTAGTTGTGGTTACCGCGCAGGAAAACGCTGCCACCGTCGCCACCGTCGCCACCGTCTGGTCCGCCGTTGGGGTTGTACTTCACATGGCGCAGGTGCATGGAGCCCCTGCCGCCCTTTCCAGAGCGGCAGCAGATTTTCACATAGTCAACGAAATTTGACTCCATTGTCTACAGTTCGTCTACGACCTGGCAGATATCGCCAAAGATGCGGTCGAGTTCACCCAGTCCGTTGATCTGGTGACGGATACCGTCGTTCTCATACCATTCGATGAGCGGTGATGTCTGACTGTGATAAACATCGAGACGCTTCTTGATGGTCTCTGCGTTGTCGTCGCTGCGGCCGCTTTCCTCTCCTCGCTTGATGAGCCGTTTCATCAGTTCCTCCTCGGGCACGTCAAGTTCGATCATGGCGGCTACTTTGTGGCCACGGTCGGCGAGCATCTTCTTCAGTGCCTCAGCCTGAGGAACAGTGCGGGGGAATCCGTCAAAAATGACACCCTTGTGGTTGGGGCCGTATGTGTCATAGACACCGGCGAGCATGTCCACGATCAGACTGTCAGGCACCAGCATGCCATCGTCGATGTATTGCTTGGCTATCTTGCCCAGTTCGGTGCCATTCTTTATCTCTGCGCGGAGCACGTCGCCCGTCGAGATGTGGTTGAGTCCGTACTTCTTGATGAGAAGGTCGCTCTGGGTGCCTTTTCCTGACCCTGGAGCTCCGAAAATAACGATGTTCTTCATATTCTTTTGTTTGGGTGATTCATTTTCTGGTACCAGTGTGTAGATGTCTTTCAGTCCCCGTCCCTGCTGGTTGTAATCAAGGCCGTATCCCAGGATGAAGTCGTTGGGGATGCGCATGACCACGTATTCCAAATCGATGTCAATGGTGAGTTTTTCTGGTTTGAGCAGCAGCGTGCACACATGGACAGACTCCGGGTTGCGTGTGCCAAGCGACTCCATCATCTGGCGGATGGTGATGCCTGTCTCCACGATGTCTTCCACGATGATGACCGTGCGGCCGGAGAGGTCTTCGTTGATGCCTATGACCTCGGTAACCTTTCCTGTGGATGTGGTGCCCTGATAGGAGGCCAGTTTGACGAAGGAGATTTCACAGGGGATGGTGATGCGCCGAATCAGGTCGGCGGCAAAGATGAAGGCTCCATTGAGAACAGCAAGGAAAATGGGGTTCTTGCCTGCCATGTCCTGGTTGATCTGAGCAGCCACGGCATCAATTCTCTTCAGTATTTCTGCTTCTGGGATGGAGATGCGGAATTTCTTGTCCAGCACTTGAATGGTATCCATAATGATAATAGTATTTGATTATGCAAAGATAATGCAAACCGAGCGGAAAGCAAAGCAAATAACAAAGTTTTTGCTTTCTTTCCCGAGGTGATGCATATCTTCATGGTGGTAAATTTAGCAAAAATATCGGAAACAATGATGCAAGGTTGGCTATAATTTTGTAATTTTGCATCGATATGAAGATATTTACTGGCACTCAAATTCAAGAGCTCGACAAATATACGATTGAGCATGAACCCATTAAGTCCATTGACCTGATGGAGCGGGCGGCTAAGGCACTGACGAAGGCCGTCGCCGCAGAATGTACCCCTGCTGAGAAAATGGTGGTCTTTGCCGGCCCCGGCAACAATGGCGGTGACGCGCTTGCTGTCTCTTGCCTGCTTGCTGACCGCGGCTACGACATTTCCGTCTTTTTGTTCAACACCAAGGGTAAGTTATCGGAAGACTGCGCAGAGAACAAGAAGCGCGCCCTCGAGAATGGCAACATCAAGCATTTCATCGAGGTGACCAAGGAGTTTGACCCACCCGCCCTCACCGAGGAAACCGTGGTCATCGACGGTCTTTTCGGAACCGGTCTTGTCAAGCCCCTTGAGAGCGGATATGCTTCGTTGGTGAAGTACATCAACCAGTCGCCTTGCCGTGTCATCAGCATCGACATGCCATCGGGGTTGCTGGCGGAATGCAACACCTACAACATCCAGGCGCACATCATCCGTGCAGACCTCACCCTCACCCTCCACACCCTGAAATTGGCACTTCTTTTCGCCGATAACCAGCAGTATGTCGGACGGTTGAAGGTGCTCGGCATCGGTCTGTCCGAGGAATACATCCGCAACACCAACACCTCTTTCACCATGCAGGAGGTCGACGACCTGCGCCCCTTGCTGATGCGACGGTCCGACTTTGTCCACAAGGGGAATATGGGTCATGCGCTGCTCATCGCAGGCAGTTATGGTATGGCGGGAGCAGCCATGCTGGCGGCGAAGGCATGCCTACGCTCAGGTGTGGGAAAACTCACTGTGCATACTCCCAAAAACAATTGTCAGGTCATGCAGATGAGCGTGCCTGAGGCAGTCCTTTCGGTGGACACCGAGGACACGTACTTCTCTGAGGCCGTTGTCGCTGATGAGTTCGATGCTTTGGGCGTCGGTCCGGGTCTGGGACAGGTGGAGGGCACGGCCATCGCGCTCATCGCGCAGTTGAGGCGCACCAATGCACCCACCGTTGTGGATGCCGACGCGCTCAACATCCTGGCGAGTCACAGGGCATGGATGCAGCAGTTGCCCAAGAACATCATCATGACGCCTCATCCCCGGGAGTTCGACCGACTGAGCGGCTCACGCAGCAGCGATGACTATGAGCGCCTGATGAAGGCTGTCGATATGGCGGTGAGACTGCAGGTATATATCCTGCTCAAAGGCCATTATTCCGCACTCTGCCTGCCCGACGGGAAGGTTGTCTTCAACACGACGGGCAACTCCGGCATGGCTACGGCTGGGTCGGGTGATGTGCTCACCGGCATCATCACTGGTTTGTTGGGCAGGGGCTACCATCAGCGTGAGGCTTGCTTGCTGGGCATGTACCTCCATGGCTTGGCGGGAGACCTCGCCGTCCGTGACAAGGGAAAGGAATGCCTCATCGCCAGCGACCTCATTGATTATCTCCCCAAAGCCTTCAAAAACCTGTATGGAGAGTGAAGAGTGAAGAATTTTAGGAATTAAGAATTAAGGATTAGGGATTAAGAATTATGATTACCACTGCAAAAATGGCGGTGCGATAGGTAGGGACGCGATGTATCGCGTCCGCCACAATGAAGCAGGTATGAACCAGCCATGAAGCAGGTATGAATTAGTTCTTAACCAACTCTGAACTATGAATTATGAACTATGAACTATAAATTATGAACTATAAACTAAATATGTTGCTGATGGCCGTGCTGATGGCCGTCACTTCGTGCACCACCCATTATGCGGTGAGCAGCGTGGAGCGCACCCGCTTGCTCATTGACAAAAAATATGACCGGCCCATGAGCGAAGAGGTGAGCACTTTCATGAGACCTTACAAGGCTAAGGTCGACAGCCTCATGTCGCCCGTCCTCGGAAGGGCTGCCAAACCGCTGCAGGCTTACCGGCCGGAAAGTCCGCTGAGCAATCTGTTGCCCGATGTGTTGGTGTGGGCAGGCAAACTGTATAATGAGAAACCCGACTTCGGTGTCTATAACATGGGTGGCATCCGTGCCTCACTTGCCCAGGGCAACATCACCATCGGCGATGTCTTTGAGGTGGCTCCCTTTGAGAATAAAATCTGTTTCCTCACACTCAGCGGCAAGAAAGTGCTGGAACTGTTGGGACAGATCTGTTTCCGCAAGGGCGAGGGCATCAGCCATGAGGTGCGCATCACCGCGACACCCGACGGCAAACTCATCCATGCTACCATCGGCGGCAAGGAGATCGACCCCCAGGCACAGTACCGCGTCGCCACCATCGACTATGTGTCGCATGGCAACGACCGTATGACGGCATTCAAGGACGGAACCGACCGGCGAGAACTGACAGGAGAGGATGACCTGTTGCGCGCTGTCATTATGAAATATATCAAGGAGAAGACAGCCAACGGACAGGAAGTGGATTGCCAGATAGAAGGACGTTACAAAGTGGAGGAATAGACCATGATCATGAAAAGAACGATATGCACCCTGCTGACAGTGGCTGCGATGACCGCCGCCCAGGCACAGCAAAAGGAGTTGGTGATCCTGCACACCAATGACACACACAGCACCATCATGCCTCTCAGTCCCAATCTGGCTGACACGGCGGTGGCTGGACGTGGAGGTTTCATCCGCCGCCTGGAGTTCCTCAAGCAGCAGCGGCAGCAGCATCCCGACCTGCTTTATTTCGACAGCGGCGATTTCTCGCAAGGCTCACCTTATTATACCTTGTTCCAAGGTGATGTGGAGGTGGGGCTGATGAACAAAATGGGCATCGATGCCGCTACTATCGGCAACCATGAGTTTGACTTTGGTTTGGACAACTTGGCCCGACTGTGTCGTAAGGCCAACTTCCCCATCGTGTGTGCCAACTACGACTTCACGGGGACACCCTTGGAGGGGGTGGTGAAGCCTTATGTCATTATCAAGCGCAATGGTGTGAAAATCGGGGTGTTCGGACTTGGTCCGAAACTCGACGGGCTGGTGGAGAAAGCCAACTGTCAGGGCATCGAATTTCTCGACCCGGTGAAAAAGGGACTTGAGGTGGCGACATTCCTGAAAAAGAAGAAGAAATGCGACATGGTGATCTGTATCTCTCATCTCGGATGGGACACCGACCTGGATGACGATATCGAGATGATACAGGGTTCACGCTGTATCGACCTGGTGCTGGGCGGGCACTCACATACCTATTTCACCGACCTGCGCTACGATAAAGACCTCGACGGACGTAACGTCGCTACCGACCAAAATGGCAAGCACGGCATCTGGATTGGCAAGATGACGGTGAAACTGAAGAAATGAAGAGGAGAGAATAAAAATGCGGTCCTGGGGATTCCCAGGACCGCAACCTCCTTTATGTTTCAAGAAAAATTTCAAGGAAGGCTGATTGCCTCATTCGGGCAGGTGTCTGCGCAAGCGCCGCACTCTGTGCAGAGATCGGGGTCGATTGAATAGATGTCGCCCTCGCTGATAGCCTCATTGGGGCACTCGCTGATACATGAACCGCAAGCAATGCAGTTTTCGCCAATTACGTAAGCCATAATTTAATTGTATTAATGTTAGTAAATAATTGCTTTTCCTCTTCGGAATACCTACTTTTTAGGTGATGCAAAGATAGGTTTTTATTTTGAAATACCTACAAATGGGTAGCATTATTTTTACTATTTATAATGAGTCTAAATAAAGCGCCATGCAATAAGCCGATGGAAATGACGTTATATAATATATGAAGAAGCGTGTGCTGGCCCTCATAGGGGCTTCCCTCATCATCATGGTATCCGCCGCCCAGGACAGGAAGGTGGAAAACAAACCCTATATCGACCTGCGGCAGTTCCATTTCGGTGTTCTGGTGGGAACCCACCTGCAGGACATCGAGTTTCTCAATGTCGGTCCTCAACTCATCGAGCAGGAGGACGGGACGTATGTGGAGAAACTTATCTCCTGTGACCAGGACCGCTGGGATGCTGGATTCAATGTGGGTGTGCTGGGCGAGTTGCGCTTGAACACGAATTTCCAGTTGCGCGTTGCTCCGGCGATGTATTTCGGCACACGCCATATTTCTTTCTACAACCATACAGATAACTTGGCGATGCAGGAGGTGCAGACCATGAAGACGGCCTATATATCTTCGGCTGTCAACTTGATTTTTGCTGCGCCCCGTTTCAACAACCACCGCCCTTATGTCATAGCAGGTATCAACCCGATGATCAATCTGTCGGGGAAGGACAACGATTATCTGAAACTTAAGCGCTATGATGTGTTTGCCGAAGTGGGCTTGGGCTGCGACTTTTATCTGCCTTTTTTCAAGTTGCGTCCAGAGTTGAAATTCCTCTACAGTCTCACCAACAGTCTTGACACCGACCATGTCAATCACCTGAAAAACCGCGAGATGATCATGTACACGAATTCTGTTTCCAAGGCTCGCACCAAGATCATCGCCCTCACTTTCTATTTCGAATAATCTTCACTGTCTGGAATTATTTGTTGTCCCGAATTTTCGAATGGGTCGAATGGATTTTCTTTTCATTCGTGAGTTTTTGTTGTCCCGAATTTTCGGATGGGTCGAATGGATTTTCTTTTCATTCGTGAGTTTTTGTTGTCCCGAATTTTCGGATGGGTCGAATGGATTTTCTTTTCATTC